>Ga0268276_1002419_pt1 | contig 15969 bp, 11 predicted proteins | sample saktaG_4_FD_190145 | JGI IMG/M metagenome (GOLD analysis project Ga0268276, IMG submission 190145) | Saline water microbial communities from Sakinaw Lake, British Columbia, Canada - sak_2010_1_5_45m | ecosystem: Environmental > Aquatic > Non-marine Saline and Alkaline > Saline ...
TCCTGTTCCACCTCCGACAACCAGCACTATTGGCAAACCTATTTTTAAATTAAATTTATCAAATATTTCCTTAATTGATAATTGATAATTCGTAATTGATAATTGAGCCGGGTTCCCCGTCCAAACCGCTTTCTTCCCATAATCTTTTAAAGACTCTTTAAAGGTTACTGTAATAATGCGGGCAAAGGGCGCTATTAATTTATTGGCCAGTCCGGGACGCACGTCCTGCTGATGAACTAATATCGGAACGCACAAAATCCAAGCGGCCCAGGCAACCGGGACACTAATAAAACTGCCGGCGCTCATTACCAAATTCGGCCGCCAAATTATTAATATGGCTATGGCCTGAAAAAACCCGATTATTATAAAAAACGGGTCAATAAAATTTTTAAAACTGAAATAACGCCGCAGTTTACCTGAACATATTGCCCTAAATTTAATCCCGGCCTTTTTAACCATTTCTTTTTCCAGACCTTTATATGTCCCCAGCCAAAAAAATTTATAATTATTATTACCTTTACATCTTTCCAACTCTTTGGCCACAGCTAAAAGCGGCGAGACTGACCCGCCAGTCCCGCCTCCGGATAAAACAATTTTCTTTACTTTTTCTTCTCTTTTTGTTATCATAAAATCATAACCAAAATTAGCAAAGGAGGGAAAAATGGTCTTACAAAAATTACTTAAAGATCTTTTAAAAGGTGGTCTAGCTGGCCTAATATCAATAACTGTTTTTATTTTTTATCTGCTATTCTCAATTTACTGCGCTCCTAAAATCGGGGGGCAAGGGAGAACTTGGTTTGGCGATATCTATTTTTTTGGCTTTGGTTTTCTTTTATATACTTTTTTAAAAGGAATTACCAGCCCAAAAACTCTTTACGAGTACCTAAATATTTTTTTTATTTTAGGGGCAGTTTCTGTCTTAGAAATATCGGCAACAGCTATTAATTATTTCATTAAAGATATTTTTGTTAATTTAAATATTGGAATTGCCGGCATCTTAACAATAATTTTAATATCTATTTTAATAAGTTTTATTATTAACAAAATTCCTCTATACAACAAACAAATAAACGATATTTAACGAACTCGTCAGTCTTGCCAAAAAATGCAAGACTTTTTTATTTTTATCCCCCGTTTAATCTAGTCTGCTTACTGATATTAACTAAAATTCCCATGGCAATCAAGGATGATAAAATAGCCGAACCGCCATAACTGATAAACGGCAAAGGCAAACCGGTCATCGGAACAATATTAATCATGCCTCCGACGTTTAAAAACATCTGTATGTTTATCCAGCTAACTATACCTAAGGCTAAAATACGACCGAATTTATCCGGCGCATATTTTGAAATTAAATAGCCGCGATAAAAAATATAAATATATAAAACAACCAATAAACTGCAAACAATAAACCCGGTTTCTTCCGCAATAACGGAAAAAATTGAATCTCCCTCCACTTCCGGCAGATACATAAATTTTTGCCGACTTTCACCCAGCCCTCGGCCGAAAAAACCGCCTGAGCCGACAGCAATTAACGACTGGTTTGTCTGGTAACATTTATCATCGCTACTGAATGATGGATCAAATACACACTTAAATCTATCCATTTGATATGGCTTCATATAAATCATCAATGAAAAAATTAAGCCGCCAATAATTAATATTGTTATTATATGGATAATCTTGCCGCCGCCGACAAAATAAACCAACAATGAGGTTATGGCGATTATTGACAGGGTTCCTACGTCAGGTTGCAAAATCATTAAAAAACCGATTAAACCTAAAATTACAACAAATGGACCTATGCCCTGCGAGACATCGTGAAGTTTTTTTTCTCTGTTTTCAAGCCAGGTTGCCAAATAAAGAAGAAAAAAAATTTTAACAAATTCAGACGGCTGAAGTGAAAACCCGAATACTTCTATCCAGCTACGCGCTTTTCCATAGGTAGCGCTTAACCCGGGGATAAAAACCAAAACTAATAGTAATATTGAAAAAGCCAAAAACCAAATAGCATATTTTTTCCAAAAACGATAATCTACACGCGAAAAAAACCAAAACGCAATAAGCCCCAGAGCCAAACCGAACAGCTGCCGCTTAAAATAAAAATAACTGCTACCATGTTCTAAATAAGCCTTAACAGAGGTTGCGCTGGAAAGCATAATAATCCCAAAAACTATAATAATTCCGGTTGCTATTATTAAATTTCTGTCTGGCCCATGCTCTCCGCTTCTGGGACTAAATAATTTATTTATTGCTTGTTTTAAAGTTGACATATAATCCCACGAATTACAAATAAAATACAAATTTACAAATGCTATATCAAACGTTTTATATAATATTTGTAAATTCGTAATTCGTAAATTAGTAAATTTGTAGGAGATTACATTGTTTTATCCAACAAAAATACAATTAAACCGATAGCGGCGGTTACACCGGCAATAACCCAAAAACGCATCACTATTTTCGGTTCTGGCCAGCCCTTGGCTTCAAAATGATGATGAATCGGAGTTGATAAAAAAATCTTTTTACCGCCTCTTAATTTTTTTGATAATATTTGAATAATTACTGAAATTGACTCTATAACAAAAATAAAACCAATAATAGGCAAAATTAAAACGCTGTTGGTAAGCATGGCAATTATGCCCAGAGTTATGCCCAGACTCATAGCGCCGGTATCACCCATAATAAATCTGGCCGGAATAATATTAAACCATAAAAAAGCCAAAAGCGCGCCGACAATAACTCCGCAAAATGTAGCCAGGTCATATCTTTCTAAAATAAAAGAAATAGCTCCGTAGGCCCCAAAAGAAGTAAGTAAAACGCCGCCGGCCAAGCCATCAAGGCCGTCAGTTTCATTAACGGAAAAGGCCGTCGCGACAATAACAAAAATAAAAATTAAAATATAAGACCAACCTAATTGAAAATTACCGACAAAAGGAACATGAAAGACATCCCAATCAAGCTTAAAATAAAACCATAAAGCGCCAATAATCGCTATTATTGTATAAACCGCCAAGCGATACTTAACCGTAAATCCGCCTCCTCTCAAAACGCCTTTACCGCTAACATCCAGCCAGTCATCAAATAAACCAACCAGGGCAGTAGCCACTAAAACGCCTAAAGGCAAAAGGGTCTGGCCCCTTGATAAAAAATCTAAATTTTTAAAAATATCCCAGGGTAAAAATTTTGCCAAACAATAGAATAATAAAATAAAAATCAACACCGTCAGCCAGATAAGAATTCCTCCCATGGTCGGCGTACCGGCCTTGTGAGCATGCATTTTAGAATACAATGGGGTGGCTCCATTATCTCTTATCTGCTTGCCCAGCTTATATTTATATAAAATATTGGTTAATATGGGCGTCCAGGCGATGGCAAAAATAAAAGCCAGAGTAGTTAATAAAAAAATTCTAATAATATAAAAATCAGTCATAAATATAGATTTATTATTACTATTTTTTACTTATTTACCATAAATTACCACAAATTACTTTTTTAAAAATGTAATTAATTGTAAATTATAGTAAATAATGGTAAATGGTTGTAATTTATTATTTGTAAATTTGTAAGTTATCTAAAATTAATTAAATAAATAGACGAAAGAGCTAAAATCAAAAATAAACTGCTTATTAAACAAGTTATCAGTAATAAATGGGCAACGAAATTAAAATATTTATATTTTGAAAAAATAAACAATAAAATAAAATTCAAAATAATAATTATTAAACCCAATAAAGGGATAATATATATTTTATTCACATTCCCGATCAAATCAACGCCAAAATTCACATTATAATGTAATATAACCAAATCCTGGCTCACATTTATATTAATATAATAAGCCGTAAACCAAATAAACGCATTAAAACCCAAAAGCAATATTAAATATATTCTAATATACAAAAAACTGAATATATTTAAAAAAATATCTCTAAATTTCTGGGAAAATAAACAAGTATTATTATAAATTTTTGATAAATTAAACATTGAAAATTATAACTAATAAAATCAACTACTTGTAATTATGGCCACGCCTCCTTTTGCTAAATTACAAAATTTATATTATTACTGTACCATATTTTAGCTAAAATTTAAAGCCTAACAAAAATATCAAATTGTTTTTAATAAAAAAATTATGGTATAATATAATAATGTTAAAAGAAATTATTATAAATTAATAATTTATGACTTAAAATCATAATGTGCGTTAATTCTTAAAACCGCTTCTTATAAATACTATGCTTACAAAAAAACAAATAAAAAACATATTGGAAAAAGCTGATATCTTGTCAAGGAAAGAATTTGATAAATTCGCCAAAAAAGCGGAAAGTAGCGGCAAAAAAATTGAAAATTATTTAATTGAAAAAAAAGTTATTACTCTGCTTTCCCTGTACGAGAGTGCGGCCCAATTCTTTAAAATTCCTTTTGTAAATCTTAAGGGTCAAACCATACGCAAGGATATACTTTTTAGTATTCCCGAACCGATTGCCACCACTCACAATTTAATTGCCTTTGATAAAGACGATAAACAAATTAAAATAGCAACTATAAACCCCGATAACCTGGAAATTTTTGAATTTATTAAGAAAAAAACCAAACTTGAACCAAAAATAAATTTAACCACCCCGGAAAATATAAAAGATTGTTTAAAACAATATCATAAAAATTTAAAGGCTGAATTTGATTATCTAACTAAAAATAAGCAAATTGCTGAAGACGACCCAAAAGATAAAGGCCAAAAATTAAAAAAATTAGCTGAAGATCTCCCGGTTGTCAGAATCGTTGACACCCTGCTTGAGTATGCCATTTTTCAGGAAGCCAGCGATATTCATATTGAACCGGAAGAAAAAGATATTATTGTCCGCTATCGCATTGATGGCATTCTCCATAATGTTATGACTCTGCCTAAAAACGTACAAGCCGGAATTATTGCCAGAATAAAAATTTTAGCCAGCATGAAAGTTGATGAGCATAGATTGCCACAAGACGGGAGATTTAAAATATCTAATGAAGAATATAAAATATCCTTTCGTGTCTCAATCATCCCAATCTTTGACGGAGAAAAAATTGTCATGCGCCTCCTTAATGAAAAAGCGCAAATCCTGAATCTTGAACAGCTTGGGTTTCAGCCAAGCAGCCTAGAAATAGTAAAAAGAAATATTAAAAAACCCTTGGGAATGATTCTCGTTACCGGACCAACCGGTTCGGGCAAAACCACCACTCTTTATACTGTCTTAAATCTCCTTAATTCTCCCGAAGTAAATATCTCAACCGTTGAAGACCCGATTGAATATCGGATGCAAAGAATAAATCAATCACAAATAAATCCCAAAATCGGCTTTACTTTTGCCAACGGACTAAGGGCCTTGCTTCGCCAGGACCCGGATATAATCATGGTGGGCGAAATTCGCGATGAAGAAACGGCTGAAATTGCCGTCCATGCCGCTATGACGGGGCATCTGGTGCTCTCAACTCTTCATACTAACAATGCCATTGCCACCCTTCCCCGTTTAAGCGATATGGGCATACCTTCTTTTCTTATCGCCACCACAACCAATGTTATTATCGCGCAACGGTTAGTAAGAAAAATATGCACCAACTGCATCCAAAGCTATAATTTAGACAAGCAAACCATTGAAGAATTAAGCAAACAGCTGGATGTTAATGACCTGCTTAAAAAATTGGAGAGAGAAAAAGCGATTGTTAATTCCAAAAAAGGCTTTGAATCATTGCTTTTTTATAAAGGCAAAGGGTGTAAAAAATGCGATGATTCCGGCTATAAAGGCAGAATCGGAATTTATGAAACACTGGAAATAACCGAAGAAATATCCAAATTAATTCTTAAAAAAGCCGACTCAAATCAATTAAAAGAACAGGCGGAAAGACAAAACATCCTAACAATAATTGAAGACGGCTTTATTAAAGCCAAAAATGGCATAACCACGATTGAAGAAATAATGAGAGTAACGAAAGAATGATGACAGACAATTTATTATTTATTATTTTAGATTGAGGGGGAAAATAAATTTGGATAATAATGGGTTAGATGAAATAAACAAATTCTTTTCGCCTATCTCCGAAAAATTATTTGAGCAAATTTTATTTTAATAATATGAAAAGGACTCATTTATTATTTTTATTAATTCCTGCCGTTTTATTATTTACAGGCTGCGAAAGGGAAGGTGTGGCAAATATTGATGATTGCAGAGAAACTATAATAATAAAAGAGAGAAACATAAAAACATACTACAAGACTTTTACTTGTTCTTATAATAAAACTGAAAAGGGAGATATAATGAATGGCTTTTGTGCAAATATAAAAACGGGCTTATTTAGTGATAAGTGCAAAATTGCTTATATTTACGATAAACAGCCAACTAAAGAATGCCCTGAAAATGAGTATCTTAATCAAGATGGGAACTGCTATTGCTATGAAGGATATATCATGAAAAATTTAACTTGCACAAAACCCGATTATACTTATTTATTAAATGCCATGATTGAAAATCTTAAAATGGACTTTATTTGGCAAGATATCAATAAGGACAACATTGATGAAAAAATTAATAAAATAAGAAAAATGGGTTACTCTGATTGGATACTATTAGATTTTTTTAGTTACAACAATGAAGAATTTGGCAAACTACTTAGTCGGATAAGAAATATTAAATATGATGATTCTTATTTGTTAAATGAGTTGTCTTATGGTTTATGTAATAAAAAACCTACTATTCCAAGTGTCCCTAATGACAAATCTATAAAATTTTATGGAAACAAAAACGATTATCAAATATTAAAAAATTGTTTATTCCCCTGTGCCAGAGAGCACAGGGCGAAAACAATGAATAATTTATTTAACTTGAAAACCTAAGGTTTTCAAACTTTCCTAAGTTGTAAACTGCGGCAGAGACCGCAGTGTGAAAAATATTATTTAGTGGAAAGAAATAATTCAGAAAATTAAAATAAAATTTTCTCAAATAACTCTCTTCACTCGTTAAATTTGTTTACATCAGCTAACACCAAATATGTGGCTCCACTTTTAAAAAATATCTTAAATTTATTTATGATTAATAAAATTTGTAAACACAAATGGATTATAAAAAGAAGAAGTGGTATAAGTAATGGCAATGTAATTCCTGCTCTCTTTGAATGCGAAAAGTGCAAAATAAAAATGCATTCCTCGGAAGTTGTTCAATTTGAAACGCTTAATCATCTAACGGGGTTTCAAAAATGGCTTTCAATAATTGCAATTATAATATCTATTATGGCTTTAGTTATTTCGTTTTTAACATATCTATGAAAATATTCTGCATTATTCCGGCTTATAATGAAGCCAAGACAATTGTAAAAATAATTAATGACGTTAAGCCTTTGGTTGATGAGGTGGTGGTGGTTGATGATGGCTCAACTGATAATACTTACCGGCTGGCCAAAACGCAAGGCATAACTATCCTGCAACACATAATAAATAAGGGTCAGGGAGCGGCTTTGCAAACCGGCAATGAATATGCTATAAATAATGGAGCTGAGATTATTGTCCATTTTGACGCGGACGAACAATTCTTGGCTAAAGAGATTAAAGATATGGTGGCGCCGATTATTTCAGGAGAGGCCGATATAGTTTTCGGCTCCCGCTTTTTAGAAAAAAAATCAAATATGCCCTGGTTTAAAAGGAATATCATTATGCCAATGGCTAAAATTACAAATAAAATTGCCTTCAATATTTCCTTAACCGACCCGCAAAACGGATTCAGGGCAATGACAGCCGGAGCGGCCAAAAAAATTATTATTGAGCATAATGGTATGGCTCATTGTTCGGAAATTATCTTCAAAGCTTTTAAAAACAATCTGCGCGTCAAAGAAGTGCCGGCTACGATAATTTATCACAATTTCGGGCAAAAATTTTCCGGGGGAATAAAAATAATAAAAGATTTATTTATAGCTAAACTGATTAACTAATTTAACTTTCAAAAAACTATTCGCATGTGCCGGATTTGTCTCGCCACTTATTTAATTATACATTGAGGGCGGGATCACGCCGTCGCCTCTGGCGTGACCCCGCAGAATGCGGTGGCCGAAGGCGGTGATAGTTCCGGCTCGCGAAGCGATGACGTATGTTTCAACAAATAATTGCCTTAATAATAATCGCCTTTTTCCTTTCCCGGCTTTTTTGGCAAAAACAAAAAAACCAAATCAGAGTTAATGAATTTATTTTTTGGCTTATTTTCTGGCTCTTGGCGGCCGGAGCTATAATTGCTTTGAGATGGATTGATAAATTCGTAGCCAGTTTGGGATTTTCCGGCTCCGGCATTGATGTTTTAATTTATGTTTCTATAGTAATTCTTTTTTATCTGGTTTTTAAATTAAGACTTAGGATGGAAAAAATTGAAAAAGATACTACCAAAATAGTCAGAAATATAGCCTTGAATAATAAAAAATAATTTTGTAAAAGGTCTTATGAAAATAGCGCAAATAGTCTGTGCTTTTCATCCCTATAAGGGTGGCATAGGTAATATTGCCGATGAATACTTGAAAATATTACGCCGAGCCGGTCATGATGTTGCAATATTTACCCCTGATTATAATAATCTCGGAAATGAAAAAAATATAATCAGGTTAAAACCCTGGTTAAAATATGGCAATGGGGCTTTTCTGCCCCAGCTTTTTTTTACTTTAAAAAAATATGATTTAATCTACCTGCATTATCCTTTCTTTGGCAGCGCGGAAATAATATGGCTAATAAAATTATTCAATAAAAACGCAAAACTAATAATTCACTATCACATGGACGTTGCCATGTCGTCATTTATTTTAAGCCTTCTAGGTTTGCCCTCCAAATTAATCCGCAATTCATTATTTAAAAAAGCCGACTTTATCACCTGCGCCAGTCTGGATTATATAAAATGCAGCCAAATCGGCAATTTATATAAAAAATATAAAAATAAATTCATAGAAATTCCGTTTGGCGTTGATATTAATAAATTTAAACCAAATCCCTCAAATAAAAATAAAAATATTTTTCAAATCCTCTTTGTTGGCGGTTTGGACAGAGCTCATTATTTTAAGGGAATAAATATTTTGCTGGAAGCCATGGCTAAAATAGAAATAAAAAATTGGCAATTGAATATCGTCGGGAAAGGGGATTTAAAATATCAATACCAAAAGCAAGCTGAAAAATTAAATATTTCAAACAAAGTAAATTTTTTAGGAAAAATTTCTGATGAAAAAAAAATAAAAATTTATCAACAGGCTGATTTATTTGTTTTGCCGTCAATTAATAAAAACGAGGCTTTTGGCCTGGTTTTGCTGGAAGCAATGGCCTCGGGAATCCCTGTTATTGCTTCAAATCTGCCCGGGGTAAGAACGGTTTTTCAGGATGGGATTCAGGGATATCTGGTTAAACCAAATAACCTAATTGATTTAAAAGAAAAAATAGAAATAATATTAAATGATAGTGAACTAAAAAATAAAATGGGACAAGCAGCCAGGCGGTTAGTGGAAAAAAAATATAATTTAAAAAATATTAAAAATAAATTAAATAATATCATAAATTTAATAAAACCTTAAGCTGGCGAAAAAAAATATAATAAAAACGAGCCAAAGGCCCGTTTTTATTATAAAATAAAGTATAATTTTATTGTGGATACTTTCAAGGCGCAAAAAACTTAATATCTTTTGCTCTCTCTGCCTTTTTTATATCCAGTGCCAGCCGGAATCAAACATCCAATAATAACATTTTCTTTAAGCCCTTCCAAATAATCAATTTTTCCGCTCACGGCCGCCTCAATTAAAACTTTAGCGGTTTCCTGGAATGATGCGGCCGACAGGAAACTGTCAGTAGCCAAAGAAGCCTTTGTAATTCCCAAAAGCAATCTTTTTGTTTTAACCGGCTTGTTTTTGGCTTGCTTATTTGCTCTGTCTATTGATGCTTCTTCTACAATTTCTCCCGGCAGTAAATCGGTCTCGCCTGAATCAACTATAAAATATCTTGAAAACATTTGTCTGGCAATAATCTCCACGTGTTTATCATTTAAGGGTTGCCCCTGAGAAGAATAAACATACTGAATTTCTCTAATGATATATTTTTGGGTTTCCAGCCGACCCCTTAATTTAAATAATTGCTGCAAATCAAAACTGCCTTCCGTTAACCGGTCACCTTTATTTACTTCTTCTTCATCTTTAACCCAAACAGCCGTTCCTTTTGGTATAATATATTCCCTGATTTTATCCACTTCCTCTATAATTTCTATGTATTTAAATTCAAATTTAACTGTTCCTCCCTCTTTCGCTTTTACCGTCTTATTACCAACAGAAAATAAACTCATACCCTTCTTTATTTTTTCGCCGTCCTTAACTAAAATCTCCGGCTTTAACTTAGCAACTTTTTTTATGCCTTTTTCTTCTTGTTTGACTTCATTTATTGCTTCGGCAAAATAATATTTAACGGAATCTGTTCCTTTATAATAAACTTTTAAAATTTTTACCTGCGAATTGCTAACAACAACTTCTTTCCCGTTCTCATCACGAATAATTTTCTGAGCGCACTCTATTTTTACCCTTCCGGAAACATCGGAAATTATTGCTTTCCTTTTCGGAGGACGAGTTTCAAATATTTCTTCAACCCTTGGCAGCCCTTGCGTAATATCTTCCTGTCCGGCCACCCCGCCAGTATGAAACGTCCTCATGGTTAACTGCGTACCCGGCTCTCCGATTGACTGAGCGGCGATAATACCCACGGCTGTTCCTATTTTTACAACTTTGTTATATCCCAAATCATATCCATAACATTTAGTGCATACTCCCCGGCTAAGACGACAATTTAAGACTGACCTTATGGTTACATCTTTAATGTCCTTATTTTTTATTTTATCTACTATGTCTTCAGTTAATAATTCGCCTTCCTTTACCAATACTTTCCCTTTAGAAACCAAATCTTTGGCCAAATATCGACCGACTATTCTCCTTAAAAAATCCTCTCCCATTTCTTCGCTTTCTTTTTTTGTTATAACAACTCCTTTGGTATCGCCGCAATCTTCTTTGGAAATAATTACATCCTGTGAAACGTCAACCAAACGCCTGGTTAAATATCCGGCATTAGCCGTGCGTAAAGCCGTATCAGACAGGCCTTTGCGCACCCCATGAGTTGAAATAAAATATTCCAACACTCCGAAACCGCGTTTAAAATTTCCCTTAACCGGCAACTCAATAATATCTCCTGACGGCGAGGTTACCAATCCTTTCATACCCAAAATCTGAGTTAGCTGCGCCCAACTACCGCGAGCGCCGGATTCAACCATTGAATATATTGGATTACTCGGCGATAATTTAGTCTTACAAATATCAGTTATTTTTTCCTTTATATTAGTCCATAATTCAATAATCTTACTATATCGTTCACTTTCCGTTAAAAGTCCTTCTTCATACTGATTTTGAATTTCTTCAACCTTAAAATTAACATTTTTAATTAATTCATCTTTTTCCTTAAAATTTGGCAGATCATCAATCCCCCAGGATAATCCACTTTTAGTAATAAAGTCAAAACTTCTATTTTTTAACTTGTCCAAAAATTTTACTGTTTGATCCTCCCCGTAAAAACGCAGGCAATCCTTAACTAAATTTTTTAATTTCCCTTTGTCAACAATCTCATTAACAAAACGCAACTTCTCGGGTAAAATGCTATTAAATATCACCCGCCCCACGGTAGTGTCAACAAATCCCTCTTTTCCAAATTTCACTTTTATCGGATCATGCAATAAAATATTTCCTATCTCATAAGCCAATTCTGCCTCTTCTTCGTTAATAAAATATTTTAATTTTTTTTCGCCTTTATTTTCTTCGTCAATTTTATTCGTTAAATAATAAGTGCCCCACACTATGTCCTGATTGGGCGCCACTACCGGATCGCCCGTGGCCGGCTTTAATAAATTATGCGAAGATAACATAATATCACGCGCTTCGGCTATGGCCTCTTTAGTCAAAAGAACATGGACGGCCATTTGGTCTCCGTCAAAATCAGCATTAAACGCGCTACACACCAAAGGATGAATTTGAATGGCTTTACCCTCAATTAAAATTGGCCTAAAAGCTTGGATACCAAGACGATGTAAGGTTGGCGCGCGGTTTAATAACACATAAGAATCTTTAATAATCTCTTCTAAAATATCCCAGACAATATCATAACCGGCTTCAATATAACGTGAAGCGCTGCGAACATTATGGACTATTTCCTTATTAATTAATTTACTGATAATAAACGGTTTAAACAACTCAAGGGCCATTATCTTCGGCAAACCGCATTGATATAAATTTAATTTTGGATTAACTACAATTACACTTCTGCCTGAATAATCAACCCGCTTACCCAATAAATTCTGACGAAAACGACCCTGTTTTCCCTTTAAAGAGTCGGCTAAAGATTTAAGCATTCTCTTTTGGCCAGTTGAAGCAACCACGGTTTTACTGTGTCTTGATGAATTATCAATTAAAGCATCAACGGCTTCCTGCAACATTCTCTTTTCGTTTCGGCAAATTACTTCCGGAGCATTTAATTCAACCAATTGCTTAAGGCGGTTATTCCTGTTAATAATGCGCCGGTATAAATCATTCAAATCACTGGTTGCGAAACGCCCGCCGTCCAAGGCAACCATCGGCCTGAGATCCGGCGGAATAACCGGCACTTGCGTTAAAATCATCCATTCGGGCCTGACATTATTGGCCTTTAAACTTTTAAATAATTTTAATCTTTTGGTTATCTTTTCCTTTTTTGAATCAATTGCTTTTATTAATTCTTCTTCCAATTCCTTAATACTTTCATCAAGGTCTATCCTCTCTAATAATTCCCTGATAGTTTCCGCGCCAATGCCAGCCTCAAATATATGGCCATACTTTAAACTTAAATTTTGATAACTATCTTCAGAAATAATCAATAAAGGCTTGAGTTCTTTTAATTCTCTCTGCGCCTGGCTGAAAGCGTTGTTTAACTTTTCAAATTTTTCTTCCCTGGCTTTTTCCAGCGCTCTTATTTCAGAGCCGATTATTTTATCAGCGTCTTCCCCCGTCTGCAACAACTTTCCCTTTTTATTTTTTATTTCACTTGCTTGTTTATTAAACTCGTTTCCAATGCTTTTCTTTTTCTGCTTGAATTCCTCTTTTATTTGTTCAATAGTCGCGTTTTTTAAATCATCGTCAACATTGGAAATAATAAAACTATTAAAATAAATCACTCTTTCCAATTCCTGCATGGAAAGCCCTAATAATAAACCAATTTTTGATGAAATGCCGCGCAAAAACCAAATATGCGTGCAGGGAGACTGCAGGGTAATATGGCCCATTCTTTCTCTCCTAACAATACTGCGTGTTACCTCCACTCCGCACTTATCGCAAACAATTCCTTTATACCGAATTTTTTTATATTTACCGCAATAACATTCCCAGTCTTTGGAGGGACCAAAAATGCGTTCGCAAAAAAGTCCGTCTTTCTCTGATTTCTGAGTACGATAATTTATTGTTTCCGGCTTAAAAACTTCCCCGTGAGACCACTCCAAAATTTTTTCAGGAGAAGCTAATTTTAATTTTATAGCGTCAAAATCGCTTGTTTTTATTGGATTAAGCATAAATGTTAAACACTAATTAAATGAAGTAAAACGAAATAAACAAAAAATCCATTCATTCTTTTTATATTTTTTGTTTTATCTCGTATCTTTATTATTTTTATCATCACCTTTCTCTCTATTCTTTTTATCCTGATAATAATTTTTAATCTGATCCTCGTCTTTTTCATCATCTTTTTGCGAGCTTCCCAATAATTGAACATCCAGACACAACCCTTTTAATTCACGCACCAAAACATTAAAAGATTCCGGCACATTTAATTTTCTTATTTCCTCTCCTTTAATAATAGCCTCATAAGCCTTGCTTCTTCCCGGCACATCGTCTGATTTTATTGTTAAAATTTCCTGCAAGGTATGAGCGGCCCCGTATCCCTCCAGCGCCCAAACTTCCATCTCGCCAAAACGTTGGCCGCCAAATTGAGCTTTACCGCCCAATGGCTGCTGCGTAATTAATGAATAAGGACCAATTGAACGTTGGTGCACTTTATCTTCAACCATGTGATTTAATTTTAACATATATTTATAACCGACTGTTATTCTATTATCATAAGGACAGCTTGTCCTGCCGTCGTATAGAATAATTTTGCCATCCTTGGGCAACTCCGCTCTAATAAGTTCTTTTTTTATAAATTCTTCACTTACTCCATTCAAAACCGGGGTGGCAATCTTATAACCAAGCTTCTGGACGGCAAAACCCAAATGGGTTTCCAAGAGCTGGCCTAAATTCATACGGGAAATAACTCCAAGCGGAGATAAAATTATATCAACCGGCGTACCGTCTTCTAGATACGGCATATCTTCAACCGGAACTATCTTTGAAATCACGCCTTTGTTGCCATGGCGGCCGGCCATTTTATCACCCACCTGTATCTTTCTTAAATTTGCCACTGAAACATGAATTGACTTTAATATTCCGGCGGATAATTTATCCCCCTCTTCTCTTGAAAATATCCTTATATCAACCACTTTGCCATGCTCCCCGTGTTCAAGATAAAGAGATGAGTCCCGGACATCCTTGGCTTTCTCGCCAAATATCGCTCTTAACAATTTTTCTTCGGCCGACAACTCGGTTTCTCCTTTTGGAGTAATCTTTCCAACTAAAATATCGCCGGAAGAAACTTCCGCGCCAATTCTAATAACGCCATCTTCATCAAGATTTTTTAATTTTTCTTCACTTATATTGGGAATATCATTAGTAACAACCTCGTGGCCTAATTTTGTATCTCTTACATCAATTGTATAATTCTCAATATGGATTGAGGAATAAACATCATCCCTGACCAGCCGCTCTGAAATAATTACAGCATCTTCATAATTATATCCTTCCCAAGTCATAAAAGCCACCAAAACATTTCTCCCTAAGGCTAACTCACCTTTGGAAATCGCGGGACCATCGCTTAAGACTTGCCCTTTTTTTATTTTATCTCCAATGTTGGTTATCGGACGCTGATTAATGCAAGTTGAAGAATTTGAACGTAAAAATTTTACCAAATCATACACCTTTGTTTTCCCCTGCTTATTTTTTACCTCAATACAAGCAGCCTCAACTTTAACGACTTCTCCGTTTTCTTCCGCGATAACAACGTGGCCTGAATCTATAGCGGCTCTGACTTCAACTCCGGTTCCAACAATCGGAGAATCACAAATTATTAACGGCACCGCTTGGCGCTGCATATTCGTTCCCATTAGAGCGCGTTGCCCGTCATCATGTTCCATAAATGGAATAAGCGACGTAGCAATAGACACTATCTGGTTAGCGGCGATGCCAAAAAAATCAACTTTTGCAATTTCTTCAGTGGCCGGCTCGCCATATTTTCTAACCTCGCATTTGTCAACTAAAAAATAACCGTTTTCATCAATCGGAGTTGTAGCGGCGGTAGTAATATATTTTTCTTCTTCAAACGCATCTAGATAAACAATCTCGTCAGTAACAATTGGTTTAATTGGTATTAAAATTTTGCTGTTAATTTTTCTTTCTAATTCTTTGGCTATTTTATTATTAATTAAAATTCCTGCTTTTATTATAATATTTCCTCTTTTTTCTTCGGGAATTTCACTAAAATATATCTCTTTTCCGCCTGCTTTGCCTGTCCAACTATGGTAATAACTAAAATTTTCATCATCGGCCAATTCTTTTACTTCATAGATGTCTTCACGTACAATTTTTCCTTCTGTTATTTTATGATCATTTTTAATATCATGCAAAATCCGCCTGTAAGGAACTTCCAAAAAGCCGTATTTATTCAATTTCGCAAAACTGGCCAAATGTCCAACCAGTCCGATATTGGGGCCCTCCGGGGTTGCAATCGGACAAATACGTCCATAATGAGTGGTGTGAACATCACGCACGTCAAAGCCC
>Ga0268276_1002420_pt1 | contig 15966 bp, 20 predicted proteins | sample saktaG_4_FD_190145 | JGI IMG/M metagenome (GOLD analysis project Ga0268276, IMG submission 190145) | Saline water microbial communities from Sakinaw Lake, British Columbia, Canada - sak_2010_1_5_45m | ecosystem: Environmental > Aquatic > Non-marine Saline and Alkaline > Saline ...
CTTTGATTCTTAGTTTAAAAAACTCTTTTCTTATGTCTTCTTTTTTCATTAAGAGGACAGAAAATTAGGTGAGAACTAATTTTCGGTAGCCTTACGACATATGTCACTAGGCTATACACCTAAAACCCAAAAACAAAGATTTTTAAATCTAAATTTTGTCACTTAAATGTAAATGTTTAGTCCGTAGACTCTAAAACATATTAAATACAACGAATAAAAAATCTAATAAAAAATGTTCTTTATTGTAAAGGCAAAAGACCACGTAAGAGTAGAACCCCACCTATTTGCTCTTCCTGTCAAAGAAGCAGTAAGAAAACAGCTTGAAAAAACTTATGAGAACTTTATTGACGAGGAACTTGGAGCAGTTATCGCTGTGCTTGATGTTGGGGACGTCAAAGAGGGAATCTTGATTTCCGGAGATGCTGCAGCCTATTATTCTTCAGAATTCTCCTTGCTTGTATTCAAACCAATCCTACAAGAACTTGTCTATGGAGAAGTCACCGAGATAACTAATTTTGGAGCTTTTATGAATCTAGGAACATTTGATGCAATGATACACATAAGCCAGACAATGGAAGATTTTGTTAACTTCTCAAAAACTGGAACATTGATGGGAAAAAATACAAAACGAGTCCTGAAAAAAGGAGACCTTTGTATGGCAAGAATTGTTGCAATCAGCTTCAAGACTGTGCCTCCAAAAATCGGCCTGACAATGAGACAGCCGGGACTGGGAAAAATCGAATGGGTACAAGAGGATAAGAAAAAATCCAAGATGCTTGCAATCAAGATGGAAAGAACTGCTGGAAAAGAAGATAAAGGAAAGAAAGGCAAGGACAAGAAGGAGAAAGGAAAATGAGCATAAAACCTAAAGTCTGCAAAAAGTGCAAAATCCTAGTAGAAAATCAAACATGTCCAATTTGCCAGGGCAATTCATTGGTTGACAGCTGGAAAGGCAAGATTATCGTTCTTAACTCAGAAAAAAGCGAAATTTGCCAAAAGATAGCGATTAAACAAAAAGGCACTTACGCTTTGAAAATAAGATAATTATAAGTTTATAAACCATCTAAATTAAATATACTATACAAAATGATAACTGTCGAAAAAAAGGAAAATAAACCCTTATTAGATAGGGAAGAAATTTATGCTATTGTCAAAGAGAAAGTCACTCCTTCATTAGCTTTGATGCAGGAAGAGATTGCAAAGAAATTAGAAAAGAAAAAAGAACTTGTCGTAATAAAGAATGTATACCCGAGATACGGAAAACAAGAGGCAAGTGTCATTGCCTATATTTATAATTCAGAAGAGTCTTTGAAAAAATTTGAACCTAAAAAGAAAGAGAAGAAAGCAGCTGAGGAAAAGAAATAAATATAACTAAAAGTTCTACTATACCTATAAAAAATGGCAGGAAAACACAAAAAGAAGAACAAGAAGCAGAGCGAAAGATGGAAAAAATACACTGTCAAGGGAGACAGTATAGAGCGGAACGCAAAGTTCTGTCCAAGATGTGGACCGGGCATATTTCTATCTGAATCACAGAGTAAAGACAGGCTATACTGTGGAAAGTGCCACTATACCGAGTATAAAAGATAGATAAAAAAGAGGAGAACATAAAAAAGAAATGGAATTCACAATCTTCATACCAATCGGAATTATCTTATTTTTGATAGTTTATTTCTTTGCATTCAAGTTCAAGAACGACAGGTACACTGTAGACTTCTTCAGAAAGAACAGGGGTTTCGGACATCCCTATGGCGCTGAACCTAACCTTGGCTGGGGAAACGTCCCTAAAGGGATCTAATAGGATAGAATTGAGAATTTCTTTATACTGAATTTGTTCAAGAAAACTTTGGTCTAGAAAGAGACTTCCGTCTTGACTGATAAAACCCTGAGGGAAGCTCTCGAACAGTTCAAAAAGATTTGTTCTCAAGACTCCCCCTGGGCAAAAAGAGGTGATAATAATGTTAGTACTTTTGAGTTTATAAATCTTTCGTTTTTTATTAATTACATAGTGACAACTAATTTTGACAACTATACAGTTACTAGAAATGGCAGTATATTAAGCTATACCTCTGGCAAAATATCCATCGATAAACTCTGGAAAAAGTTTATTAATCAAGACAGATAGGCTTTAGATGGAAAAAGAAGTGAAACTGATTCCAGAAGAAAAAAGTGAAAAAAACCCTGATTTAGGTAGTACCAATAAGGGCAAAATAGACAAAGTCGGACAGGACCAGATCTACGACATGCTTGTGTCAAGAGAGTTGAGTTGGCAAGCCTTACTTTTAGACCTGATTAACACTGAAAGGCTTAATCCCTGGGATATTGACCTTTCTATACTTGCACAGAGATATGTAGAGAAGATAAAGGAGCTCCAAGAGCTCGGAGAGAATGCTTTTTTCATATCTTCTAAGGTATTATTAGCAGCAGCCATCTTATTGAGGATAAAATCAGAGATACTTCACGAAAATATCAAAGATATTGATGAAATACTTTTTGAGAGCAAGAAAAAAATGAGAGATGAGCTGGTCAAGAATCCACAGATAATCACCCTTGAAGAGGATGAAATCCCTTTAATCATGCCAAGAACACCACTTCCGAGAGCCAGGAAAGTCACCCTGCCTGAACTTATGAGCGCATTAGATAAGGCCATCAACACAGAACACAGAAGAATCAAGAAATCTTTGTACCTTAATAGAGCAAGAAGGGATGTCGGTGTTACTATCTTCCCAAGATTCACGTTTAACATTGCTCAAAAAATCAAGGACATTTTTGGAAAGATAAGGGAGCTTTTTATGAAAAAGAAATCAGACAAGCTTGTTTTCTCTGAACTTGTCTCAAGCAATGAAAAGACAGAGAGAATTCCTGTTTTTCTCTCTCTTGTGCATCTTGACCATCAGAAGAAGATATGGCTCGAGCAAGAGCAAGCTTTCAGTGAGATTCAGATATATCTTAAGAAGCAACGAGACACGATTCTTGAAGAGCAGAACAATCCGGAAGATCTTGAAAAAGAGGCTCAAGAGATTGAGGGTCTTGAAGGGGAAAAAGGAGAATTTATCGGAGAGCACGAAGAAATAAAGATGAGAGAAGATAAAGAAAAATCAGGCAATTCGCCACAATAATCTTTTTAAGCTGAAAATATCTAAAGGCGAAATGAAAGAAAGACTATCTTTTGACCCAGAAAAATTATTAAAAAAATATAATCAGCCAGCATTTGCCTTCGCATACGGTTCAGGAGTATTTCGAGAACAAGCCCCAAAAGGAGCAACCCAGATTGATTTTGTCTTTGGAGTTAAAAATACAAGAGACTGGCACGAGAGAAACATGTCAAGAAATCCCGAAGATTATTCTTTTGTAGCAAGAGTGCTTGGATCCGGGGTTGTTGCAAATATTCAAAGGAGAAGAGCAGGGGTATACTATCATCCGTTTGTTCCTTTTGAAGGCCAGCAGATAAAATATGGTGTTGTTTGTCTTGAAGACCTTCAAAATGATTTAGAGCATTGGTCTCATTTATATCTTGCCGGAAGACTTCAAAAACCAGTTCTAGTGATAAGGCCAAATGCTGAAATGAACTATTCTCTCCAAAGAAATCTAGAAAATGCATTAAACGTGTCTTTATTGCTTCTTCCAAGTAAGTTTACGGAAAGACAATTGTTTATGACGCTCGCTTCTTTATCTTATACCGGGGATTCTAGAAATAGTTTTGGGGTAGATCCGGGAAAAGTTGAAAGGATTGTGCAGGGAAATTTTGAGAGATTCAGAAATTTGTATAAATCAACAATAATGGTCCGGATAAATAATGGCACCATAAAAAAAGAAGAAGAAGGATATTCACAAGATAAAGAAAGAAGTTTAGATCCAGATAATTGGTCTAGCCTTCCTTCTTCCCTAGTCGACAGAATAGGTCAACTCCCTGGTTCATTGCCAGACGCAGAAAGAGAAATTAGAAAAGCCATATCGGATATTGTGCATGCGTCAAGTGTTTCACAAACTCAGAAGGGACTTTTCAGCGCAGGTTTATTGAAATCAGTGGAATATGTCTGGGAAAAATTAAAAAAAGCGAGAATGAAAGACTAAATAATCCCTTCTTGCTTCAGCTTTTCAACTTGTTTCTTTCGTGTTGAATATAATCTTCCAAATCTGACAAGGGTATAATTTATAGAATTCCAGTATTTTTTTGGAAAAAGAGCTTCAAGATCTTTCTCAATCTTCTCCTGGGCCTTATTCTTTGTCCAGCCAAGAATACTCGAAAGGTAGGTGACATGTGTGTCCACACCGATTGCAGGGGCTTTATGGACATGAACTAGATAGACATTGGCAACTTTTCTTCCTACTCCGGGCAGTTCCATCAGTTCCTCTCGCGTTTTAGGTATTTTTCCTTTGTATCTATCAATTAATATTTTTGATGTAAGTAAGATATGTTTGGCCTTGGTCTTATAAAAGTTGACAGGTCTTATTATTCTTTTAATTTCACTTAACTCTGCCCCTGCAAGGCGCTTTAGTGTAGGATATTTTTTATACAAGATATCAGAAATCTTGATGGTGGTCTCATCTTTTGTTTGACTTGATAGAATTGTTGAAATCAAGCTTTTCCAGGGTTCTGCCCACTCAGCAGCTAGCCTTAAATCTTTATCTTTAACATCAACAAGCCTCTTTATTTTTTTTAGCTGCTGCAAAGCGAGTTTTGAATTCATCTTATATTTGGACTTCAATTGGTTTTCTTTTCTTAAATATTAAAACAGAGTTATAGCCAACTTTCTTGGCAAGAGCTATTGCTTCACTAAGCTCAGAATCAACTTTCTGATTAGGTCTGTGTTTATCTCTATGAAAATCGCTTCCAATTGTTATTGGGATGCCCCTCTTTAGCGCCTCCCTTAATATCCACTCGCTGGGATTCTGTTCCCCTATATGCCAAGTCCAGCCAGACGTGTTTATTTCAATACACATTCTAGCTTTTTTTATTTTGTCGAGGAGACTTAGAACAATATGCTTATACCATCCCCGGGTTTCAATTTCTTTCCAATCACCAGAATAATTATTCTTTATTACATCAAAATGGCCGACACAATCAAACAAACCAGATTCTATAAGCTTGTCAATCTGTTTGTAGTATAATTCTATTGCTCCTTTGATACCTCCAAAAAGTTTAGCGAAATTAGCCCAATCCTTGGGAGTATAAGGAATTAACAAGAACTTTCCTTCATGCGGAACAACGTGAACACTTCCTATGACAAAATCGTAATCTCTCTTTGATATTTCGGCCTTAGTATAACTTTGATGTCCATCTAACAGGTCAAACTCCATTCCAAAAGAGAAATCTATCTTTCCCTTGAACTCTTTTTTTAATTTTATTATATCTTGATGATATTCTTCGGTGTTACTTGTTTTTGGGCAGGTACTATCAACTACTTCTTGCGGATAATTGTAGTGATCAGTTAAACAAATATGTTTTATTCCTGCATTTATGGCCTCTTCAATGACCTGTCTAGGGGAGAGTCCTCCATCTGAACCAGTCGTATGCATATGATAGTTTACTTTTGTCATCTTTATACTCCTACAAATTCAAAATAAAAAAATAAATAAAAAAATAAAAATTAAATCAACTTGAACACAACCGCGACTTGTGCAGTGATATCTTGTTGTCCTGGATTGACGCTTGTCGAAACAGCTGACTTTGCTTCACTTGAACCCATCGCCATCATATCATTTCGGTATATTGGCCAGGGATTATAATTGAAACCAGTGTCTTGTATTGAAACAACTGCTCCAACTCTCTTTCCTAGACCTTGGGCGATACTCTCTGCCTTGATTCTAGCATCTTCTGTTGCTTGTTTCAAAGCTAGAGCCTTGTACTCATTCTGTTTTGCCTGGCTTAGCTCAAAGTTAATGTAGCTTATCAAAGCTCCATTGTCTACTCCAACATCAATGACTGTGCCTGCCTTATCAATCTTATTTGTAGGCAATTTGACTATCATTGTGTACATTGCTCGATATCCTCTAAGAGTCTGTTGTCCGTTACTCCAGTCATAGTCCGGATATATGTTAAAGTTCTCAGTTGTAATCTCACTTCGGTCTATGCCCATCTTAAGCAACCCCGCTGTTACATTTTCAACAATAACCGCATTTTCGTTCTTGACTTGTGCTGCGTCAGAACCATTCGTCTGAATGTTGAAATAAATACTTACAGTATCTGGTGTTGCCTTGACTTGAGAAACTCCGTTTGTATTGATTGTAGTTCCTGGCCTTAGGCTTAGAAAAACAATCAAAGCAATTAATGCTAAGATAACTATTGCCCCGACAATTATCCAAGTTATTCTTATAGAATCACTTGAACCTTGTTTGTTCATCTTATATTTTTCTAGTTTTTGCATGTTTAACCTCCTAAATAACATAAATAAAACTTATTTATAAAACCAACGATGACTTCTAATTGATTTGAAATAATAAAGAAATTAATCGTATCCGCCCATACCTTGCGGTGGCATTCCACCGTGCATTCCTCCACCGCCCTTGCTGGAGGCAATGACATCATCTATCCTGAGAATCATAACTGCGACTTCGCTTGCTGACCTTGTGGCCTGAATCTTTATCTCTAGAGGTTCAATAATCCCTTTCTTTATTGTATCTGTAATTTCTCCAACAATTGAAACATTTGTTGAAACATCTAGGCCATATGTTGCCTTGCCTTCTTCGTGTCTGGCTTTTAGCTCTGTCAAGACTTCAATTGGGTCTAAGCCGGCATTCTCTGCTAGAGTCCTTGGAATTACTTCAAAGGCTTCTGCAAATGCATTTATTGCAAGCTGCTCTCTACCTCGAATGCCCTGGGAGAATTTCTTAAGTCTTTTTGACATCTCAATCTCAAAAGCACCTCCTCCTGCAACCACTAACCCCTTTTCTAGAGCAACTGCAACATCTCCAATGCCATCTTTTATAGCTCTTTCAATTTCATCAATAACATGTTCTGTTGAACCTCTGATAAGTATAGTTAAGGCTTTAGGATTTTTACATCCAGTAATATATAATAGACCTTCGCCTGATTCGTTTCTAACTTCTTTTACAAGAGCAGCGTAGCCTAGTTCATTTGATGTTAATTCATTTAGATTGCTCATGACTTTGGCGCCTGTTGCTTTTGCAAGCTTCTCAATATCGCTTGCTTTAATTCTTCTTAGAGCCAGGATTCCCTCTTTAGCTAGGTAGTATTGCGCAATATCATCAATGCCTTTCTGACATAAAACAACTGTTGCCCCGGAGGTCTTTATTTTGTCCACCATATTCTTCAAGATTCTATCTTCTTGGTCAAGGAATGCTTGTAATTGATCAGGAGAACTTATGTTTACTTTAGTGTCTGTTTCAGGATTCTTCAATTCTAGGGCAGAATCGATTAATGCAATTCTGGCCTCTTTAACAATTGAGGGCATATCTGCATGAACTTTTTCTTTATCTAGCACGATTCCAGAAACAAGCTCTGTATTCTCTATACCCTCACCTCTTCTCTTCTCAATCTTGATATTACTTTTATCTACTTTAATTCCTTCATCTGTCTTCTCCATAACTTGAAGAACAGCATGGACAACAACATCACTTAGCTTCTCTTTAGCTTGTTCTGCACCCTTGCCAACCATGGCGGTCATTGAAACTTGTTTTAATAGATCAACTTGATCAGGAGTAATCCTATAAGCTAATTCTTTTGCAATTTCCTGGGCTTTTTCAGCTGCAATTCTATAACCTCGGGCTATAACTGTTGGATGTATTTTCTCATCTAAAAGTTTTTCAGCATTCTCTAGAAGCTTCCCTGCTAGTATAACCGCAGTAGTTGTGCCATCTCCGACTTCTGCTTCCTGGGTCTTTGCAACCTCTACAACCATCTTAGCTGCCGGATGTTCTATTTCCATTTCATCTAGAATTGTTACACCATCATTTGTTACTATAATATCTCCAATAGAACTAACAAGCATCTTATCCATGCCCTTAGGACCTAGTGTTGTCTTGACTGTTTCAGCTACAAGTCTTGCTGCTAAAATATTGTTTCTTTGAGCATCTCGTCCTATCATTCTTTGTATATTTTCAGGTAGTATATAAACTGGTTGTTTATCGTTTGCCATGATATCTTTTTTTATCGGTTTTTAATTTTTGAATAGTTTCTCCAATTGAAGGAAGAACCTCCACCTTTGCGCAATATCCTCCTTGCGCATTTATTCTTTTAGCAATAGCATTAGCACGTTCTAGACCAGTAACATAAAAATCAAAATCACAAGGAGACATATATTCTGGTACCTTTCTTGCCCTAACAGGAATAAAATCACTCTGACCATAGGAATCACTATTTGCTATTATTTCCAAAATTTTTCTATTTGTTTCTTGACCGAGTGATGTCGGCCCAACATTGACATAAATCTCACAAATTTTTGGTTTCATTTTTTTGATTTTAATTATAATTAAGCTCGCACCCTTACTGGACGAGCATGCAAGGTAGTATTCGCAAGAGCCTCTAACAATCTTCCCGCAGTTCTTGGCGCCATGGGCTGAGTTCGATATTCTTTTCTTGCTCTTTCAGCAACAAGAGTGACATTAACCCCAGAGATTGTTTCAAGATAGTCTGCAACATACTTCGCAGAACCTACTGTACAAGGGTCACGGGCAAAATCTGGATTGAACCCAATTCTTACTCTTACCCTTGGTCTTGGCCCAGTATAACCCATTTTATGTTTATTTGAAGATTTATTTAAACCTTTAATTTTAATTATAATTTAAAGATATTATAACTCATTTCAGAACTTTAAAAAGATTTCGCTACTAAAATGACAACATTAAATCTTGTGTCTTAACTTACAAGTGTTCCTTTAAACTTCTTACCATCTAGCAAGTTCTTCAGATTTTTTAAATCTTTCCCGATTATATAGACTTGAAATCCCTGTTTCTGGGATTCTTTAGCAGCAATTGGGTCAAAAGGCATATTCAATCCAGGAATCCACTTGTCTCCGACTAGCTCAATCAGAGTTTTCCAGGACATTTTCTCGATTGGCTTAGCATTTGAATTTTTCTTTGGGTCAGAATCATAGACATACTCTATGTTACTCATGTTGATTATCTTCTTAACACCAAGGTTTTTGGCGAGAAGCACTGCATCATTATCTGTGCTGCATCCAGGTTTCCAGCCAGAGCAGACAATTATCTTTTTATCTGTAACAATCTTCTTAGTTGGGTCAGAAATGACAGGTTCATAGACTTCTTTCTTATCAAAGCTTGATTTAATCAGATGAGCATTCAAATTAGTTGCTGCGATGCCCATCCAATCTTTTTCATCGTTTTCTGCTTTCCTTATCTTAGACAGGGCTTCATTGAAATTCCTGCATAATTTTCCTCCACCGCAGATAATAACAAACTTCTCTTTGTGAAGATATGACTCTATCAGCTTCTTGAATTCAATTATAAAATCCGTGTCAATAGGATCTGGATAAATAAGTGAGCCACCTAGAGAGATTATTATCATTTTTCTATTTTTTTTCTTTTAGTTCAATTTCATCAATTTTTAATATCTTTGAATCTGTTTTACCAAGTTCGTGGCTCTTTTTAATTATAATCTTTTTCTTGAAAAAAGGAGCATCTAAAACAAGGCTCTCAAATTCTCCGCCTTCTCCAGCAGGATTTACTCCGTATTTATCCTGCAACTTCTTAATGTCTTGAATAAAGACCTTGTCAATTTTCTTTCCGAGAAATTTATCCATGCCTAGAGCAAAAACCCCCATAATCATAACATCAAATTTCTCCTTAATAACCTCCTTAAGCACCCCAATCTGGTCTTTCTTCCATAGAGGATTAATACATTCGATATCAAGTTCCTCGCAAAGACTCTTTATTCTTGAAGCTTGATAAATAGATGCAACTGCCCCAGTTACTAGGCCCTGAATATTATATTTCTTCTTAGCTTCTTGAATTGCTTTCTTGAGGTCTTTGAGCTCTTCTTCTTTTATGCCCTTGGTTTTATGCATGATAATCGGTAGGCCGATTGCCTCTGCTTGTTTCTCAGCAAGTAAGATATTAGGGGTATGAAACATATAACTCTCGGGATTTTCAGATAGAATCGTGATTAAACACCTCACTTCTCCTGATTTAAGAGCATGACTTAGGGCTAAGCACGAATCCTTGCCTCCTGAAAATAAAACCCCTAGCTTGATTTTTTTCATTTTTTCGGTTTCAGTATTTAATATAACTCCAGTGACATAAACCTTTTAAATTTAAACTTCCTAAGATAAGTATGAAATCAGGGCTAAAAGTCGGGGACGTCATGACGCGAAAGTTTGTCTTTGTAAGTCCTAAAACCAAGATTATTGATTGTTTAAAGATTATGAGCAAGAGCGATGTTGGCTCACTTCTTATTGTTGAAGATAAAAAACTTAAGGGTATAACAACAAGCAACGATATAATCAAGTATATCACGAAGAACATCCACGTTCTTAAAAAAGAAGTAAGGCAGGTCATGAAAAAGAATCTTGTGGTAATATCTCCAAGCAAGGACATATCTGAAGCAATTGAATTAATGGAGAGAAAGAATGTCCGCAAACTGCCAGTTGTTGTAAGAAGCAGCGTCATAGGATTTATCACTAAAAAAGACATTCTGAAGATAAGACCTGGTTTATCTGATATCTTAACTCAAAAAATCAGGATTGCCGAAGAGCGAGAAAAAATCAAAAGAATATCTGAAAATGGAAAAAATCACTGGGCCAAAGATGGCGAGTGCCAAGAGTGTGGAGCTCATGATCTTTTATATCAGTTCAATGACCGATATGTCTGCTCTCTTTGTAAAAAAAACATAAAAGAGGGCAAAAAGCAAGAAATAGAAGAAAAAGAACAAACGAAGATTGCACACAAACTTCTGAATTTCTTAAAAAGAAGAGAAAAAAAGAAGCAGAAACCAAAAAGGTCTAAAAAAGGTCGCAAGAAGAAAAAAGGATAATACCCCTGTCGAAAGAATAAGCGGGCCCGACAGGATTTGAACCTGCGACACCCTGATTAAGAGTCAGGTGCTCTAACCAGACTGAGCTACGAGCCCACAAACATGATAAAATAAGTCGATTTATAAAACTTTAGAATTAATCTCTTTCTCGCCAAGTATTCTTGCACTTTTTGCATCTAAAGAAAATGGTCTCAGCTTCATCGCCTGCACGCATCTGGGTTGCCCATGTCTCAGCTATCTCAAAACCGCACTTTGGACAGGTCTCGCTTACTGTTGGCCAGACATTGCTGTCTTTCTCTTTCAAGACATTTATTCCTTGAGCTACAACAATATTTTCAGACGTGGTTAATTTTGTGCTGTTCATCTTATACTTGCACTTTGGACAGACAAATTTCTTATCTCCAGGCATCATCATTGTGCCGCATTTTGGACAGAATTGCATTTTTTTAACCTCTTATTTTTTAAATTTTATTCAGTTTTTTATATCTTTATATTGCAGTGTTATCAATTATGATATTTAAAAACCTTGCTATTTATTATGCGCGTGTTCTAAACTTAGAAGTTGTACCAAAATGGAGAATTTTAAAAGAGATTGCCTTTATCTGAACATTTCAACAAAAAATAACTTTACCCAACCAAACCAGGGGGCCTTTGCGATTGCTTTTCCAAGAATCTGATTCTGTGTTATCGAGAGTTCATAGGGAATTTGGTCGCTATTATGATCGCCCTTGGTTGAATAAACTTTTATTCCACCAATCTCTCTAGTGTAAATAATCCTATGAATTATTGGAGTTCCGTACTGAGGAACTTTGAAGACGATGATATCTCCAACCTTATACTCTTTCTGGCCTTTGATAACCATTATGTCCCCTTTGTTAAAACCGCTCTTGAATCTAAATTTAGAAAATTCCTCTTGAGTTATATTAATATCTTCATACCAGTGGCCACATAACTGCCAGTATTCGTCAAAATCAACATTCGCTTTTTGGCCATAGTTGTGGCCGCAAATGTTAAACGGCACGGTCTTATCGTAGCTATTCTTGATGTGCTCCATGCTTCCTGATTCTACAATAACCATTGGCACCGATGTGTTCAATGCCAGCCCTAAGCCGGGTAATAATAGGAACTTTACGATAAGGAATATCAAGATTACATCTACAATAAAACTCCAGACACTATTACTATGCCATAAAAAATTCCAAATCTTCTTCAGTACACTTGCTATGCTCATGTTTCAATTAATTGTTTTTAGTTTAAAAACCTTGAGAATGTGAATTTCATAAAATTTTGAAATCGACCCGGATATTATGCTTTCTTGGGGCAAGTTCTCGCAAGAACTTAATACCAAGGATCTTGACTTTCAACTTTGCCTTGGATGCAGCGTCTAAAATTCTTTTTTCAGAAACCTTTTTTAGGATTTCATCTTCTTTAACAAAATCCTGGAAATGGATAATTGTTCCTTTCTTGGAAATCATAAGGGCCTCTTTTAAGAAAGTCTCTTTTAGCTGAGGTCTTCCCATTATTATCCTGTCAAAAAGTTCTCCTTTCTTCTTCAGTATAGGGCATATCCTCTTGACATCTCCCTGGATAATTTCAACATTTCTTATTTTATTCAGCTTGACATTCTCTAGAGCATACTTTGAACACTCTTTAGAGATTTCTACGCAAACAACTTTCTTGACCACCACATTCTTTGCGATGACCAGGCCATAGGGCGCTATTCCTGAAAACAGAACAATGACTCGCTCTTTTGGCTTGCACATTCTTGCGATATCTAATCTATCTGTTGCAAGTCTTGGAGAAAAAAAGCAGGTCTTTATATTTAATTTGAATAAGCATCCTGATTCCTTATATGTTGTTTCAAGAATCTTCTTTCCAGCAAGCCATTTTAACTTTGGTTTTCTTAATCTTCCGTAAAATTTTCCACGAGCATAGACTGCTTTGATATTTTTATGCTGATTTAAGAGTGTTTCAGCAACAATCTTTGATTTCTTTTCAATATCAAAGGGAATCTGGACAACAATTATCTCTCCGATTATGTCGAAACTTCTTGGAAGAAGTCTAAGCTCTTCTGGAGTAAATCTTTTGTCTTCTGCAAGAACATCTCTTAATCTATGCCTCTTTTTCTCATTTTCCATAAATAACAAGGAGACGGTATCTTAAAAAGATTACTAAAAATTTTATAAAGTATCAAGAATTAAGTATTAATGGTTTTGCAACTTTGTGCTTATGCACCAAAACCAATAGATTACAAAAAATTCAACATAACTCAAAAATGTACAAGATAAAAAACCTCAAATTGAAAAATCCTTATTTTCTAGCACCGATGGAGGCGATTAATGATATTGCCTTTAGGACTTTATGCAAAAAGGCAGGGGCGGGCTTAGTTTATACGGGAATGATAAATCCTCTGACAAAACAAAAGATTGATTTAGAGGATAAACCCGCAATTCAATTATTCTCAAAGGATGGAAAAGGAATCAGAGAGTTTATAAAAAAACATGACAAAGAAGCGATGCTGTGGGACTTTAATCTGGGGTGTCCTGCAAAAACCGCTAAAAGACATGGATTCGGATTTTTTATGAATAATGAATTAGAATTAATTGAAAAAATTCTAAGTGAAATGAGGCAGGCAACAAAAAAACCCTTGACAATCAAGATAAGAATCTCTCAAAACACAGAAAAAATCATAAAAATAGCTGAAAAATACTGCGAGGCCATCTCGATTCATCCAAGAACACAAGCCCAGGGATATTCTGGCAAACCAGACATAGCTTTTGTAGAGAGAATAAAGTCTCAAACTTCGCTTCCAATAATTTATTCGGGTAATGTAAACGAAAAAAATGCAAATAAACTATCAGAGAGTTTTGACTTTGTAATGATAGGAAGAGAAGCAATAGGAAATCCAAATATCTTCTCAAAACTCTCTGGCTCAAAAAAAGAATTCTCATTCAAAGACTATCTAAAAATCGCCACTAAATACAAATTATCTTTCTCTCAAATAAAGAATCAAGCCATGAATTTCACAAAGAATCAAAATGGCGCAAAGAAGATGCGGGCCTCTTTGATTCGAGCCAGAAATCTCGAAGACATTAAGAAGGTCTATTCCATTTAATGGTGTAAAAACTATTTTGCTTTTTCTTCTTTTTTATCTGTTCTTTTAAGTATGCTAATGGAAATTATTGCAGATATTAAACTCAATGCCCCCATTATCAAAAACAAAATCTTAAAGGAGAATGTAGAAGCTATAAAACCTCCAAAAATTGCAGCTAGTCCTACGAGGAAATATGTGCTTCCGCTCCATAATGACCATCTCTTACACTCCTGTTTTTCACTAAGTCTTGCCGCATAAATACTATCCCAGGCCGGTTCAAGGATACCGATTGCAATTCCTAATACTACTTGAACAATAAATAAGTGAATTGGGCTTTTAACCAATAAATACCCCAGATTACCTAGGGCAAGGATAAAATACCCAATGACTACAATCTTTTTGGTATTTCTCGCGAAAAATTTAGTTGAACCAAAAGAAATAATCAAAATTCCGGTAAAAATACTAAAAATAGCATACGCAATTCCCGCATCTAATATGCTTCCGCCAATTTCTTCAACAAAAATAGCATAAATTGGTCCAAGCAAACCAATTGCAAAACTAGCAATTAAACTGACATAAAGTAAAATCTTGGCTCTAGAATCTAAATTAAATTTATCAATTATCCTTGTCTTCATTTTATTATCTCCTCTGCCCAAATGAAAACTTTTTTCTCTTTAAATCCCCTACTCTTCCAAAAAGCTCTTGTTTTTTTATGATGAATCTCTTCTAAGATCTGAACATAGTTTATTTTTCTCTTTTTTAAGTCTTTATAAAGTTTTTTTAATAAAGATGAACCAATGCCTTGACCCCTATATTTTCTCAAAACAGCAATATTATCCAGCATGCACCATCCCCCATTTCTTCTAGCAAGAATTTTAGCATAAATAAAGCCAACAATCTTTTTCTTAACTACCACTAGTAAGAGAATATTATCTTTAGGACGGGATAAAAATTCTCTTAATTCATATTTTTCATGAAAAGGAAACTCGGATGAAAATTCTAATTCTTCAATTTTCAAGCCAAGATAATAAATTCTATCAACATCTGAGAGTTTTGCTTTTCTGATTATAAAATCAACCTTTTCCTCTTTTTTCATAAAAAAGAGAAGAAGAGCGAATTTAAAAATTATATGGTTTCTCTCTCAAGCTCAATCGCATCGTATGTTGGAAGTTCTTCGACTCTCTCAACTTTGTATCCTAACTTCAGGGCTAAAGGGGAAATCTTCTCCGAGAGTATTATTCTTTTTTTATTTTTGTCAAAAAAACAATTTCCTTTAAACTTAGATACCATCAAACTTACCTCTTTCTTATTCGGATTATTCAAATAAATACAAAGATATCTTACACTTCCTTCTTTTGTCTTAAAACCAAAGGGCATAATCCCCCTTAATTTTAATCGGTTCTTGTACTGAAAAAGATTCTTTGTTCTCGCTGAACAAAAATGAACCTTTAAATCAATCTTGGCTTTCTCAATCTGTTTTAGAATCCACACGCCTGCTTCCTTAGAACCTTTTATTGTGTAAGTGTCTTCATTGATTTCATATTTTTTAGTTATGTGCTTGAAGTTTGTATCACTTATTTCGAGTTCATTCAGATTAACAAAACCGATGAATCCAGAAACTTGAACAATAAAATCAAAAATTTCTTTTTTCTTTGCGGGAAAAGCCGGAACTTCTATACCTATATCTTTTCTTGGCCAAAACTTGGTCGCGAGTCTTATTTTCTCAACAGATTTGCAAAAATCTTCATCTAGCCTTGGATGGAATCTTACTTCATCGATTCCAGCTTCTTTCAATTTTCTCAGTTTATCTTCTGTAACTAAGTTAGTGGGAAGATATATGTGGATATGACATGCTCGACCAAATGTTTTTTTTAGGATCTTGACAAATTTAATGGTCCTTTGAAAAACAATAAGGGGATCT
>Ga0268276_1002421_pt1 | contig 15966 bp, 16 predicted proteins | sample saktaG_4_FD_190145 | JGI IMG/M metagenome (GOLD analysis project Ga0268276, IMG submission 190145) | Saline water microbial communities from Sakinaw Lake, British Columbia, Canada - sak_2010_1_5_45m | ecosystem: Environmental > Aquatic > Non-marine Saline and Alkaline > Saline ...
CATTAAAATATTAAATTGGTATTACGAAAAGGGCTGTTAGCTTCCGCCTTTGCGGGCGGACAAGCAGCTGACAAGTTAAAATTCATGGGCCTGTAGCTCATCTGGTAGAGCGCTACGTTCGCATCGTAGAGGTAAGGAGTTCGAGTCTCCTCAGGTCCACTAAGTAAATTTATTCGGGGTGTGGCCTAGTGGCTAAGGCGCATCGTTCGGGACGATGAGATCGGAGGTTCAAATCCTCTCACCCCGACCAAAATAAAAATAACCGCACTTTGCCGCAAAGTGCGGTTATTTTTTAATTGGTTTATAGAAAGTTTTCCGTTTATTACCAAAGCGGATTAATTTGCCTTGTTTTGCCAGTATTTTTAGGTATTTTAAAGCCATTCTGTCTTTAACTCCGGTTATCCGCTCCACGTCATTATTGGTTACTGCCTGTTTTCCCAGAGCGTAAGACATGATGGCGTCCAAATTTTTTTGCTTTATTTCTTGGCGTTTCTGGTTAGCTAATTTTAACCCGTCCAGCAGTTTAGTTTTAAATAGCTTTTGTAAATCTATTTTTGGTTGCGGTGGGCAGACTATTGGCTGTTTCGCTTGGCTGGGCGCGGGTTGAGGTTCTTGAGGTAGAGGAGCGGGGGAAGGGGGAGAGGAAGATTCAGCGGCTGGTTGATTGGCTGGTTCTTTGACTGGTTCCGATTCGTTTGGCGCTGGTTTAGGCGGTTCCGGCGCAACGGGCTCGTTAATTTTTATTTCAGCCGATGTTGGTTCGGCCGCTTCCGGCTGATTAATTTCGTCTATTTCAGGCAAAGCCGGTTCCGTTTTAATCGGCTCGGGCGAGGGCTGTTCCGGAGCGGCTGGCTTTGATTCATCCGATCCGGGTTCGGCTTGCATTAGTTCAGGTTTATTTTCCGTTTCAGTATCTTTAGTTTTTGTTATTTCGTCTGCCATATTTATATTATAGCACAGTTTTTTTTGACAATGACGCGAATTTTATTAGTTTGCTTTACCGGAATAGACAGGTTATAATTAAATTATGAAAAAGATAATTTTAGCGGTTTTAATAATTTTATTTTTTCCGGTCTGCGCCAAAGCTGGCAGTCTTGGCGATAAATTATCCGGTTTGATATTGCTTGACGTGAAAAGAGAAGGACAGGCCTGGTATGTTTATCCGGAAGATAATAAACGGTATTATTTGGGCCGGCCGACTGACGCTTTCGGTATTATGCGCGAATTGGGACTCGGTATAACCGAGGTTGATTTTCAAAAAATTGCTCAGGCCAATATGCCGGTAGCCGGTGATTTGGAATTAGCCAAAAGATTGTCAGGAAAAATAATTTTGCAAATTGAGAAAAACGGCGAGGCCTGGTATATTTATCCCAAAGATTTAAAAAAATATTATCTGGGCCGGCCGGCTGACGCTTTTGCCGTTATGCGCGAGTTGGGTCTAGGCATTACCCGCGAGGATTTAGCCAAGGTGCATAAACCCGGCTATGACGAATCAGTAAACCAATACAGCCAATATCAGCACAAGACAATAACGACTGCCAGCGGGAATTTTGCCGTGGACATAGTGGAAATTAATTTAGCTAATCCGAATTTAAAAATTATTACCGATACGATTAAACCCTGGCCGGATAAAGCTTCAAGTTTGGGCGCGTTCGGGGCCCAGAGTTTAGGCAAATTTGTTTTGGAAAATAACGGTTTGGCTGGCATTAACGGCACTTATTTTTGCTCTTCAGCCGGCTGCGGGCCGGCTAATTATTATTTTTATCCGGTTTATGATACCAGCGAGGAGGTTTTAGTAAATGAAAGCGAATTAAAATATTGGACTACCGGGCCGATTATGGCCTGGGACGAAAATAATAAATTTTATTATTTTAAGGATAGCCGCGAGTTTGTTGGTGTGGAGAATTTTGAAAATACTTACGGACTTAAATTGCAAGCTGCCATTGGTAATAAGCCCAGACTGATTGAAAAAAGAATGAATTTATTAATTGAGTGGGATATAGACGAGAAGCAGAAGAATGCCAAGGCCTGGCGTAATGCGATTGCTTATAAAGACAGCCCTCTAAAAAACGGTTTGGGTACAATTTATCTGGTGGTGGCCCAAAACGCGACCGTGCCTGATTTAGCCGATATTATGAAAGTTATGGAAGTGGATTACGCCTTGAATTTAGACGGTGGTTTGTCTTCGGCTTTATTTTATAATGATGAGTATATGCTCGGGCCGGGTCGGAACGTGCCGAACGCGATTGTGTTTGGAGAATAACTATTAACAATTAACCCTTTATGGTCATAGATGAATTTAAAGAAAAATTAAAAGAAAAAAAAGAAATTTATTTAAGAATAAAGGCGGCGCCGGGCGCACAAAAAAGTGAAATTAAAGAAATTATGGCTGATAATACTATTAAGATTGATGTAGCGGCTTTACCGGTTAAAGGCCGGGCTAACCAGGAATTAATAAAATTTTTAGCCAAAGAATTTGAAGTTAATAAAAATAATGTTAAGATAATAAACGGGGCGCAAAGCAAGCTAAAATTAATTAAAATTTATTTCATTTTATTGCTTTTGTGGCTGGCCTCTGGTTGCTTTTAGTCGTAAGATTAATCGCGCGTTAAATTTATATGAGTGAAAAAATAAACAATAATATTTTAAAAATTCCGGTTCATGTCAGCATTATTATGGACGGCAACAGAAGATGGGCCAAAGAAAGGAATTTGCCGACTTTTGAGGGCCATTCCGTTGGCTATGAAAAAATGCGCCAGACGCCGGAGTGGTTTTTTTCGCGGGGGGTTAAGATATTGTCAGTATTTGCTTTTTCCACTCAAAATTGGAACCGTCAGCGTGAGGAAGTTAATTATTTAATGAAACTCCTTAAAAAAGCCATTGAAAATGAAATAAAAGCGATTCAGGAAAAAGAATACAAGATATTAATATCGGGAAAGATTGATGAATTGCCGGGTAATTTACCGGAAATTTGTTATGAGCTTATAAATAAAACAAAATTTAAAAATAACGGGATTTTAAATATTTGCCTTAATTATGGCGGTCGGGCTGAAATTATTAACGCGATTTGCAAAATAGTTAAAAATAATGTTAAGCTTGAACAAGTTCATGAGGGAATGATAAGAAAATATTTGTATAATGGGGAACTGGGGGACCCTGATATTATAGTTAGAACTTCCGGCGAGCAACGTTTATCCGGTTTTTTGCTTTGGCAGTCGGCTTACAGCGAATTGATGTTTATAAAAAAATATTGGCCTGATTTTGAAGAATCGGACGTGGATTTAATTTTAGCCGAGTATGCGAGCAGAAAGAGAAGGTTTGGCGGAGACGAGTAATTGTTAATTTAAGATTTAAGACTGTAGCTTAAATAAAATTTATATATTAAATTCGCATGTGCCGTCCCGCCCCTCGCGAGGGGCGGGACAGTTGCGGCTTTTCCCGAAGGGAAAATAACTAATAAATTATTGACCTTTGACAAAAAGGGAGGGAAAAATGGAAAAATTGCTAGATAAATATTGGTCCTTGTTTTTGATAATTTTGGGAATAAATTTTATTTTACAGTTATATTGTTTTTTAGAGGTTTATTCCCGCAACAGTCCTTGCATTTTATTTCATCGGCTTATGATCGCGGTTTGTTTTTTTTGTACTGCCTTGTCTTTTGGCGGTTTGCTGATTATTAGACGAAGCCAAGATGAAAAAAATTATATTTCCAGAAAAATCAGGCAATTTTTTAAAGAAGATATCGGCGCGTTCGTTTTTTTATATATATGTATTATATTTCTGATTTACGGTTTGTTTTATAGTTTTATGAATTTTGGTTTTGTTTTTTTTGGAAATTATTTGCAGGTAATGGAGGTAATTTTATTTGTTAATGTAGCTGTTGTTATTATAAGCGCGTTTACTTTTATATGGTTATTTCTATTTTTTTGCAAATGGATTTTTTGCAGGATACTTAAAATACACAGTTAAGAAAGCCAAAGCATACGAAATAAACATCGCCGCTTGACCCCCAAGGGTTTTTAGCGGTTTTTTATTTGAATTTTATATTACAGTCTGCTAACATTGAATTATGGACAGTATTAAACGAAAAACTCCGTTAGCGGACCGGATGCGGCCGGAAAAATTGGAGGATTTTTTAGGACAGGATGAAATAGTGGGGGATAAAAAATTGCTTAGGCAGGCGATAGAATCAGATAGGCTGCCATCAATGATTTTTTGGGGTCCGCCCGGAAGCGGAAAAACCACCTTGGCCTATATAATAGCCAAGCAGACCAAATCGGAATTTTTGCAATTTAGCGCCGTAACCAGCGGAATCAAGGCCCTAAAAGAAGTAATAAAAAAGGCTCGTGAAAATGAAATTGAGGATAAAAAAACAATTCTTTTTATTGACGAAATTCATCGCTGGAATAAAGCTCAGCAGGATGCCTTACTGCCACAAGTGGAAAAGGGAGTAATAACCTTAATTGGCGCTACTACGGAGAATCCAAGTTTTGAGGTGCGCGGAGCTCTACTGTCGCGTTGCCGGGTGTTTGTTTTGAAACAACTTACTAAAATACATATCACGGACATTATTCTACGGGCCTTAAAAGACGAAAATAAGGGGCTGGGTAAGATAAATATTAAGATAGATAAAAAGGTAATGGAGGGGCTGGCGCAGATGAGTAATGGTGATGCCCGGGCTGCTTTAAATGTTTTAGAATATGCTGCTTCAATTAAAAAAAATATAGACATGGAAGTAATAAAGGAAGCTTTTCAGAAATCGTATTTGCTTTACGATAAAGACGGAGAAGAGCATTATAATATAATTTCCGCCTTGCATAAATCAATGCGGGGCTCGGACGCGGACGCGGCTCTTTATTGGTTGGCCCGGATGCTTGAAGCCGGGGAGGAGCCTTTGTATATCGCCCGTCGGTTGGTGCGGTTTGCCTCTGAAGATATCGGCTTGGCTAACTCACGCGCCCTGGAGCAGTCAGTGGCCGCTTATCAGGCCTGCCATTTTATGGGAATGCCTGAATGCAATGTAATTTTGGCCCAGGCGGTTGTTTATATGGCTAGGTGCAAAAAATCCAATGATTTATACACTGCCTATAATAAAGCGGCTGGAGACGTAAAAGAATACGGGAATTTAGGAGTACCGATGCACATTAGAAATGCGCCGACAAAATTAATGAAAAATTTGGGTTATGGCCAAGATTATAAATATAGTCCGGATTATGATTATAAGGAAAAGCAAGTGTATTTGCCAGATGAGTTAAAAAATAGAAAATATTTGTAATCATTTTGAATTACGAAATTATTTTTAATATTCAATATCCAATATTCATTCAATATCTAATAAATTAACATTCAATTGAATATTAAAATATTGAGTGTTGGATGGGTATTGTATATTGATTATTTGGCATTGTTTAATTATTATTTGCCATAGTTTCGTAATTCAAATAAATTTATATGGATATTTCAATCATTATTGTTTCCTGGAATGTAAAAGATAAATTGCGGGAAAATCTAAAAGCAATTTTTAACAGTAAAATTAATTTTAAATTTGAAGTTTTTGTGGTTGACAATAGCTCGCAGGACGGGAGTACTGAAATGGTAAAAAATGAATTTCCCAAAGTAAAATTAATTGCTAACAGTAAAAATTTGGGTTTTGCCGGCGCCAATAACCAGGCGATAAAAATGGCTCAAGGAGAATTTGTACTGCTTTTAAATCCTGATATGAAAGTATTTCCCGATACGCTGCCAAGCATGCTTTCATGGATGAAAAAAAACCAGCAGGCCGGCGTGGCCGGCTGTTGTTTATTTGATAGGTTTAACGATATAGTTAAGCATGTCCGCAGATTTCCGACTATATTAAATCAAGCGGCCATTGTTTTGAAATTGCCGCATTTATTCCCCGGTATATTAAATTATTACTTATTTACAGATTTTGATTATAGCCGAGCGGCTAAAGTTGATTCTGTTCGGGGCAGTTTTTTTATGTTCAGGCGTAAAATTATTGAAAAAGTCGGGTTATTGGACGAGAGATATTTTTTATGGTTTGAAGAAGTTGATTTTTGCCGGCGGGTAAAAAAAGCCGGTTTGGAAGTTTGGTATACGCCAACGGCTAAATGTATTGATTATGTCGGGCAAAGTTTTAAGCAAATTCCACTTGGCAAAACGCAGAAATATTTCCGGAATTCAATGCTTCTTTATTTTAAAAAGTGGCGTCCTTATTGGCAGTATTTAGTATTAAAAATAATTTGGCCTTTAGGGATAATAATAGCTAAAATCGGAGGAAGAATTAATATAAAAAGCCAGGCAGAGACTTAATGGTTAATATTTATTGCCGGTTAGCTTTTTTTAAATATTATATTTATAAATGTGGATGTAAATAAAACAATCCAATCAAAAAAGGAGGTTTGGGTATGGGCATGGATATTCGTTGTTTAATATTCGTCCTGACAATACTTTCCGGGATTATCCTTCTTATTATTTTCAGGAAAGTCATTTTTGGAAAACGAAAAAAACAATAGATATTTTAAACCGCGACCCTTAATAAAATATTTAGGGGTCGTTTTTTATTCGTCGCGGCTCTATATATTTGTCAATTAATAGTTATTTATGTTAAAATAAGAATAATATGAATAAATTAACGATTTATACTTTTATTTAAATTTATTATTTTAAAGCTATTTAAAATTCTGTCTATTACTCTAATTTATTACTACAAATTACGACTTTAATACAAATCTACAAATATTGGTATAAACGTTTAAATTGGCATTTGTATATTTGTAAAATATTCGTAATTCGCAGGGAATTATTTTGATTTTTAGGCAACTGTTTAAATAGAAATAAATCTTTAATTTTATTCAAATGCGTCAGTACTAAATATATTATATTTATATGGACGAAGAAAAAGAAGTGCAAAATATTGGCAACAATCAAAATGAAAAGAATATTAATATAAAAGATTATGAGGATCCGGAAGGTTTGACGGTGCAAAAAATGAATATTGGATTGTGGTTTTCCAAACATCGCCGGCATATAAAAAATGTATTAATAGTGCTATTTGCCGCCTTGGGCGTAATTTCATGTATTTATTCAACATATCATTTTGCTTATTATATTTCCAGGGGCATGGATGAAGATGAGCTGTTAGCCAGAGAATTGGTTAAGACAAGCATTGTCGGGCATGACTATATTTTAGCAATTTCAGCCAAGGATTTAATTTATACGTCGCCCACTTTATTAAAAACAGGTGATAATAAGTATGATATATTCAGTAAAATTTCAAATCCTAATCCAAGGTATTTGTGCGGTTTTGAATATTGTTTTGTTTTGGGGGGCGAGGGTAATGAAATAGAATGTTCGGAAAATTTTATTTTTCCGAATGAAACAAAATATTTATTGTCATTAGCGCAAACCTTTAAACAGAATCCCAATAATTTGCAGCTGGTCATCAAGAGTATGTCCTGGCAGAGGATTAATTTGCACAAATATCCTGACTGGCAGGATTTCTATAGCGAGCACCTGAATATTGCAATTGATAATATTAAATTTCAACCGTCGGAATTAAGCGGTTTGTCCGAAAAAATTGATTTAAATATTTTAGAATTTACGGTATCCAATAATACGCCTTATAATTATTGGGATGTTTCTTTTAATATTTTTCTGTATAACGGCAACCGGATGGCGGGCATTAACAAATATATTTTGCAAGAGTTTATGTCAAAAGAGACGCGCGATATCCAGATAAATTGGCCCGGTCAGCTGGGCAGAATAAGCAGCATTGAAATTACCCCGGAAGTTGATATAATGAATGAGGATATTTATATTAAGTACGAGGGCGGTATTGGAGAGGAAAAATAATTCTTAAAATTATACCAGCCTTTTTAAAAACAGTTTTAAAATTTGCCGTATCTAAAAAATATTCGCAGATTTTTAATTTTAGATGTTTAGCAAAATAATAATATATTTAAAAAATATTGACTGGATTTTATTTTTTTCCGTACTGCTTCTTATTAGTTTTGGTTTAATCGAGATATATAGCGTAGCCTTGGGCAAGGAGACAATAGATTTATTGAATTTTAAGAAGCAGTTTTTTTTTATTATTATTGGGATTATATTGTTATTTTTATTTTCTTTTTTGGATTTTCACAATATAAGAAGTTTTAGTAATTATTTATATATAATCGGGCTAGCGGCACTATTGGCCGTTTTAGTGGTCGGAGTTACAATCAGGGGCACAAAAGGATGGTTTTATTTGGGGAATTTTGGGTTTCAGCCGGCTGAGTTTGCCAAGATAATACTTTTAATATTTTTAGCGCGTTTTTTTTCGTCTTATTCAATGAAAATAAGACCCTTGAAGCAGGCCTTGCTGTCAGGGCTGGGTAGCATAATTTTTGTATTTTTAATCCTGGCTCAACCTGATTTCGGGACAGCTTCAATGCTGTTGTTGGTGTGGCTGATGATGTTGGCGATTGCCGGTTTTAATAAAAAATATTTTTTAGTAATTGGTTTGATATTGTTAATTTCTTTTACCGCTTCATGGCTATTCCTTTTTCAGGATTATCAAAAACAACGGATAATGATTTTTTTAAATCCTTCCTTTGATTCATTAAATCAGGGCTATAATATTTCCCAGGCGATTGTTGCGGTTGGCGCCGGGGGAATTACGGGCCGGGGAATAGGATTTGGTTCGCAATCGCAATTAAAATTTTTGCCAGAAGCGCAAAATGATTTTATTTTCGCGGTAATTGCCGAGGAATTGGGTTTTCTTGGCGTTTGTCTGATAATTTTTTTCTTTGCTGTGTTCTTTTATCGTTGTATTGTGAATATAAAAAAAATGAAGAATGATTTTGCCATATTTTTTACTTTAGGCGCTATGGGCTTGATTTTTATTGAAATGTTTATTAATATTAGCATGAATATAGGATTGTTACCGGTAATAGGGATTTCTTTGCCTTTTGTCAGTTATGGAGGCAGCGCAATATTATCAAGCTTAATATTGGTAGGCATAATTGAAAGCATTATTATTAGGTCTAAAATTAATTATTAAAATATAACTTGACGTATTTTTGATTGTTAGCTTATTTTAAAGAAAAATAATTTATCTTGTTAATAGACTGTAATTACCCGCTAATCTACAAATTAGCTACAAATATCACGAATAAAATTTGTAAATTTGTATTTGATTTGTAGATTTGTAGGAAATAGAAGTTTTATTGTCAGATAAAGTTTAAATATTAGCTTAAATTTATTAAAAGTACGTAGGTACTGTTATTAAATAAAATTATATGAATAAAGCATTAATTTTGAAAGTGCAGACCAGAAATAAGGAGGGTAAAAAACAAAATAGAAAACCGGACAATGGCTATATTCCGGCGGTGATTTATGGCCAAGATACCGAAAGCCAAAGTTTATTAATTAATGAAAATGATTTTAATCATGTTTATAATGCCGCTGGCGAATCAAATTTGATTAATTTAGAGATTGATAACCAACCAGCCGTAAAAGTTTTAGTTAAAGATATACAAAGGAATCCGTTAAAAGATAATTTTATCCATGTTGATTTTTATAAGGTTAATATGAATAAAAAAATTACCGCCGAAATTCCTTTGACTTTTATAGGAGAATCAAGAGCAGTAAAGGAGTTGGGCGGCATGTTGGTGCGAAATATGGATTCGGTTGAAATTGAGTGCCTGCCCAATGATTTAGTTAATGACATTAAGGTAGATTTATCCGTTCTGAATTCATTAAATGATATTATTCATGTAAGTGATTTAAAATTGTCCGATGAATTAAAAGTAATCAGCGAAGCTGATAATGTCATTGTTAACGTAGTTGAACCAGCCGGAGAAGAGCAGGCGGAAGAGAAGCCGATAGAAGAAGAGCAGGCGGGAGAGAAGTCGGCCGAATCTGGCAGTAAAGGAGAAGAAATAAAAGGGAAAGAAACCGCTCAAAGTGAAGATGGTAAAAATTTATCAGCCGGTGATAAAAAAGATTAATTTAATAAATTTAAGCAAACGCTTAAGCCGTTATAAAAAAGGAGGATGGAAGAAAAAGAACTCACTGACAATAAATCAAAAGAATTAAAGCAAATATACAAAAAGGAAAAGTTATGGAGGAAAATATGTTTTTTCTCTATAATATTTTTTGTTGTTTTATTATTATTTTCAGTCAAATATTATTTTTATCCGAAGATAGAAAAAATTATTACAAATCGCCCCGTTAATATGGAGTTAGGCGCGGAAGCTGAATGCAAAGATTGCGTTCGAAGGTATATAGACGGCGTTTTTGTAAAAAAAGGAGAGGAAAATTTTTATCCTATGGCCGTAATTATTGATAATCATATTGATGCCAGGCCTCCGGCTGGTTTGTCCGGGGCTAGTTTGGTTTATGAAGCGGAAGCGGAAGGAAGTATAACAAGATATTTGGCAGTTTTTGCCAGTGGAGAAAACATTGAAAGAATCGGTCCGGTGAGAAGCGCCAGGCCATATTTTATTGATTTTGCCAAAGAATTATCCGCTTTGTTTGTCCATTGCGGGGGCAGTCCGGAAGCGCTGGTTAAAATAAGCAAGGATAATATTTTCGGGCTTAATGAATTTTATAACGGCTCTTATTTTTGGCGGGACAAAAGCCGGCCGGCGCCGCACAATGTTTTTACCTCAATGGAATTATTAAATAAATATATTAAAGATAAAAATTATGATTCAGGCAAATTTTTTAGCTGGAAATTCAAAGATGAAAAATTGCCGGGCAACAATGAATTAAATAGAGAAATAACGATTAATTTTAAATACCCGGATTTTACTGTAAGATGGAATTATGATATAATAAATAATGAATATTTAAGATATTTAAACGGAGTTATTCATAAAGATGAGGAAGGCAGAGAAATCAAAGCAAAAAATATCATTATACAGAAAGTAAAGACAGAGGTAATTGACGAAGAATTAAGATTGAAAATGGAAACAGCCGGGCAGGGTGATGCGATTGTCTGCTTGGACGGGGTTTGTCGTTCAGCGCAATGGAGAAAAAATAATTTTTCCAGCCGCACAAGATATTATTATGAAGATAATGATGAAATTATATTTAATGCCGGTAAAATTTGGATAGAAATAGTCAGGCCTGAGCTGGAAATAGAATATTAGCAATATGGATATAATAGACTTTAAATTTTTGTAAAGGAATTTGGCGTTTAACATTGTAAATTATAATGGCCAAGATTAAATTTTAAATTCAAAGCGCCAAATAACAAATAAATCATAAATTTAAAATTATAAATTCAAAACAGTATAAAATATTTTTGATTTTGAACATTTGGATTTTGAATTTATTTTGGATTTGAGATTTTGAATTTGGGGTTTATTATTAAAGTTATTTTTTATTTTAATGCGCATTTATCTGTTCGTCCTGCTCGCGCAAGTCGGGACAGGTGGGTGCCTAAATTAATTTTTTAAAAATATGTGTTTCAAAAAATTCAATTTAAAAAAATATAATGAAATTAAAAACAAAAGAAGAGCCTTTACTTTAATTGAACTTTTAGTGGTTATATCTATTATAGGTTTTTTGACCGCCATAGCCGTTTATTATTTAAATGTTACAAAAATGCAGGGGAGAGACGCTAACAGAGTGGCCAATGTTTCAACCTTAAATAAAGCCTTGGCAATATATATTAATGAATATGGAGATTATCCTTCTTCGGATGGCGAATGTTTATCAAGCGATAGCGGCGCTGGCGCGGAATTAATTAGCGCGGAGGCAATAGCGTTTATACCGGTTGACCCGGTAGCGCCATTGTCCAGCCCAACGTCTGTCGGTTGTACTGTTAATGGCAATGGCCAGGTAATAAGTTGTACCCAGTCCGGAACTATTTCTTGTTATTGCTACTGGTATGAATCGGACAGCGATACATATTATTTGAATTATTATCTGGAGCTTGGTTCAAAATCGGGCGATGCCGGAATTCATACAACCTCTCCGGCCGGAGAGTATTAAAAATTAATATTTTTTAACATGCCAAAAGAAGAATTGGGGTCTAGAAAATTAAACCAAATATTTTTCTTAGTTATTATAATCTGCCTGACGGCAGTTTTTATTTCAAGTTTTGAAACCATTTTTGCCAAAGCCAGGGACGTTAAAAGAAGAGCCGATATAAAAACATTAGTAAAAGCGCTTGATTTATATTATGATAAATATGGATTTTATCCTGAATCAACTGATGATTGGCGCGGCTGGGATTTAACCTGTGATTATAAAAATTTTGGCAGCGGTTTTCTGGAAGTTTTAGAAAAAGAAGGTTTTATAAACAAAGAAATAAGCGATCCGATTAACGACTCAACCCATTATTATAGGTACCAGAAGTATCCGGCCGGGAGTTTTGGCTGCGCCAAGCCGTTTTATATTTTACAAGTTATAAATTTTGAGCTTTTAATGGATAAGAACGGACAGGGAATATGCGAAGAAATGGATTGGCTGGAAACTGCTCCAAATGGTTTTACAATTCAGGTTTTTGATTAATTTTTATCTAACTTAATAATAACTATACGATTAAGGCCTCTTAGGCCTTTTTTTAGTTATTTTTCACTAGCGTGAAAAAGTCCCACTATCCCGCTGAAGCGGGAGGACCGCACACCCGCCCGACCGTCCTGAGACGTCGGGAGCGGGCGCGGTGCGAATAATTTTAGTATCTTTTAGTAAAATTTATTTTTGTTTTACTATTACTAATCTATTGCGGTCAGCCAGGTCTTTTTTTGTTTGGATTTTTGCCAAGGGCAGATATTTTTTTATAATTAATTTAATTTTTTTGGTTTGTTTTGGATTGATTTCAAAAAATAATAAAAAGGGAGCAGGGGAGATAGAATGTAATTTTTTAATTTGCTTTATCAGTTGACGATAATATTTTAAGCCGTCGGCGCCGGCCGAGAGAGCTAGTCTTGGCTCGTATTTAATTGTTGGGGAATTTTTTATTTGGCCGGGAGTTAAATAAGGGAGGTTGGCGGTAATTATTACGCGATTCTTAGGATTTTTAAGATAATTAGGTTTTATAATAGGAGTTAATAAATTTCCGTGAAGAAAGGTTATTTTTTTATCTATTTTATGTAGTCTGGCGTTTTGGCGGGCAACTGTGAGAGCCGGTCTTGATATATCAGTTGCCAGATATCGGATATTAGATATTACCTGCTCGTCCTGCTCGCACAGTCGAGACAGGCGAGTATATTGGTTAAGTAATTTTGTTAAGGTAATAATTATACAACCCGAACCCGTGCCAATATCAATAATCGTTGTTTGCCTGCCCGCCGAAGAGGCGGGTTCTTTGTTCCTTGTCGCATGCTGCATGTTGTCTGTTGCATGTTTTAATGTTTCCTCAACCATCAATTCCGTTTCCGGGCGGGGAATTAGGACATTTTTGTTAACACAAAAATTAAGGCCATAGAATTGTTTCTGGCCAATAAGATAGGCAATCGGTATTCCCTTTTGGCGCTTAGATATTAGATATTGGATATTGGATATTTGGTTTTTAGTAAGCGGTTTCTCAGGATAAGTTAATACAAATTCCCGTGGCTTTTTTAAAATAAAAGCTAGTAAAATTTCTGCTTCTAAGTGTGAATTTTTAATGTTGTTTATTTTTAAATTTTTTGCAGCTGTTTCCAGCGCTTGCCTGATTTGCATAAGTGCGATATTAAATTATTAGTTAGAATATAATAAGGGAGGAGAATAAAATGACCTTTACAATATTAAGTGAATTAGGCAGTAGTTGGTCTGATATAAAAATTTTTGATGTTGATTTTATGGTTAAAAAAGAGAATTATTTTAGAGAGATAAGGGAATGGCTGAATAAACAAGAGTTAACAATTTGCGAAATTGAATGTTGTGATTTAATAATTAGCGATGTAGGAAGATTTGAAATTATTATAAAAAAAATTAATCCGCCCGGTCCGCCTCTGGCCGCGATATATATTTTTAATTACCAAAAAAATTTTTACAAAAATTATTCGGAATATGATTACAGGGGAATTATTATCATGTTTACGGAGGAAATAATTTATAAACTTGATTTACCTTATGGCGGGACAAGATAGCCGGCAGTTTACTGTCCGGTTTTTTATTTTTAAATTTTATTTATTATTACTACTATGCTAAAATAATTATAGCTTTGATTCTTATTGAAAACAAAATAATATATATTCGCACCTTGCAAAATTTAAAGGAGGTATATCATGACAAAAAAAGTGTTTCTTATCGGTGAAATGTGTTTATTTTTATTACTTAGTTTTGTCTGCTATGCTTGGGCCATAGATTTTAAATACGATAAGCTTTTTGAACTGGAAGAAATTTTAGAGGGCAACGCCAAAAATGAGGCTAATAAGTTTATTGGAAGTCTAAATAATCCCGGGAAAATTAAGTTTATTAGTCTTAAATATTGGGTATTGATGGATTGTGAATTTGGCGTCAGGCTGAAAACAACCGTTACTCTTATAATGGCGGAAAATGGCGAAAATAGATATAGCGCCACTTTCCGAATAGCCAAACCAATCGGAGACGGCGTTTGGAGCAGATTCGCTATGTGGATTAAGGGTAATGATACCGAAGATTTTAAAGAAATGGTAAAAGGACTAAAAGTAAAAATTGTTGAAGAATTTTTTTTTGAAAATCAATTTATGACAAGCGGATTTGAAGAGAAGATTGAGGAAATAATTTACCCGGGACAAACCGCTATTAGGGTAATTTTTGATTATCCCAGACATCTAATACTATTTTGGCCTGATAAAAATAAAAGTTTTTTTAAATTCATGGCTTATAAAAAACAAGTTGGACCGTTAACAGGCTTTTTTAATTATTTGATATTTGAGAAGAATAATCCAATGGTCAAAATGCATATAGTTAATGCCTTGAAAAGGGCGACAACTATTGAGGGAGGGGAAACAGAGGTCGAATATCAATTCAGTTCCGAGGAAGCTGATATTTTTCATTGCCAGGATAAAGGTTTTAACACCATCTCATTTGTCGGTCATAATTTTCTTGATATTATATACGGGAAAATAAGGTATAAACTTGTTCAGTGTGATTTTAATGAAACAAAAATTCCTTATTTCATTATGCTGGATGGTATAATAAGTAAAAAAAAGAAGCAGGAAATGCTTAAGAAATTAGGAGAAAGAAAAATTGAATTAGTGGATGGGGATTTTAATGTTGATGAAATACTATCGGCTAAAGATGTAAGGATTTTTTTAGCCGAAGTAATTGTTAAGAAAAGGTGAGGTTTATTATTTTTCTATTTTTTCCTGGAGTTCCTGGATTATATTTTCTAGATTTCCGTCTAGAATATTATCTAAATTACTCCAGGATTTTTTTATGCGATGGTCGGTAATGCGGTCTTGGGGAAAATTATAGGTTCTGATTTTTTCACTCCGGTCGCCGCTGCCGATTTGTTTCTTTCTTTTTTTTGATTCTTCGGATTGTTTTTCGCTTTCTTGTTTTTGCAATAAGCGCGAGCGCAGAATTTGCATGGCTTTTTCTTTGTTTTGATGCTGGTCTTTCTGGTCCTGACATTGAACGCTCAGGCCGGTCGGCGTATGAGTTATACGCACCGCCGAATTAGTAGTATTAACACTTTGTCCGCCGGGACCGGAGGAAGCGTAGGTATCAATGCGCAAATCTTCATTTTTTATTTCCAATTCAATTTTTTCCGCTTCCGGCAAAATCGCGACTGTGGCGGCCGAAGTATGCACTCGGCCCATTTTTTCAGTTTCAGGAATGCGTTGTACCCGGTGCGTGCCGCCTTCGTATTTTAAATATCCGTAAGTATTTTTTCCGGTTACTTCAAAAATAATTTCTTTAAAACCGCCAAGACCGATACGGCTGGAGTTTAAAATATTTATTTTCCACCCCTGTTTTTCCGCAAAACGGGAATACATCCTGAATAAATTAGCCGCGAATAAAGCGGATTCATCTCCGCCGGTACCGGCCCTTATTTCT
>Ga0268276_1002422_pt1 | contig 15964 bp, 24 predicted proteins | sample saktaG_4_FD_190145 | JGI IMG/M metagenome (GOLD analysis project Ga0268276, IMG submission 190145) | Saline water microbial communities from Sakinaw Lake, British Columbia, Canada - sak_2010_1_5_45m | ecosystem: Environmental > Aquatic > Non-marine Saline and Alkaline > Saline ...
CGAAGTTTTGTTCTTTCCATGCATTATATCTTTCTGTATCTCTGCCCGGTTCTCTTACTACCATAATTATACGTAGAATACTGGCTTTTTAAAGATTGCCATTGCTCAAACGTTGCACCATGCGAGCTTTTAGTGCATAGGCCGAAGCCTATGCACAATCACCTAGAAAGATGAAAAAATTCGCGTATTTAAATCTTTTTTATAGTCCTTCTTTTACTCTTTCAAGAAAAACTTCGGGCTTTGTTTCCAAGAAAATCTTGCTCTTGAACTTATTTCTTAGGAGATATTCTAGGAAATGCGTTATATGTGTATCACTTGATACCAAGAAAGGATAACCGAAGTGAACATCAACGCCCAGTGTGGCAAAGAACATGCCGATTGCAAGAGACTTTTCTGAGAGGGGCATTGGGCATGAAACAAGGAATGGCATATTTGTCATTTGTTTTTTATAGGTGAATGTGCTCGATGCTTCTGTTATTTTTTTGAACATCTCTGCGACCCGTGAATTGTTCACACAGGAGCCCATGTGGAATATTCTTTTTCCATCAAGTAGACCCTGCTTTCCTAACTCAAAGGCAATGCACCCTGTTGTAAGGATTATGTAGTTTTTACTTAAGGTTTTTATTGCAGATATCCAGGAATCTTTATCTTGGTCATTTACTCTCGGATTTACACATCCGACAAAAGCAATAACTCCTTTGATTTTTTTATTATGTATAAGTTTTGCAATCTCCCTTGGCTTTATAGGAAAGTTATGTTCAGTGAAGCCCACAACAACTTTTTTTGGAGTTCCATTTAATGGCTTTAGATTATGTTTCCTGAATTTCTTGTTTCTTCTTGCAATTTCTATAACCAGTTTAGCAACTTTTTCTGCTTGAGCTTTGTTTGTTATTGGCAGATGAGTTGCATTGGGCATCTTACAGAGCTCATTTGTCGTTATCAAGTGTGTGTGATTGCATTCACATAGGTCTGATAGGGAGGGCATTATGCACTGGACATCAACAACCATTGCTTCTATCATTCCTGTTGCAATAACTTCTTCTTGAAGTACAAAGTTTGCCGCCATAGGAATTCCATACCTTGCAAGAATACTTGCTCCTGTGCAGCATACTCCGATAAGGTTTATGTCTTGATTTTCGGGTTTTTTAACTTCATGAGCCAGGGCTTCGGCAAAGATTGGTTCATGACCATGGACCGCGATGTTTACCTTGTCTGGTTTGATGACATTTAGATTAAGTTCAGCTTCTTTTATTTTTGGCTTGCCAAATTCTTTGTCTTCAAGTTCTGTTGCAAGATATAATCCATAGTAGCCATCAATTATTCCAAGCTTTAGACACCAACCAAGAACGTCTTTATAGTCTGCATCTACGCCCATTGTTGAGAGATGCAAAGCTTCTGAGATGTCCTTGAAGTGTTCGAGCCTTATTTTAGGAAGAATTCCCAAGTTATCCCAGAGTTTATAGAGATACTTTGGTGCTTTTTTCTTTATGTAGTTCTGGGGGTAGGATTTCTTTAAATAGGTAAGGAGATGATGCGCATGTCCACAGTGAGCTGCTGTTCCTCCGGCTGTAAATCTGAGGATGTTCCTTGAAACAATTAAATCTTCAGAGGCTCCGCAGATTCCTCGAATTTTGTCTGACATGACTCTGCAAGGGCCCATTAGACAATTCTTACAGCACATACCTTTTAGACCAATTGGACAGGGTTGCATTAATAATCTGTCTTTTAGAAATTTCTGATTTGCAGGAGCTTGTTCTTTGATACATGCAAGACATTCTTTTTCATCTGGACACTTTTTAGTCTTGCTCTTACGTTCTTTTGATTTCATCACCATCTTTTTATTAAATTACTAGCTAATTAGCTTTATTAATTTTTTCTTAACCGTTTTCCTTCTTTTTCTTTTTTTGCGTTGATTATGCCGATTACAAAATATATTATTGCCATGCACCCCCAGATTATGAAAAATACCGCTGATGGCCAGGCTCCACTCATTATGGAGTCAAGGACAACACCTGTTGCCCCAACAATATTGATTATTTGATAGAGTATAGATGTAGGAGAGAGTTGTTTTGTTGTTATAAGAAGATATGAAATCAGGATTAAAGCCATACCAATCCATCCTGAAACTGTTATGATTAACATCTTTTTGTAAGTCTTTTATTGTTTTTATTATTATCCCCCCTAGTATAACCAGCCTAATATCAAGGCCAATCCGATTAGGACAAGGATGATACCTGTTATGAGGTGCATTAGTTTTAGGTTCTTCTCTCTCCAGCCATAAACATTATCGACTGTTGAAAATCCGAAATATATTATGAGGGTTATGATTATCATCGGAAGTATGATGATTAGGTTGTATAGCAAGAGCCAGGGAATTGATCCAACAAATGAGAGCTGTTGTTGAAGAAGACTGCAGCAGACTAAGTAGGGCCCCATCATGCAAGGAGTAAGGAAAACTGCGGTAATTAATCCTACAACAAAACCTCCGATTGGCGAGGTTATCTTTGAAATCATTTCTCTAAGTCTCGGTCTCCAGCTTCTTGGTGTTTCTGTGACAAAACCCCAGGAGCCATACCAGAAAAAGTCCTTAATATTGAATAGTCCAATTATTATACTTAGGATACCTGCTGCTTTGTAGAAATAAATTTTTACTGATTCAAGAGCAGAGAAGACCTGCAGGACATTGATTAGGATTAAGCCATAGATAAAGTAAATCAAGAAAAATCCAACTGCAAAGGCAAAACCGACTTGAAGAACTTTTTTTCTGTTTCTCGGGTCTTTTGTCAGTATGGCTATAAGGGCGAAGGCGAGCATTGCTAGGGCACAAGGATTAATTGCATTTGCTCCTGCAAGAGATATCAGTGATAAGATTGGTATTGCCATCTTTTAATTATTGAAGTTTCAAGGAGAAAGTGATTTTTAAAGGTTGCGAGAGATAAACTTTAAAAATGAGTTTATTTTATATGATTATGGCAATAAAAATAGATTATGATAAATGCTGCTGGAAGAATGGAAAGTGTACAAGTTGCAGTTGTGGAGGAGCTTGTGTTGGATGTGTTGAAGCTTGTGCTGTTGGGGCCTTGAGCAGGAAAAAAACAGTTGTTGTTGATAAGAAGAAGTGCCTAGATTGTGGGGCTTGTATAGAAGCATGTAAACACGGTGCTCTTTCTCTTGCGTGATTTCATAAGAGTTCTTAAGAATTAACTTTTACTTAGACTTGATTAAAGTCTCGTACTCGAGTTTTGTTCTCTCACCAACAAGAACTTTCCCATAGATTATAATTGTCGGGACTGCTTCTGGAATTAGACCAAACTTGGCAAGTTCTTCGATGTCTGATTTTTTGGAGACATCATAGTAATAGAATGTCTTATTTGTCTCTTGTTCGATCTGTCTTAGGATAGGAATCACGACTAAACAGTGTGGGCATGAAGGAGAGTGTAGAACTAGAACTTTATCTGAAAAATAGACTTTTCCTATTGCCATGCCATCTGATAAGACAACGCCTTCCTTTGATTTGAACCATTGTGGATTACTGCCTAGGACAATCAATATAGCTGCAATTACAATTATTACTCCTAGCCAGACAAGTGGTTTGTATTTTTTATCCATCTTTTAATATATTCTAGAGTTTATTAGAAATTCTTCTTTTTAAAGTTTATGAAACAACAAGAAATTGTGTTATCCAGAAATAAGGCGCTCTCGGTAACACAGATAAGTTCTTCTGAACAAGAAGAACTTATGAAAAAACTAAACAAGAAAAAGATAAAGTGGATTGTGAAAGAAATGCAGAACAGAAATGTGGGCGCTTGGACAATAGCCAGGTTGCAGAATGTTTCTCCGCAACATGTAAGGAAAGTTTACAAAAAATACAAAGACTGCAAAGAACCAAGGCTTCTTCCTTGCGGAAGAAAGCCCAGAGAAATAAGTGATGAAGAAAGAAAAATTGTTGTAAAAACTTACAAAGAGTTGAGAACGGGGGCAACAATGATTGAGCAATTTCTCGACGAGAAAGGCGTTCATATCAATCACAACAGAATTCACAGAATTCTGCTTGAGGAAGGACTTGCTAAGCACGAACAAAAGAAAATTCTGAGAAGGAAGTGGGTCAGATATGAGAGAAAGCACAGTAACAGCTTGTGGCATGCAGATTGGTTTGTGCTTAAAGAAAAGAATGCCTTGTTGATTATAGATAATGCGTCAAGGCTTATTCCTCTGTGTAAGGAATATGCGGACACAAAAATGGAAAGAAGTTGTGAGGGATTCAAAGAAGCTGTAAAGAAGTTTGGTGTTCCAAGACAATTGATGACAGATCACGGATGCAACTTTGTAAGTAATGAACAAGAAGGCAAGAAATTCAGTGAAAGTATTTTCACTGAATTGTTAAGTGGTTATGGCACTAAGCATATCAAAGCTCGAGTTAAGCACCCTCAAAGCAATGGCAAGGCGGAAAGAGCTGTAGCGACGATAAAAAGATTGTGGCTTGAACTGGGTAGTTTAGAGAAAGCGGTTAAGCATTACAATTACAAGAGACCACACAGAAGCCTGACCAATGAGAGATTAAGAACCCCTTATCAAGCTTTTCTTGAGAAATTAAGAAAAGCATAATTATTTAAAAATAAAATGGCTAACCTAGAATGCCAAGAGCACTTTAAAGGCGGACACTACAAACAACAAGAAATTTATCTAATGGTATACTCTATTTGTTCTGGAGGAATTATTCCATATTTATGATATAAATCGGTTCTTTCTTTTTCTAGGTCTTGTAGTTTTGTTTGTTTTTCTTCTTCAGGAATAAGTTTTTTATCTCTAATTCTTTTCCAAGTAAAATAGCCCATAGCTAGTGTTCCTAATCCGGACGCTAGTTGTAGTATGGGGTTTGTTGATGTTAAAAAAGTGATTAAAGGACAAAAGAATTCAGCTGTTTCAATTCCTGGTCTAAGAAGTTCAGTGATGCTTGGGCGAAGATTTGCATTTGAGAGTTCACTTTCTAATTGGCTTATCCTTTCATTTATCTGCCCACTCTCTAGACGAGATTTTAAGAGTTCCTCTCTTCTAGAGGGAGGATAGTTACTAAAATGGCTTTGCTCAATATAATTTCCCATTTTTTCTAAAGAAAAGAAGATATTTAAACTTTACTACTATAAAGTAACTGTAATTCATTAATTGTATTCTTCTTTTATTTAGTAGTTCTCGCACTGCAATTCAAAGTATGCTTGTGGATGCAAACAGTTTGGACATTCGTTTGGGGCATCTCTGCCTGTATGAATGTAGCCACAGTTTCTGCATTTCCACTTTGTTACTCTGTCTTTTTTGAAGACTCTTCCTCTTTGGACATCTTCTAGAAGCTTTTTGTATCTTGCTTCGTGCTGCATTTCGACTTCAGCAACTTCTTTGAAGAAAGTGACTGCGTCATTCTCTCCTTCTGCAGAAGCTGTTTTCTGGAAATCTGGGTACATCTTTGTCCATTCAAAGTGTTCTCCTTCAATTGCTTTCATCAAAGCTTCTTTTGTGTTGCTTGGAACTTCTCCAAGAAGTTTTAGAATCATCTTCGCGTGTTCAAGTTCATTGTCAGCTGTCTCTTGAAAGATAGCTGCTATTTGCTCATAGCCTTCTTTTCTAGCTATTGAAGCAAACATGTTGTACTTGACTCTCGCTTTTGATTCTCCTGCCAAAGCTTCAAGCAAAACTGCTTCAGTGCTTAACCCTTTCTTAACTGGTCTTGGTAATCTCATTTTTAGATATTTATTTGACTTGTTTCGGGTTTATTAAGTTTATTATACTAGAGTTCAATTATTTTGTCTTTATTCTTAGAAAATTTTAGAACATAATCTTTGGCGTGTTTGATTGATTCTTCATTAATTTTTCCCTGTAACATTACTGTTGGGCCTGGTAAGGTGGCAAGCTTGTAGACTTTCTCAGTTTTCTTGTCTCGCAATCCTTCAAGAAGTTCATTTTCTTTTTCTTTTCTGCCAACGATAATTTTATAGTTATTAAAAAAGAAATGACGCCCTATCTTAAGAAGTTCAATATCTCTAGGAGTTATATCCTTTATATCAATTCTTTTGAGCAAGTCTTTTAATCTTTCAGTGTAGACTTTCTCACAGAGAAGACAGCCACCTGCGGGCGTCGGATAGGATATTTTATACTTATTTGCTAATTCAATTTGAGGTTTTCGACTTCGGCCGCTGATATTGAAAAGTTTTGAGGAATCTATCAATCCGTCTTCTTCGGGTTTTGTTTTTGGAAATAAATTAGCAGATAGGGGCCTGAGAATTTTTCCTTCTAGTTTTGTTTCTTTGTCAATAGTTTCCATTGCTTTTCTATACTGGGACATGGGTCTTTCATTGAGGACCTCGCCTGTGACTATAAAATCATTGGGTTTGAGAAGTTCTTTTGTCTTATTTAGGATGAAGATTCTGCAGTCGATGCAGGGATTTATGCCTGAACCATGTCCATGTTTTGGTTTGGAAACAATTTTAAGATACTCTTTGAAGAGCTTGCCTTGGGTGCAGTCAATTATCCTATGCTCTATGCCTTGAACTTGAGTGAAGTTGAAAGAACAATCACTCTGGCAGCAGCCAGAACCGAATATAAATTTGAATGTTAACGCAATGATTTTGAATTTTGGGGTATGTTTGTTATCGGTATGTATTTTGTTTGCATGTTTTTCTTTTTCTTCTGAAGAACGAATGAGAGAATCTTCACACTTATCTCTGGCTTGAAAAGCCAAATCTTTAGCTTGGTCTTGCATTAGCTTCAGGGCTAGTCTAGAATCTAAGCCGCCTGAAAACAGGACGTAACATGTTGGAATTGATTGTTTTTTCATTAAATAAAGAATAAGGGGGGATTTTTAAATTCTGCTTCAAAATTTTAAAGATAGGTTTTAAATAAGCAAGTGCTTTTATAAATAAATGAAAAAGAGGATTAAGAAGAATAAGATTAAATTCCCCAAGGTAAAAAAGGGGTGGATATTCTGGACACCAAGGATTTTGTCCATAATTTTTGTTTTATTCTTGGCTTTATTTTCATTAGATGTTTTTGATGGGAATTATGGGTTCTGGGGAACAGTTTTAGCATTTTTGATGCATAGCATTCCTTCAATTGTCTTATTGATTATCCTGATAATCTCCTGGAAATATGAGATTGTTGGGGGAATTGCTTTTATTCTAGCAGGATTAGCTTATACTATCCTTACCGTTGTTAGAACGGCAATGTCAAGTCCGCATGAATGGTACATGCTTGCGTGGGCAGTACAAATTGCAGGACCTGCATTTTTTATAGGAATTTTATTCTTGATTGGTTGGTTTAGGAAAAAGAAAAGATAAGACTAGCGCCTATACTTCCATTCAGTTATATTGCCGATTTCTCTTTCTGTCTTGTCGGCTTTTCTTAGATTTTTTGCTTGTTTTGGGGTCAGGATATTGTGGTGCTTTACTTTGACAAGATAGTCTGGAATGTACCAAACATCCTCTTCAGAAGTCATCCAATTGAGAGTGTCGAATCTTGAGAGACTTACTGGTTTGCTATATGATCTTAGGGTCTTTTCCCCCTTCTTATTTGTGTATTCATGAAAGAAACTCAGGACTAACTCGCGGACATTTGAATAGATTGGTTCTCTGTATCTTAACACTCCGTGATTTGTTTTCGAGATGGCGCCGAATTTTCCATCTTCTTTGAATATAGCTATAACATGATCATCATCTTTGTCATTTGCAGCTAAATCCAAAATCAGGGGTTGTCTGCCTTGAATTCTCAATATAAGCGCTGCTAGCAAAGCTCCTTCGATACAGTGGCACTTGTTTTTCTTTAGAACTTGCCTTGGAGACATGCAAGTGTCTTTCCTATAGTCAAAGTTCATTGGGATTTTGTTAATGAAGTCCTGAACTTTCTTAGGAGTATCTAGGGCTTTTAGAACTTTCAACTCTTTTTTTGTCAAACCAAACAACCTTAGCATATTTATGCAAGATTTTGATATTTAAAAATTTTTATCTTTGCAATTAGATTTAGTGAGGGTGATAAAATTCTTAAGAATTAATTTCTAACAAAAATATCAGCGCCCATGTATCTTCCTTCTAAAATCATTCTTGCAACTACTCTATCAATGCCATAATGACTCTTGATGATTGTTGAATTGCTTCTGCTTACTCCCGAAGTTAGATGTTCTAGGGGCATGAATAATATACCTCCTTGAAGTGGTTGAGAAGCTATCTGCGGTCTGAAATCTTCATCAGCGTATCCTCTTTTTGCAACAGGGCCTGTGGGTTCATATCCAAACATTTCATCATCAGAAACGCCATGAGGGATTACTTGTTTAAGCTCTTCCATTGCTCGTTCAAGTGACCTTGGCTATCTTGAAGCAAATAAGAAATGTGTGCCGGGGATAGAAGGCATCTGTTTTGGGTCATAGAGGACTAGAGCTTTAAGAGATTCTGAAGGTAGTTTCATGGCTTCTAATCTGCTTGGAAGCAAATCAAAATCTAGTAAGAAAAATCTCGTGGCGAGTCTTAATCGGCTTTCTTCATCTCTTACTTGTAGTATTCTTACTGGTTGGCCATCTCTCGGATTGAATTTCCTAGAGCCTGGTAGCAGGTAACTATACCCTTCCTCACAGGGGATTGCGTTAACATCTCTTTCCGGTCTTGTCCATCTTAAATCGACATTAGCATATTTTGGCATTTTCTATTGAATTCTTATCTTTAGTATTTAGGCTAGAACAAAAAGGGCTGCTAGGATGATTACGAGTAAGAAAAGTAGGGATGCAGTAATTATCAAGAGGCTTGTTTTTTTGTCCATGTTACTTGGTCACCTCTTGCTCATTTACGCTCTTTTGAGAGATTTCTTGGATTTATTAAGGTTTCTATGTCAAGAATTTAGAATTTCTGTTACCCTATCTTTGGGAATTGCTCTGTACTCTGCGATGGTATGCGTAGCAATTTTTTCTAAATCTCCCGGCAGTGGCTGTGAAGCAGTTTCAAATATAACTGGAAAACCCCATATAGAATAACCTTTTCCCTCTAAATATGCACTTAAAATCCTGTTTGCTTGATCAGGGGACTCTGCATGGTATAGTATTCTTCTTGTATCTGTCGGTTCGTCGAAACCAGCAAGTCTTATTGGTTTGGCCTGTATAAATCTATCGTGTATAAAAGTTGGACTCTCCTTAGGTTGTGTTTTCCCTGTGCTCACAAAGAGTTTAAATTTTATGTAAGCAATAACAAATTGATCGCCTTCGCTTTCTGCAATAAATGCCTGGGCTTTTTCAACATAGGGGTGATTTTGGCTCATTTATTTTGTAAAACTGGCTCATATTTAAGTATTATTGTTCTTTAGCGCAAGAATAGTTTTATAAATTGAGAAATCTTATCTTTTAGATGGCAGAAAAATACCATAAAGAAAAACATCTTGAAAAGAAGGTTGATTCTAGAGATTCTAAGAGTGAGAAGAAACCCGAAGGAAGGAAACTTTCTAAGGAAGAGGAACTTGCATATCATCAGGGCGCTTTACAAGCACTGGCTGCAGAGCACAATGAGCTTGTGAGGATGATAAAGACTGTTGAGAGTATCATGAAAGCGCACATGGAAAGAATGCAGCAGATGGGTGTTAAGTTCCATGAAGCTAAGAAGGAGTAATTTTAGAATTTTTATCAATAAAATGGAATTAAAACAATTTGATTTGAAAAAATCTGGATTGGGTGAGAAACAGATTTCTGAACATATTAAACTCTATGAAGGATACTGCAAGAAGATAGATGAAATTAGGACCAAGATTTCTGTCAGTGCCATGGAGGGTAATGCTACTTATTCTGAGATTAGGGAGCTTAAACTCGAAGAGGGATTTTGTATCAATGCAATTAAGCTTCATGAGTTATTCTTTGAGAGCATAGGTGAGGGCTATTCTAATGAAATTATTAAGATAATTGAGAATGATTTTGGTAGTTTGGATATATGGAAAAAAGAATTTATGGCCTTAGCAATGTCGGCTAGAGGATGGGTTGTTCTGGCTTATGACTGGAAAGATGACAAGCTGCATAATTATATTTGTGATATGCACAACCAAGGAGGAATATGGGAAACAATTCCTTTACTTATATTAGATGTGTATGAGCATGCTTATTTTATAGATTATGGAACAAACAGGAAAGCATATATTGAGTGGTTCATGAATAATATCAACTGGAAGATTGTTGAAGAGAGAACAGACAAGTTTTGAAAATAGTGGTGAGATATGTTGTGAAATAGACTATAAGAGTTTTGGTGCAGGAGCACAAAATTGCAAAACTCAATTTGCTAAAACAGATACCACTCAAATTCAGCTTAAAAATAAATAAAAAAGGAGGTAAAAATGATGGAGATGGATATGAAATCAGTAATGATACATAAGGCATGGTTCTTCTTGATATTTGGAATATTGCTTATATTGAATGCTGTCTTAAGCATCGTATCTTGGGCTATTTTTGCAGGAATAATTGCAATAATTATTGCAATAATCGCATTTATAGGCGGAGGATCTTGTTGTAAAGCAAAGAAGAAGTAATTTTTAATATAATTTATTTTTTTTTATTTTTTTTATTAGATTTGAAATTCACAAGGTTTAAAAAGTAGAATAAGTAATATTATTTATGTCAATATTACTTGCACTACTTATTCCTTTGATTATAATAGTCGCTATTGTAGTGATTATTCTATTGATTTGGATAGGTTATTACAATAAGTTTGTCGTTCTTCTAAACAGGATAAAGAATTCATTTGCTCAGATAGATGTTCAGCTCAAGAAGAGAGCAGACCTTGTGCCTAACTTAATGGAATCTGTTAAGGGCTATATGAAGCACGAAGCAGGAATCATGAGAGAAGTTTCTGAAGCTAGAAAAGCTCTTGTTGGCGCGAATGCTTCTGGAGATATAAACAAGAGAGTCAAGGCTGGAGATGCTCTTCAGGGTGCTTTGGGTAGACTATTCGCAGTTGCTGAGAATTATCCTAATTTGAAGGCAAATGAGAACTTCTTACAGTTCCAGAATGAACTTTCAGCTATTGAGGATAAGGTTGCTTATGCTAGACAGTTCTACAATGACTCAATCCTAAGCTTTGACAATTCTGTACAGACTTTCCCGGGAAATATATTTGCTGGGCAGAAGTTCAAGAGCCAGGCTGGAAAATACATCCAGATTCAAGAATCTGAGAGAAGTGTTCCAAAGGTCAAGTTTTAATTTGAGTTTTATTTTTAGTTAATCTTTTAAATTATAGAATCCAGTCTATTTATGGCAAAAGAAAAAAAAGAACAGAAGGATGAAGGAAAGCATATTGACTTTAGAGATCAGATTGCTAGAAATAAGACCAAGTCTGTCTTCTTAGTTATATTCGTGTTCATTGTGCTTGTTGTGATTGGATTTGTTATAAGTCTGGCTTTTCCTAAGGGAGACATGTTCATTATACTGATTTTTGCTACTTTAATTTCAATAATCTATGTTTGGATAACTTATGCTATGTCAGATAAGATTGCGCTTGCATCTGTTGGAGCCCAGGAAGCTGATAAAAGGATACATTCTCAGTTGTACAATGCTGTTGAGAACATGTCCATAGCTTCTGGAACTCCTATGCCTAGAGTCTATATCATGCCCGGCAAGCAGATAAATGCTTTTGCAACTGGCAAAGATCCTCAACATAGTGTTGTCTGTGTTACAGAAGGAGCTTTGAATAAGCTGAATAAGCAGGAGCTTGAGGGCGTTATAGGACATGAGATGGGCCATATAGCAAATTATGATATAAGATTTGTTACGCTTGTTGCTATAATGGTTGGCGCAATCTCCATATTTTCTCAATTATTTTTAAGAAGCATGTTCTTCAGAAGTTCGAATAATAGTGATTCAGGAAGAGGGAATATTATTTTCTTAGTTATTGCTTTAGTCTTAGCTATAATCGCGCCGATAATTGTCAAACTTGTTCAATTAGCTATATCAAGAAAGAGGGAGTATGCTGCTGATGCGACTTCTGTTCAATTCACAAGGTATCCCCCGGGATTGATAGGGGCTTTAAAGAAGATAAAGCAAGAGAGCGATGAACCGATGAAAGTTCCTGACGCTGTAGCTTCAATGTTCTTCTCAGACACGACAAAGAAAAGATTGGTTGAATTATTTGAGACTCATCCACCGATAGAGAAGAGAATCAAGGTTCTTGAGGCAATGTAAATTAAGAGAACAAAGAGAAAAATTTAAAAACTTCTTGACATAAGAGGAAGATGGGAAAAACGATAAATGCTATCATTTTGGCTGGTTCTTTGGTTTTAGCTGTTCCCGGTATAATCGGGACATATAATTTCTATAAGCCTAGGGCCGAGTATGACGGATTGAGCGCATCTCAAGTCGCTAAGGGCTTGTCAAGGGGAGACCCTACGCTTCAGAGTTATGCACGCAATGCTTTTGCCAATGGTGTTGAGTGTTGCGTGGCGGGTCTTGGTCTTTTATATCTTGTCTCTGTGCCATCTAGAAGAAAGAGAAGATTTGTTTCATAATTAAACATATCCGGCATGTGCATCCAATGCTTCATTGACTAGAGCATCAGCTTCTTGGATATGCTCATTTTCTCGTGGAACATTCTTGTATGTGACCTTAGAATAGCTGTTTTCAAGGGCTTTTGCTTTGGCATGAAGCTTCATTAATTCTGGGTGTTTTATCTTGTATTCTCCTGTCAATTGTCTGCAGACCAGCTCTGAGTCAAGATAAAATATAAGTTCTTCTACAACGTGTTTCTTTGCGATTCTCAGTGCTTCAATGACTGCTAGATATTCTGCTTGATTGTTTGTCTTAGGCCCAAGATATTTTTTATGTTTTGCAACCAAGTTTCGTTTTTCATCATAGAAAACAATTCCAATTGCTGCTGGGCCCGGGTTTCCTCGAGCTCCGCCGTCTGTATAAATTAAAAGCTTGTTCATTTAAGAACGAGGATAAGGGGATATATAAAATTAATTAAAAATTAAGAAGCAAAATACTGTTGTGATCTGAGCCAAAGAGGCAACCAGAAGACAAATCTTCCATCTGAATCGTGTGGAAGTTTATCTAATCCGAATTTTTTCATATGGTCGTAGTTACCTGGGCATGAGGGTACTTTCCTATGAATGTCTCCTAGGTCAATTCCCCCACAGATTGAACCACCAAGGGCCAAGGAGTTAACAAATTGAGTTAGGGTGTTTTTGTCCATTCCTTTTTCGACAAGTTCTTCTTTTTTTTCTTCAGCAAATCTGGAAAATTCAGCATAGGTATGGCCTTCATTTGGCCTAACATCATCGCCAGGAACGCGATTTCGATGGGGATTTAATCTTGAAAAGTCTATCCAGAATCTATTTTCCGGATTTTTTTGATTATATTTCTCTGCTAAACTGACAAGGGCTGTTCTTAGAATGCCATTGCTTATTTCCCGAAGGGTATGAAATCTTTCCTCGCCGAGTTCCCTAGTAGGATATCTCGTTGCACAGGATGTTGTAGCTCTTGTAAAAGTAGGTGGATATTGTGTTTCGAATATTCTCTTTGCTTGTCTTAGATAGTCACAGACAGATTCTATTTCAGAGGTATCTGTGGAAGTAGCTCTTCCTTGATGTATCATTCCCTGATAGGCACCTATCGCTAGTAAAAGGTCAGCCCCCATATCGGCGCCAGATTCCTGAACGTATGCACCCTTATTTGGCTTGCTAGAAAAGAAGGTTCTAAATCCCTCTAATTCTGTTGATAATTCTTTTAATTTTGTGTCTACCATGTACTAGATAAGGCAAATCGGTTTTTAAATCTTTCGCTTTTGTTGTCACTCTAAAGAAACAAAATTAGCCACAGCTTGCTGCTGAACCAGAACTTGATGCTGTGCCGCCACCGAAACCTGGACTTGGGTTTGTGGTATCAAAAGAAAATGAACATTCAGATGGCTTAGATGAGAAGGCATCGCAGAGTGCTTTGGCAACACTTGCAGGATCTCTTGGATAGACTGATGCTTCTTTGCCATCAAGAATTATTGTTGGTGAGCCTTGAACACCATATTGTGTGTTAAGGTCTGTGTCTACTTTCATGTATGTTGCGGCGTTGTTTGTAACGCACGAATCTAGTTTTGTTTTATCAACGCCTGTTGAAGTAATGCATGATTGGCTTGATGCTTCTGAGCCATCGCCATATGCAAAGCAGTTAAGATAAGCTAGCAGTTTAGTTGATTGTTCTTCTCTTATACATAGGATTCTATTGTTATCCAGGTCTTCTTGTGGGCCGTGCATGGTATATGAAACAAATCTTAATTCAATATTTGCTTTGCTCTGGAATTTTTCCCAGACAGGCAATAATCCCTTGACTATTTGGGCTCCATAAGGACAGTGAGACATTATGAAAACCTGCATTGTTGGTGCGCCTTCAATGTGTTTGATAGTGCTTCCGGTGACTGTGGATTTTTCTGTCTTCTTCTCAATTAATTTTACTTGAACTATGAGGGTCTTTCCAGCATACGGTGGATTTTCGTCCATCACAAGATGTGTGTCATTTATTGATAGAACTGTTGCTAGGGGCAGAGTTTCTCCTGTTTCAGGGTTTGTCAATTGAAGTTCTTGTCCTACTTCTGCAATGAGGGTCGTTATTATTTGGCTATCTGTGAAATTAACCATATAGTCTCCGTCAGAGGTTGGGATGATTGTATTCTCTCCTTCTATACGTAGGGTTATTTTATTATTAGTTATTGCACTCACTTTAAGTGTAAATAGGCCATACGGAATCTCTTGATTTAGTGTTGGTTCTTGACTGATCTTAGCATGAGTCGCATTAACTTCTAAAACCTTGTATGGCCATGGCATGCTCGATAAGTTATAGATCTTGTTGATTATTGGTTGCTCGTTGAATGTTGATGTGAATGAAGTTATTGCAATCCAGGCTGTTCGGTTTATGTCATTTGCCCGGTCTTGTTTATTTACTCTAGGATATGAGAATATCAAGGTAGAATCATAGTCTCCGTAAGCATCTTCTGGAGCGAGGGTTATGTTTTTCTCTTCTCCTGCTGACATCTTATTTATTTCTGTATCTAACTTGGTTGTTAGAAGACCAAGCGTGTTGGATAGTGAGCCTTTCTCAGCCAAAACACTATCAGAACCAAGTAGGGCATTATCACTATAAACATCATAAGTGAGGTTTAGAAGTTCTTTTGTTGTAACTTGGGATTGAGATGCTCCTCTTAGGTTTATTACATTTGTTAGCATTAGGATAATTATGATTAATAATACAACTGCAATGACTGCGAAGAGGATTGTTTTCCAGTCTGCTTTCTTTTTTGGAGAGGAAACAGGTGTTGAATGATGTTCTACATGATGTTCGGGGTGGTGTTCAGGATGATGTTCTACATGGTGTTCTGCTGGTTTTGATTCAGAATGACCCGCATGTTCTGTATGCTCTTCTTTTTTTGGTTCTGTGCTTTCCATTTTCTTTTTATGAAAAGGGCATTTATAAAGTTTATGCAATTTGAATCTATGTATTTTTTGATAAGATTAGAAAAAGAATTTTGATGTATGTTGATATATACAATTAATGTACAAGAATCTTTATAAATTTGGAGTATGTTGCTTTTTTATGAAGGCTTATATCCAAGAGGGCGTATCGGGAGTAGAATTACCTTGTTATTTCTTGATGTTAGATAGAACGGCAGGAGACTTGAATAGAGTTGCAATAGATCAAGGAGTTTTAGAAGTAAAACTGGTTAGGGCATTGCCTAGAGGAAGAACAGAAGAAACCGAGCAAACTCTTTATCTAGATACTAATCCAAAATTAGAGCAATCAGTTGATGTAGAACCGTTAAGTGTAAAGATATGCCCCGGAAATGAGATTGGGGCAGTTGTTCAGCATGGTATTTATGAATTTGAAACAAAAAAGCAACGCATTATTATTACAGATGGAATTTCTCCTTGGAGAATTTTGAAGTTTGAATAGAAGTAAAAATTTATAAGTATGATTTATCTT
>Ga0268276_1002426_pt1 | contig 15952 bp, 23 predicted proteins | sample saktaG_4_FD_190145 | JGI IMG/M metagenome (GOLD analysis project Ga0268276, IMG submission 190145) | Saline water microbial communities from Sakinaw Lake, British Columbia, Canada - sak_2010_1_5_45m | ecosystem: Environmental > Aquatic > Non-marine Saline and Alkaline > Saline ...
AGACTTGATTCTAGCTCCAGTTTCGCCCGTAACAGCCTTCAAAATTGGAGAGAGAATAAATGACCCACTGTCCATGTATCTTTCGGATATTTTTACAATAGCAGTTAATTTAGCTGGATTACCGGCAATTTCTATCCCCTGTGGTAAGTCCCAAGGGTTGCCGGTGGGCCTGCAAATTATTGGAAAACACTTTGAGGAGGATAAAATCCTACAAATTGCGTCCGTTATTGAAAAGTTAGTCGCATAGTAGGATAATAAAGTAATATGACAGGTTCAATAGTTAACGAATTTATTTCTGTAATAACCTCCCAATCGTTGCAGAATGAGCTTTTCCCAGCAAAAGTGGTTTTTATTTTTTTTGCTCTTGCTTCCTTTACTCTTATTATGTATTTTGTTTTCAATAGTAGTTTCCTACGGTACGAGTTTATAGGGGATGTGGTGGATTTTTTTAACATGGAGCCACCTGGCCTTAGGAGAATAGCCAGACGGTGGAAAGTAATTCAAAAAAGGGTTGAAACTGGCACGGAATACGAATACAAGCTCGCAGTTTTGGAGGCAGAGGAATTATTTAACGAAGTTTTAGCCGATAAGGGTTTCCCCGGGAAAACTTTCGATGAAAGGGTGAGAGAGGTAGAAAAAGTTCAATTGCCCAATATAGAAGAAATTTTAGGGGTTCATAAAATAAGAAACATGGTTGCCTACGATCCAAATTATAAAATAACTAAAGACGACACACAGAAAGTTTTAGCTATTTTTGAGAAAGGGATAAGAAACATAGAGACATTCTAAAATAATAAAAGACCCCGCAATGCGGGGTACTTTTTAACCATTTTCTTCCTCTATCTCCAGGCGGCAGGGAATAGCCAGAGAACCATACTTAGGGTCACCATTGATATCAGGATAATCCACACAATCCTAAAAAGTTTTTTTGACTTCATATAAAATAATAGTTTAATTATTTATTAAATGATAGCAAAGTTTGAGAAAAGAAAAAAGGGGGTTTTCGTTGCCATCAATCTTTTGGGTATCGTCGCAATCGTTCTTATCCTAGTCGTCATAATTTATCTTACAATATCAAGCATAAAAATAAGCCATAAAAAGGATAGATTAGATGAGCAAATAGCATCCATGAAAAGGGAGATCGATGACTTTGAGAAGAAAAACATTGAACTAAAAGAGGGGATTGAAAAAGTTGGAGATCCGGAGTATGTTGAAAAAATTGCTAGAGAGGAATTAAACCTTCAGAAAGAGGGGGAAAAGGTAACGGGATTTATCTTACCTCCCGATTATCAAGAACAAGATGAGCAGGTAAATTATTGGCATCCCAAAAATTGGTGGAGTTGGGTAGTTAGTAGGTGGGATTGGTTAAAGAGTAAATTCTAGATTTTGCGGGTATGGTTCAATGGTAGAACGTATCCTTCCCAAGGATAGGACACGAGTTCGATTCTCGTTACCCGCTTGGAATTAAAATAGATTAAATTGTTGATTAAGAGACAAGTTTAATCAATGTGCCGAGATAGCTCAATGGCAGAGCAACGGTATCGTAAACCGTAGGTTGGAGGTTCGACTCCTCTTCTCGGCTTTGCTTTTATAATCAATAATTTATATAATAAATTATAGTAATAATCACATATAAATATGAACAGTAAATTAACTCTGAATATCGTTTCTTTAGTAATCTCAGTGGTTATTCTGGGTGTTTTCGACTATATATCATTTAATTGGCCAATCATCCATAATTTAAATAATTTTACATTATCTTTCGCGCTGTTAATTGTAGGGCTCCTTTTTTTAACGCCGCTACTATCCAATTATTTCCCATCTCCAGCCACTAGGCTTATAATTGTATTGGGTTGCGTCGCGATTATTAGCGATGTTTTGCTTTTTCTTGGATTTACAGAAGTTAGTTTTTTCCTGGGTTCAGCGACGATTGTTGCTGTATGTATCTCTGTGTTGGCACATATCATTAAACTATCTAGGCTAGGAGTTAGTAAGAAGTAAAATTATTAAATACTCAATTTCCTGGGGTCTTGTCGTGGCCGTGTTTTTTTAGTAAAATAAAAGAAAATAATTAATGCCATTGTTGATGGAGTCAATATGACAGAATCTACCATAGAAAGTCTTGAGGATAGGGTCCATCAACTGATGGACCGTCTTTGATATTAAAAAGAGTGAAAAGGAGTTAGCTGATTTGGAGAAAAAGTCTCAGTCAGAAAATTTTTGGTCGGATCGCGACAACGCAACAAAAGTTAGCAGGAAAATATCCGAAATAAAAGAGAGGATTTTAACAATAGAAGAATTAAAAAAAGAAGTAAGCGACCTTAGGGAGCTAGACAGTCTAAGTGAAAAAGACCAGAGTTTAATTAGCGATGTTATAAAAAGAAATCAAGAAACAGAAAAGAAGATTAGGAGAGAGGAAATAAAAGCATTTTTATCAGATAAATACGACAGGAACAACGCAATTATGGAAATATTTTCTGGGGCCGGGGGGGTGGATGCTCAAGACTGGGCGACAATGCTACTAAGAATGTATGAAAGATATTGTACGATTAAAGGGTTTTCCACAAAAATTTTACACCAATCATTTGGGGAGGGGGGTGGGCCAGATGGGCGCATTGGAATAAAGTCAGCAACCGTAGAAATTAAGGGCCAATATGCCTATGGTTATTTAAAAAAAGAGACAGGGGTTCATCGGTTAGTTAGAATTTCGCCATTTAATGCCCAGAAGTTGCGCCACACGTCTTTCGCCCTAATAGATATTTTGCCAGAGTTAAACGAAGACGATGTGGAAGAGGTCGAAATTAAACCGGAGGATTTAAGGGTTGACACATTCCATGCGTCCGGTCCCGGAGGGCAATATGTTAATAAGCGCGAAAGCGCTATCAGAATTACACATCTACCAACTGGAATCGTTGTTGCTTCGCAATCAGAAAGGTTACAGGGGCAAAATCGCGAGAATGCGATGAAAATTTTATACGCCAAAATTTCCCAGTTCAGGGAATCAGAGAATAAAAAGGAGATGAAAGAGATAAAAGGGGATAGGGTGTCGGCTTCCTGGGGGAATCAAATTAGGTCATATGTCTTGCACCCTTATAAAATGGTTAAGGATTTACGGACGAACATTGAGAGCTCTGACCCCGATAAAATATTAGACGGGGATTTAGAGGATTTTATTGAGGCGGAAATAAAATTGAAAAATAATGATTAAATTCGTCAATGTAACAAAAAGCTATCCATCGGGCGCCGTTGTTTTAGATAATGTATCTTTTGAGATAAAGCTTGGAGAGTTTGTTTCAATTGTTGGAAAATCTGGTGCAGGGAAAACCACCTTAATTCGTATGTTATTGGGCCTAGAAGAGCCCACCTCTGGGGAAATCTTTTTTAATGATGTAAACATTCTTCATACCCGACACGAGAAGCTTCAGGATTTGAGGCAGAAAATCGGGGTCGTTTATCAGGATTATAAATTACTGGCCAACAAGACGGTTTACGAAAATATTGCCTATGTTATGGCCGTAAGGGGGGAGAAGGATGAAAAGATCGCCGAAGAGGTAAAACTTGTTCTCGAGGTTATTGGATTGTCGGAAAAGACTAATAACTTCCCGAATCAATTATCTGGTGGCGAACAACAGCGGCTTGCGGTAGCCCGAGCCATCGTTAATAAGCCTGACGTTGTTATTGCTGACGAACCTACGGGGAATTTAGATCCATATAACTCATATGAAATAGTAGCATTGCTTAAAAAAATTAATGAAGCTGGTAAGACGGTCATTTTAGCAAGCCATGATAAAGAGATTATTAATAAGCTTAACAGACGGGTCATAACCCTTGAGAACGGGAAAATAGTGAGAGATGAGTTAGAGGGTAAATTTATACTTTAATTAAAAATATGTTTAATAATTTTAAAAGAATTTTAAAATTTGCGTGGGTAGATTTTACGAGAAGCAAGGGGAATAGTTTCGCGGCAATTTTTATCTTGGTCATCCCAATTTTATTAGCCACAACATTATTCTTATTCCAGGGAGTCTCAAAGCACGTAATTTCTCAGGTAGAAGAAAAGATTGATGTTACCGCATATTTTAAATCAGAGGCAACAGAAGAAGAAGTCCTGGCTGTTAAGAATGATCTTTTGAATCTTTCTTCAGAAATTAAGAATGTCCAGTATATTTCCAAAGAACAAGCCCTGCAAGAGTTTACCGATCGCCACAAAGATGATCCAGATTTTATAAAAGCCTTAGAGGAGGTGGGTGGAAATCCATTTCTATCGGCCTTAAATATTAAAACTGAAGATCCTTTGCAATATGAGAAAGTAACTGGGTTTTTAACAACTGGGCCAGATAGCAAATATATTGAAAAAGTAGATTACTCCCAAAAAAGAGATACCATCGAAAAAGTTTTCAAAATTACTTCGAGCGTTAATAAGTTTGGGCTAATCCTGGGCGGCGTGTTATTTCTGATCGCGATATTGGTAGTATTCAATACCATAAAATTAGCCATTGATAACTCAAAGGAGGAGATCGTTGCAATGAAATTAGTCGGAGCTTCAAATTGGTTTATACGAGGGCCCTTTATCATACAGGGGGCGATATGCGGGTTAGCTGCTTTTTTAATTTGTATATTGGTTTCTGGCATAGCAATTTATCTGGCATCGCCCGATGTAGCCATGTTGGTTGGGGGATTTAGCCTAATCCATTATTTCTTTGCCAATATCGGAGTAATCCTTCTTATCCAATTGGGGTTTGGGGTTGTTTTCGGCGCCTTGGCCAGCTTCATACTTGTTAAAAGCTATCTAAAAGTGTAAATTGGGGGATCAGTAGGGTAATTGCGGGATCGTCTAATGGTAGGACACATCCCTCTGGAGGATGGTATCTTGGTTCGAGTCCAAGTCCCGCAACAAGTTTGCTATAATATAAATATGAAAATTGAATGGAAAAAAGTAACTAAATTTTCTCAAATAATTGCAATTATACTTTTTGTTGCGGTATTCTTTTTAGGTTTATTTATTGGATCAAAGGTTTAATATTTTTTTTAAAAAACAATATTATTAAATAAAATTTTATGAAAGAATTCAAGCAGTTTTTATTGAGGGGAAATGTGGTTGATCTAGCGGTTGGTGTGGTTATTGGAGCAGCGTTCGGTACCATAGTTACAGCCCTGGTAAGTGATCTTATTACACCAATTATTTCGGCTTTTGGTAAATTGCCTGACTTTAGCACACTTACATTTGTAATAAATGGTTCGAAGTTCATGTACGGTCATTTTATAAATTCTCTAATATCTTTTGTATTGGTAGCAGGTGCCATATTTTTCTTTGTGGTTAAGCCAATGAATATACTCATCGCTCGTTCTCGTAAAGAGCCACCAGCAGATCCAACTACAAAAAAATGTACCGAATGCTTAAGTGAAATTCCAATTGAAGCTAAGCGTTGTTCGCATTGTACCCAAATAACTTCCTAACTTTCCATTAAAAAGGTTCCAATATCATACCAGACTCCCAACCATCATGTGATAGCCAGGTGATTAATAAGCATTAAAAGTATTTTTTAAATGTATGATCTCCTCCGGACTCCAAAAATTTATAGAATCTAATGTGATAGGGTTCGCCACTGTTGGCAAAAATGGAAAACCACACAATATCGCAGTAGCTTGCGTTAAGGTCGTTGAAGATAAAATTATAATATCCAACACGCATATAAAAGAATCTATTAAAAATTTAAAATCTAATGCCAACGTTTCCTTGGTTGTTTGGAACAAGGAGTGGGAGAGGGCGTGTGTTGGTTTTGAATTAATAGGAAAAGCAAAAAATTATACTGAAGGAAGGTGGCTTGAGCATGCCAATGGCTTGCCCGACAATGAGGGCTATAAAATTATTAGCGCAATTGTTGTAAGGGTTGTAAAAATAAAAAAATTATTGTCGTAAGGCCTTCTAAACCACCTAGGCGGCGAAACTTTTGAAAGGCCTGCCCCCATTTAGCTTAACAGCTGATCCGGTCAACAAGGTTGACGTTATCTCGATAAAATATTAGAATAATTCTGTTTGCGGGCGCGTAGTTCAGTGGCAGAACGCTATCCTGATAAGATAGAGGTCGAAGGTTCGATTCCTTCCGCGCCCACCAAGGTTTAAAATAATATTAAAAATATGATAAAACTTAAACAATATTATCAAAAACCAAGCCTATGTGGCCCGGTTTCTCTAAAAATGGTGATGGATTATTACGGTGTTGTTGCTACCGAAAACGAAATTGCTGAGATTGCCGGTTCTACGTTAGAAGATGGCACCAGCATCGCCGGAATGATTAAAGCCGCAAACCACTTCGGCTTCAAGGTTATTAAAAAGGAATACGCTACTATAAAGGATTTGGAGGACCATGTAGATAAAGATATCCCAGTTATCGTAAATTGGTTCCTTGATGACTGGGGGCACTATTCCGTTGTAGTTGATGTAACAAAGAATAATATAATCTTAATGGATCCAGCCCTCAAAAAGATTTTGATCTACGTAAGAAAAAGGATTTTACCAATTAAAAAGTTTTTACACGTTTGGTTCGACTTTGAGGGGCAGATGATTAATAATCCGAAGGATTTAATGATAAGATTAATGCTGGTTTTAGTGCCCGAAAAGGAAAAGCCAGAAATCAACGAAAAGTCTCTCATTGCTACGGAAATTTGACAAAAACCTCGAAAACTATAGTATAAAACTGCTATAGTTTTTTGTTCCTTGAAATTTGAAGATAGAAAAGCTTTTACACCATACTACCAACCATAAAGGAGACGGGCGTGATGGATCTCTCAATTACCATCGCTGGCATCAAGTTCCCGAACCCTATTATGCCAGCTTCTGGCACTTTCGGTTTCGGCGATGAGGTCAGTGATATTATCGACGTTTCAAAGCTCGGAGCAGTTGTCACCAAGGGCACGACGCTATATCCAAAAAGTGGCAACGATTTGCCAAGGATTTTGGAGGTGCGAGCAGGAATAATCAATTTTATTGGTCTGCAGAATCCGGGCGCAGCTGCTGTTATTGAAAAGAAGATTCCCATTGCTAGGAGCTTCGGGATTCCTGTTATTGCCAATATTTCTGGGGGCAGCGTCGATGAGTATGCAGCCATGGCAAAAATGTTTAACGAAGTGGTGGGAGTATCTGCCCTTGAGGTAAATATTTCCTGCCCCAACGTTAAAAGTGGTGGCGTAGCCTTCGGGCAAGACCCTGATTTGGCTTCTGAGGTTGTTTCCGCAGTTAGAGCAGCAACCTTATTGCCATTAATAGTGAAACTTACTCCAAATGTTACAAACTTAACGCCAATTGCCACCGCGCTTGTGAAGGCGGGAGCAAATGCCTTTTCGCTCGTTAACACCTTCAAGGCGCGGGCAAGGATCAGGGGCGGTCCACATAAAGGCCAGTGGATAGAGGGTGGTCTTTCGGGGCCATGCATCATGCCCCAAGCCTTGAGACTTGTTTCGGATTTGTATAAAGCGAAACTCGGCCTTCCAATCATTGGGATGGGTGGGATATCCTGCCTTGATGATGTTCTGGATTTTATCGAAAGCGGAGCTGACGCAGTTCAGATCGGAACTGCAAATTTTGCTGATTGGGCAACGATGCCAAGAATTATCGACGAATTGGCCGCATTTTTACAAAGCCAAGGCTTTGTAGCTTTTGAGGAATGGAAGAAAAAGATCAGGGCATAGCCCTGGAAGGAGAAAGCGCATGAAGGCAAGTGACAGGATTATTGTTGCCTTGGATTATGACAATCCCGAAAAGGCAATAAGCGTTGTTGAGCAATTAGCGCCCCATGTCGGGCTTTTCAAAATTGGACTGCAACTGATCTACGCAATCTTTGCTGGATTGGTTGCTTGCCCAGACGAACAAGTTGCTCAAGGCAACCTGAGAATCGCAAGGAATCTTTTTTCTCTTTTGAAGGGTAAATTGTTCTTCGATGGAAAGCTTCATGATATTCCCAATACCATGAAGGGTTCTGCAGCTGAGGTCGCGAAGCTCGAGCCGGTTATGTTCAATCTTCATGCCTCGGCTGATATCGATGCAATGATCGATGCAGTTTCGAAGAAAGGGAACAGCAAGGTTTTGGCTGTTACTGTTTTGACTTCGTTGGGTGAGAACATTTCTCAGCTTATCTACGGGAACCATCCTGGAGCCGCGGTGCTACAGTTTGGGCGTAATGCCGTGCTGGCGGGACTTGATGGGTTGGTTTGTTCTCCTTTGGAAGTTCCTTTGATTCGGGCACGCCAAGAGCTCAAGAATCTTTTATTGGTCGTCCCTGGAATTCGTCCTGCTTGGGCAGTGAAGGGTGACCAAGCTCGCACCGAAACGCCGGGTGGCGCCATTGGAGCAGGCGCTGACTATTTGGTTATCGGTCGGCCAATCACGAGTCCTCCCGCGGAAATCGGTTCTCCGGTTAATGCGGCTGAGTCGATTGCCGAAGAAATTGAAGCCGCTTTATCGGCGAGGAAATAATGATGAGGTTTAAAACACTTGATGACCTTCGGAGTATGAATCCGACTAATTTCAGACGCTTTGTTTTGTCACAAGAAGAGATACTTGAAATGCTTTCTGTCGCTGGGGCCGGATGGTTACATAACGGTGATCCCGGAATGGCACATGCCGAGTTGTCTTCTGGGGCCTGCAGCAATGGATTCTTTTACTGCCGTAAACTTTTGTGCCTTCCGAATGTTACTGAGATTCTTGCCCATCAACTTTGCATGAAAATAGCCAGGGCTTTGGGAGACTCTTTTAGCGGGAAATTCGACGCCGTTGTCGGATCCCCCTATTCGTCAATCACGCTCTCCTATGAGGTGGCTAAATATTTTGCGGTGTTACATGGAATTCCCGAGAAAGATCCCAATGATCCCAAGGGAAAGAAAATGGTTTGGAAAGAAGAGTTCCCCGCAGGAACGAGAGTTCTTCGGGTTGAAGAGCTTATCACTACCACTGGAAGCACCAACGAAACAACCGTTGCTATCCAGACCTCAAATCCAAATCCTGTCAGCTTTTTACCAATTGTTGGTGCCCTGGTCCATCGTCCGCCAAAACTTCCGATTGATTGCTGGAATATGCGCATCGTGGCTTTGGTGGAAAAAGAGATCTGGTCAGTTCCTCAAGATCAGTGTGATCTTTGCAGACAAGGGTCTGTCAGGGTTAAGCCAAAGGCAAACTGGTCTCTGCTTGTGGGGAAAAAGTAGAGACATTATTACAAGAAAAAACCGCTGGATGCGTCCGGCGGCGTTTTTTTACTTTTTAATATTTTGTTGAGTCTCGGTGTATTTTTGGCAGTAGATTATTAAGCCCTTGATCGCAAAGTAGACAGAGCCTAGGAGTATGGCGTCCACAAGATATATTATGTAATTGATTGATGTGGTAGAGCAGTACTTATCGATGGTGATTGAAATTAGCCAAAACGCTATCGCGAAGAACTCCCCAAACATCTTTATCTTTCCGTTTTGGCCGGCGCTGACATCTATTTTCTTCCAGAGTCCATAAATCATAGTTACCAGGATCAAAGCCTCAAGAAGGATCATTAGAATAACAAGAGTTTCAGTGAATGTAGTAATGATGAAGTTTTGATCCTCAGGCCAGTATTGCCAAAAAAGTAGGGCAAATGCCGAGCAAACAAAGATCTTATCTCGCAGTCTATCCATCGTGACGCCGAATGCCGTTCGGATGTTTAAATAACGGGCAAGCTTGCCGTCGACAAAATCGCTTAGGCCAGTCACGATGCCAAGAACCAATACCAACCAAAGCATGTCGGGGTAACTTATTCCTAGGATTAAAAACCAGAGAGAGGTGATTATTCCGAGAACAGTAACAAAATTTGCTAGGTTTTGAAAGAACCAGCTTCTCTTCTGTTCAGCCATTTTCAAGCCCTTTCCATATAGTGGGAAGCTCCTAAGAGTATAATACAGATGTGGGGAAAAGTAAAACCACCTTGATTTTTTCTAGTATGGAGGTAGACTGAAGTATTAAGAAAATGAAAAAGAAGATACAAAAAAGACCTAAGAAGGTCAAGCTTCACAAAAAGAGAATTGTGAGGGCGAAACCATCTCGAAGGAAAAAGGTTGCCAAAAAGCCTCTGATTTTAGCGGTTAAAAGGAAAAAGAAGACTATACGAAAGAAGAAAGGAATTGTAAGGAAAATTCACAAAGTTAAAAAGGTAAAAAGGGCTAAGAAAATTAGTGCGCCAGTGCAAAACTTCGATTTGTCCGTGAACTCGATTTTCAGGCCGAAAATTAGGGTTATTGGAATAGGGGGGGGTGGGGGATCGATTGTTTCCGAAATCGGCAGATCTCTAGAGAAAGCCAGTTTTATAATTGCTGACACCGACCTTAGGGCAATAAAGAAGAGGGCTGGGATAAAGTATTTCTATTTCGGAGAAGAGGTTACTCATGGGCTAGGCACGGGCATGAATCCCGACCTAGCCAGAGAAGCTGCTGAAAAGGAAAAGGACAGAATTTCCAAACTTTTAGAAGGTCAGGATATTATCATATTAGTTTCCTCATTGGGTGGGGGACTGGGCTCTGGCGCCACGTCAGTATTTGCTGAGCTGTCACAGAAAATGGGGAATGTCACTTTTGGGATTTTTACTCTACCGTTTAAATTTGAGGGCAAGAAGAAGCTTAAAATTAGCAATAAGGCGGTGGAGGAGACGAGGAAATCTTTAAATGCTTTAATCACCATCGCCAATGAGAAGATATTCAAAATTGTTGACGAAAAAACATCCATTACCGATGCATTTTCTTTGGTTAACAAAAATCTTATCGGATCTTTAGAGAGTTTGATAGATTTGATTCATAATCCAGGAGTAATTAATATTGATTTTGCGGATGTTCGGGCGATATTGAGGGGGAGGGGAATGATGGCATTTCTAAATACCGCGGAAGCCACTGGCAAGAATAGGGCAGAAGAGGTGATTAATAAAATCTTTGATAACCCGCTATATAACAACAACATAAAGGCAGAAAAGATTTTATTCAACATTGCCGGAAGTAACAACCTAAGTATGGTGGAAGTAGATAAAATTAGTAAAAGCATTTCAGCTTTAAATCCTAAGGCAAAAATTATCTTTGGAATCTCTAAAAATCCAAAGGCGAATAATAGAATAAAAATAACACTTTTAATAACTGGTCCATCGTTTGATCCCGAACCTCAAATTCAGCCGGTGAAGATTAGGGAAATTGTAGCGGAGGTTAAGGAGAAAGAGGAGAAGGTGGATAAAAAAATAATAAAAATAGTGAAAAAAAGAAAAGTAGTTAAGAAGAACTTCAATATGCCGATTATTAAGACCTCGGTCCCAATCGGAGTTTCTATGTTGACCAATAAGCCCGAAGGGAAAAAAGAAATGATTAGGCGGAGCGCGTTGGAAGTTAAAAAAGTCCAGGAAGCGGAGGAGGGGAAGAAATTAAGTCAGGAGGCAGAGTGGGAAATTCCAGCATTTCTTAGAAGAACGAGATATAAAGCATAAATAAAAAAATGAGTAATGAAATAAAAAAAGTTATCATCCCGGTGGCGGGATTGGGCACTAGGTTTTTACCTTTGTCTAAGGTTCTATCCAAAGAATTTTTCCCAATAGTGGATAAGCCAGTTATTCAATATATTATCCAAGAAGCCAAAGATTCCGGAATCACGGAAGTTATTTTTGTAATTAGTCCAGCTCAAAAAATGATTTTGAGTTATTTCAAAAAGTCAGAAAAACTAGAAACGATTTTGTCGAAAAGAAATAAAGAGAATCTATTAAAAGAACTTAAAGATTTCGAAGCAATTTTTAATGATATAACCGTGCATTTCGTTGTCCAGAAAAAACCAATGGGGGATGGGCACGCCCTTCTTCAGGCGGCAAAATTTGTTGGGGACGAGCCAGTCGGTGTTTTATTTGCCGATGATATTGTTGACAGCGAGACACCGGCTTTGTCTCAATTAATGGAAATATATAAAACTTGTGGGTCTCCCGTTATGGCACTTAAAAAATTACCGAAAGAAAAATTGTCAGCCTATGGCGTCGTTGGGAATGAAAAAATAGCCAACCGATTATATAAAGTAAAAAACATAATTGAAAAGCCAACCATCGAAGAGGCTTTGTCTGATTTGGTGGTTGTTGGAAAATATATTTTAACACCAGAAGTTTTTGAATATATAAAAAAGGCGAAACCATCTAAAAAGGGGGAAGTAATCTTAGCAGAAGTTTTTAGAACAATGTTGGATGATGGTAAGGTACTTTATGGTTATGAATTTAAGGGTGAGTGGTTGGAGTGTGGTGATAAAGAAAAATGGTTAAAATCTTTTATGTATTTTGCGATGAAGGATCCACGCTATGGATCAATGCTGAAAAAGTATTTAAAGGAAATTTATTAATTTTATTGTGCTTCCGACCCGCGTTACGCGGGTTTTTTTGTACGAAAAAAGCCCCGGAACTTCTTGTTGTAAGTCCTTGGGGCCTCGTGTGTTTTTTCTAGATGACTGATGAGTTTGCGACTTGTGTTTAAGCTGGTTTTTTAATTATTTATTTCTCGAGCTTAGGCAGCTTATTGTTGCGATTACTCGCAGTGTCTCGTATATTGTTGGCGTGTTCGCCTCTGGACGTAAGAGTCCGTTTGTAGGATTGCGTTATCGCAATTTGTTTGGCGTGTGTTATTGAGTCGTGAACTAGTTATCTAGAAATAACTTGTTGTGATTTTAATGAGCTTCCCTGCTGAATTGGTTGGATAGAAAAGAGGAACTCTATCCTGATTCAATTGTAGTAATTTAAAGACAAGTGGTCAATGGCAGTTTATCCACAGAAAATATTTAATCTTGCAAGAAGCCATTTATCGCGTAGAATTAAGGTAATAATAAACAAAAATATGAAAAATAGCTTTTCTAATTTAAATAAAAAGAATAAAAATATTTGGAAGGCTCCAAAGCCAAAAACAGTGAATCGGTTCTGGGGGAATGCAGCGAGGCTTGAGCATAAAAATGTTAGTGGTAAAAAAGGAAAATAATATGCATGCATTAATTGTAGAAGAAAGTTTGGCGAACAAGGAAATATTAAACAAACATAGAATTTTGCGAACCAAATTTTTACCAGAGCCAATTAATTGGCGATTACACATTGTTAATCTTTTGGGTTCGGTTGATGACGCAATTACGGAGATTCAATATTCAATGGTTTCTGATAAGCCTTTTTATTTTCATGTTTTCGACGAAGGGAAAACATTGATCGTTGTTTTTAAAAATAATTATTTCACATTGGATCCAAATAATAAGTTGACATGGATGGAAGCAAAAATTTATGGAAGCAAATTAAATATTCCGGAAAGTCAGTTAGATTTTTTTCCAACAAGAATCTCGGAGGAAGAAGATTGGTTTAATAAAACTAACAGTTGAACATATGGAAATAAGAAAATTTGCAACATGGGAATATCTAATTGTTGGGGGGATAGGTTTATGGATTGTGACATGGCTAGTTACTTTCGTCGCTGTTTTTGTCAGATTGGCAGCGGGGGTCTTGGTTGCGATTGGAGTGGTGGATTTAGTGTTTTTTCTTATCGGAAAATTTAGAAAGAAAAATAATTTTGGACAAACGGAGAAAGATAAAAATTAATATATGAAAAAAATATTATTGTTTCTAGGTTTATTAATATTTTTTGCGATGCCCCTTACCGCGTCAGCCCATCTTCCAAGAATAGTGAATCAAGACAGCACGGTTATTTCCGATCCGGAAACGTCGCAAGCTTTTTATGGAGAGCTTAATGGGAAGGCGGCAGAATATATTATCAACTCTGACAAAGATTTTAATCTTTATCTAAATATATTGGTGCCGGAGTTAGCCAACCGAAGCGGAAGATATTCTGTTAATGTTTTCCAAACGAAGGATGGTAGCGAAGAGTTAATCGCTTTTATTGATGCAGCCTCAATCAAGTGGGAAGAAATGTGGGAAGAGTTTGGCAGGGATTATTACTTGAAAGGCCCAGAATTCGAAAAGCAGGTAGGAGCGGGTAGCTACAGGATAATGGTTTCTGGAAATGAGGATATGGGGAAATATGTTTTGGCTGTTGGTAAAGTTGAAAAGTTTACGCTTATTGAAACGCTCAAAGTTTACTACACAATCCCTTGGCTGAAGTTAAATTTCTTCAATACTCCGATTGTCGAGTTTTTCAAAACTCCGTTTGTCATATTTGGGGGGATGCTAATAATGGTTGTGTTGATAATTGTTGGAACGGTAATTTATTCGGTGAAAAAGTATATTAAAAGCACAAAGCCTAAAAGTATTATTGATTAAGTTTAATTAGGATAATGAAAATTTTTGTGGAAGCCAAGCCAAAATCTAGAGAAGAGAAGGTGGAAATGATAGACAGGGATCATTTTAAGGTTTGGGTTAAGGAGCCCCCTCAAGATGGGAAAGCTAATATGGCAATTATGAAAGCTCTGATTAGGCATTTGGGTATAAGGTGGACAGATATTTCTTTGGTCTCTGGTTTCTCGAGTAGAACAAAGGTGTTTGATGTGAAATATAATTAACGCTAAAGAGAGAATAATATATGGAAATAGAGTTAGAAAGAACCTTTTTATTAAAATATAAACCAAAGGGTTTGGAAGAGAGTGAGTCAAAGGAGATAATTGATATATATATTCCAGATTCATCTCCTCATGCAGTATTGAGAATCCGTAAGGCAGGAGACAAGTATTTCATTACTAAGAAAACAATAATATCTGGGACAGACTCTTCAGAGATGCAAGAACAGACCATTCCTCTATCGAAGGAGGAGTGGGAAGCCTTATCCACATTAAAGGGTAGGAGGTTTAGGAAGATACGACACTATTATCCATTTGAGGGAAAAACCGCAGAAATAGATGTGTATTTAGATGGGCTGGAGGGGCTTGTTGTAGTAGATTTTGAATTTACTAATATTGAGGATAAGAATAAGTTTCAAATGCCCGACTTCTGTCTATTAGACGTAACGCAAGAAGAAACAACGGCCGGAGGGATGTTGGCCGGAAAAGAATATAAGGATATAGAGTCATTTTTGAATCAGCATAATTATAAAAAAGTTTAATATATGTCCGAAGAAATAAAAAGACCAAGGGTGGGTGTTGGAATAATGATATTAAAAGATAGCAGGGTTTTATTGGGAAGGAGACATTCTGACCCAGAAAAAGCAGGCAGTGAATTGCATGGAGAGGGGACATGGACGATGCCGGGTGGAAAGTTGGACTTTCGCGAGGAGTTGGAAGACGCGGCCTCTCGTGAAGTAAAAGAAGAAACGGGGATTCTAATCGATAAAACGAAGTTAAAGATTATAAATATTGGCAATGAGATCGTGCCCGACAAGCACTTCGTTACCATCGGATATTTGTGTGAGGATTTTACTGGGGATCCGATCGTAATGGAGCCAGAAGAAATTGTTGGATGGAAGTGGTTTGATTTAGACAACTTACCCGACCCAATATTCCCTCCAAGCCAGAAGTTGTTAAATGCATACAGAAAACTAATTTAAATGGAACTCTGCCTTAGGGCAGTTTTTGTTTGCATTTATAAGTGGAAGGAGTAGTGTAAAATTGTTGTATTTATATGTTCTTTTATATCCCGATCAAAGAAACGGAGGTGCAAAATGCTATGGGGTATTATAGGAGATACGCATACGGACGCCACAGCTGTCCCGTATATTATGAAACGGTTTAAGGACGCTGGAGTCACTGGGATTGTCCACACTGGTGACATCGAGGCCAGAAATCATCTTGATCCAAAGTTATTCTTAAACCTTCCAGTTATTTGCGCACTTACTGAGGAGCAAGCCGGGAATCCGGATTTCAACTGTCCGCCACCCAACTGGGTGTTCACACGACCCGGAGATAGAATCAGAGTCTTTTGTGGCGTGAAGATATACGTCGGCCATAAAAGGTCTTTTACTTACCTAATGGGATCTGAACAAACATTGGTAAATGAAATAAACCAAATTAGGGCGA
>Ga0268276_1002427_pt1 | contig 15944 bp, 20 predicted proteins | sample saktaG_4_FD_190145 | JGI IMG/M metagenome (GOLD analysis project Ga0268276, IMG submission 190145) | Saline water microbial communities from Sakinaw Lake, British Columbia, Canada - sak_2010_1_5_45m | ecosystem: Environmental > Aquatic > Non-marine Saline and Alkaline > Saline ...
AAAGGAGCTCGGACAGGAAAAGGGCGAGGCGCTGATAAAGGGCGCCGTGGAGGATTTCGGCAGGGCCAGGGGAAGGCGAATTGCCTCAATAGTCAAAGACCTGGGACAGCCTCTTACTCTCAAGAACTGGCTGATCTACAGCGACATAGATTCGTCCAACTTCGACCCGCACCCGGACCTGGATAATGATGACCTGGTGGTCAAGGCAGGTGAATGCACCTTCTGGAACGGCTCGCGTGAGCTCGGCGTGGGCGAATACAGCAAGATCTACTGCAAGTACGCCGACTACGCCATACTGGACGGCTATAATCCCGATGTCAAGCTGGTGCTGCACGACCGCCACCACGTGGGGCAGCCCGGGCACTGCACGTTCAGGTACATCATGAAGGGGTCGAATAAGTAGCCTGCCCGCTGATATGTACATGGGCGGGGTCGGCACAATAGTACATTGCGTATATCGGCTTTCTTAATATTTCTAAATTGTGGAGGTTGAAAGATATGGGGTACCTGGAAGAGATGGCGAAGTATCAAAAATCTGCCAAGCAGAAGGAGTTCGGGGCTGATTTTCTGGTGAAGGAGGATATCGACCAGTACGAGTTCTGGGACGAGATCGAGATAGGGAAAGAGAGCACGTTGCCGGATAAGTTCGAGGTTAAAGCCGAGGACCTCATAGCCTATGCCGAAGGAGTGCCCGACAGCAATCCGATTTTTTACGATGATGCCTGTGCTAGGAAGTGCGGCCATGACGGCATCGTCGCTCATCCCATGTTCGGCACGCAGGTCGGGTTTTTCGTGATGAGGAAGGGACACGGCAGCTGGATACGGACGCCCGGGGCCAGGAACCCGGGACAGATCATCGAGTACTATGACCCCATCAAGGTGGGCGACGTGCTGACCATGAAGATAAAGGGTCATGACAAGTGGATCAAACGCGGCAAATATTACATGCGCTATATGACCGAGACATATGACCAGCACGGCAACCTGAAGATCCGCTATTACGTGACGCTGATACTGCCGCGTACGAGGGAGGATGTACTGAAATTTCTCAAAGGCGAGCATGCCCTGCAGGCATAGGCGGAGGAGTGAAGCGAGATGGAAAAGAGAATTACTTTTGAATCGGTAAATTGCGGGGACGTCCTGCCCGAGGTGAGGCAGCAAGTGGACCAGGAGGTCATCTGGCAGCATGCGGCAGGCTCGATGGACTATAACCCCGTGCACAATCACCCCGAGTGGTGTAAAACGGCGCAGGTCTTCGGCCTGCCGGTCACGGTGATGCACGGCAACCAGACCATGTCGCTGATGTGCAAGGTGGTCACCGACTGGGCTTATCCTTGGGGCGGCAGGATGAAGCGCATTGAAGCCAAGCTTGTCAGGCCGGTGCCGGTCGATACAACCTGCGTTTACGGGGCAACTGTGACCGAAAAGCACCCGGTAGGAAAGGGCCGGGATTTCGTCACCCTGGACATCTGGGCCAGGGATGAGCAGGGCAACACCGTGGGTGTGGCCGGGGCCGATGTGTATCTGCCCTTAAAGTAGGCCTGCGATGCAGATACGGGATGTCTTGCCCGCAATCGTCCCTGCGCGGTATACTATGCTCCGTGCCAGCGTAGCTCAGTGGTAGAGCAGCTGTTTCGTAAAGCTGGGTCGAACGTAAACCCTATCTAAAGGCGTATCCCTTTATCCCATTTCAATTCAGCCACCCTATCACTATGCATCGTGTGCCAGTCTCATATGTGCCCCGCTGCGGGAGCGTCGCGGGAAGCGGCAGGGGACAAGTAAAAACCACTAAGACAGGCTCGGCTAAATATTGATCTGGGGAAGTATATAACGGGCCAGAACTGATCTATTGTGTCATAAATCGGGTGATCACGGGCACGACCATGACTACTGTTAATACGACCATGACTACTGTTAGGATGATCAAAGCCCACGTTAATATAGACAATTGCTTTTGGTATCGATATGTAGAATCAGCTACAGCAAAATTAGACAAGCTGCTCACTGATTCAAATAAGGTAGAGTATCGCGAGTTCAGAAGCGCAAAGAATCCATCAAGTAACGAAGCGAGATGGCGCATATCGGAGACCAAACTTCGCACGAAGTCTGGCTGTTTGTGTTGGTTATCGAGTAATTTGAAAGTAGGAGCTTCCCCATATAGCTGCCACTCAACTTCCGCAGAAGTGATATACTCCAGTTCCTGCCTGAATCTCAGAAAATCATAGTGATCGCCACTAACAACATTCTTTGCATCATATATGCTGCTATACTGTTTCCTCTTATTCTCCAAGCTGCTCTTAGAGTCAATATTATAATCGTCCAATTTGCTTCTGTGCTTGATTGCCAGCCCAATATGCGCTCTTAACACTTGGTCAATAGCCAGGAGATTTAGAAAATAGTTAAACGAGTTTTCATATTCATATCTGATAGTGTCAGCGATACTTCCGTAAATATAATGGGCCTCAGGGGGCTTGAATAATGACTCCGAAGTGAGTATGCAGATGTCTCTCGGCCTACCCCCTTCCCAAAATTTATTGTGTTCAAACATAAGATATCGATCATCTAATTGATACGTAAGAAAAGGTGCTGGATAAGTACCGATCAACTGCACGAAACGACAGTTTGCCTTAAGCCAATATGTCAGCTTAGTTATTGGTGCGAACGGTATGTCTTGCAATGAGTAAAGCTTGATAGACGGGCATTTGCACCCGTTGTCATTTCCATTAACGGATAAGAATTCGCCGGTACAGTAATCTGCGATGAAGGCCTCGGTTAAACGTTGCTGACGGTTAATGAACGCGTCTACCTTCTTAGCTTTGACCGTAGTGGCTGGTTGTATTTTACCAGTGGTAGGCCTCTTCCATCGCTCATTGCATTGTTCGAGCATTATTTCGTTTAGTGAATTAGATACGGAATCTTCGTAATCAACACGTACCACGAGCATGATCATGGATGGTAACAGGCGAAACATAGAGAAGCTGAGAGATGAGACTCCATGCGGAAGGTCTCTAACGCACGCGTCGATATCCGCTTTTTTATGAGATTTTGCATAGGCCTTCGAGACGAAACCCTCCAGTTTCACCCAACCTCCGTACAGGAACGCTCTTCTTGCCTCATCCAGGAACTCCTTATATCGATCTTGGTCCTTAGCCCAGTACCTGCCGGGTTTAGCATTCTCGCTATATAGACGATCTAATCCAGCTTCCAGCTTCTCATAGCCTTCGAGCTTGAATGCCTCCGCAAATTGAAGGCAATGAAGAGTCAGATGTTGCCCGTTGGGTGGTAGCTCTTGCGGATTCAGATGCGTATCTAAATCATCGTGGTGGTCGGCTTGGATATTGGTTTCTGGCATCTGTCATCATGCCTGGCATTAATCAGCTAAGTTTAGTGTTCTTTGATCCATTTCACAAGGTCATCTTTTAGAAAGACCCGTTTTTTGCCTATCTTGTGAGACGGCAAGCCCGATCCCATGAGCTTGTATATGGTCTGGTGGCTGACTCCCAGGAACTCCTGGGCCTCAGTAAACGTAAAGAATATACGCTCGATTTTTTTATCCGGTTTATCTCTTTTCATAATCTTGTCCTTTGAGATGATGGTACAATGCTGCCAATTATTAGGCACAAATAGACAATTATAGATGATTATTGATTTTTGTTTCCAGTACGTTTAGAATTGGTTTTACATGACAATTAGTGCAGCGGGAAACAAAATGAAGTGCTATTACCATCCCGAGTACGATTCTGTCACTACCTGCTCTAAGTGCGGTCAACCTATCTGTGACGTGTGTTACTTAGGAAACATAAATTATGCAATTTGCCGGACGTGCTGGGACAAGTTCACCCTGGAAGATCAACTTCAGCGAAATAAAGAAAGGCAGGAGCTATCATCAAAAAGGAATAACAAGGAACTTGATATCTCACAGGTTACTGGCATAGCACTGGCAGCGTTTGCACTGAGCCTGGACATTATATGCGCTAACCAAATGCTCTCAATGGCGCAAAAGATGCTGAAGACCCTAAGAACTCAATAACGGCATCTACTTCCCTTTCTTCCAGTCAGCCACATCCTCCTTTAGGAACACGATCTTCTTACCTATCCTGTGACAGGGCAGCCCGGACTTCATCAGCTTGCGCAGCATGTACTTGCTGACGGCCAGTTGATCCATCGTCTCATTGAACGTAAAGAATATCCGCTCTGTACGTTTAGACCGTTTCTGTCCGCCTGTCATATCTGATCAAAGATAGTATATGAAACGAAGTCAAATGGAAAGCTTAGATCGTGCGAAGAAGGAGCCAGGGTAGGGGTGGCCTAAAAAATGGCATTAATAGTGAGAAAGAATGGTCGGCCAAATCACAAGCACGGACTTGTTCCCTTCGCATATAGGGAGCATCAAGGGAAGCTTCAGGGTAAAAAGATGAGCCATGGTTGGAGTGGTCTATATAGCATTAATTATTAAGAAGATACTCGGCTGAAAAACGGGAAAGGATCAATCGCTACCGAACCTGGCACGATTCGTCATAACTTGGGTTTATTTTTGGCTGTGATGGGTGGGTAAGTACTGATATTATGGGTTTCCTTTTTCCTGCTGATTACCGGTTTCCTCAATTAAGGTGTCTATCGCCCTGTTAACGGGCAAAATAAATTGAATCGGCACCGTCGGATCCGGCACCGTTCTATCTATCCATAAGCCCGGATAAACCACACCCGTCTGATGCATCGGCTGCTGATATTGAGACAGGCCGCTCGTTTCCGTAGCATGCATTATCCTTACCTCCTTATATCTCCCACGCATCCATACCCACAATCATTATACTCACTTAGGGCACCATTATCCAGCCTTCGTCTACAACAACTTCGTGATGTCCAAGCGTGGGCGTGGGAACAGCGGGCGGATTTATTGTTACCTGTGTTACTTGTTTAATGGTACGGTAAATATGTAATAAGGCTGGGGACTCGATGACTGCCCTTACGAATGTCCCGACAGCTGTCGTCCTCTGACCAAGGAATGTCGCCGGATTATACGGCGTGGTAAGCTCCATAAACGATTCATAACTGTTGTACAATTCCCACATGGTAGTCTCCAAGTCCGCCGACGCATCAACGATCTTGAGCCCGATGCTCTTGGCCTCTTTTCGTCCGATAAGGTAATCATGCGATCCCAATTGCTTCGCCAAGATGTTTACTATTTTGTTTATCTTGCGATCTTGCCCGCCCATATGCAGTTTCAGCAGACCGGTGGCAAGCTTAACGATCTGTGGGCGTACCCTGTGCGCTGCACCTAATGCTAACGGTGCATATGGATTCATTTTGCTCAAGTTATTTAGTGCGTGCGCGAGGCCATCGTCTTTACTCAATCCCACCTCTTTCTTGGCCAAGTCCACGTATGAGACAATGTCCTCCACGTTCATAGGCAATGTATTCTGCGGCGATGGTGGCATACCTGGCATTGGAGGGTTAAATGGATTTAGCGTCGATGGATCAATCGGCCCGAGTTGCCCAAGCCTTGACATCACTATTTCCTCTGCACCCAAACAGATCAGCGTCCCACAGCTCCATGCTTTATAGGGCACAAGTACCCCGAATTCATCGCAGAATTCACGTATAAGGTGTACAAGTCCCCATCCCGCAACAGTAATCCCACCGGGCGTATACAAAAATAAATCGATCTTCTTATTCTTACCTATCTGGCGCAGGTGATTAAATATCAACGTGTGACAATCATGAGCTATACGGGTCTCCATACGCGGTCTATCACCCGTGATGTAGCATATGACCTTACTACCTCTGATCTCCTCAATTCTACGTATTAGCCTCCGTCGCTCCTCTCTTTGGTCATCGTTGGCGTTTCCGGCATTTGTTACCATCTTCGCAGCCTCCAAACACAAATTGGATCGTCAGCCTCTGCCATACATCGGTACTTTGTTAGTATGGTTTCTTAAGCGATAATTATACCAGTGTAATGCCCTTGATGACAACATACTCGGTTGCTTATCGCATGCCCCGTAGCTCTTGTTTTCTTTAGAACATGCAATAGACGATGTTTTGTTGACTATGGGCCTTCTCTATGTTAGTCTGTCGACGATTTAAAGCAGCACGATGAGGGGATAACTTGGCACGATCAGCTGGCCCATTGACTGCTCCGTATTTAAAGCTTAAGGCTGAGGCTCACCATGACCTCGGCAGTACAGCTACTAACGATGCTATCATCCAACTTGTTTTGATAGCGCTGCATTTTCTTTCCTCTGACTGTACCACCGTTCCACTCAAATCACGAGTCCCTGGAAAGCGATATTATTCATACGCTCTCAAGACAAATACTTCTGCGATCTCTCGCCCGGTGAACGAATCCCTTTTTGAACCTGCCGAGTCAGTCATTAGTACTCAGTGGAAGAACCGATCAACTCTCACCTCCGGTGAGCTTACGAAAATGGTCTATACAATGGCTACAGCTTATTCAGTGGCGAGTGACCTTTTTGATCGTAATAATAAGAAGGGCCCAGCAACTTATTTGGAGCAGTTGATCGGCCACATATTTGCTTGCGAATTGGGTAAAAATCCTACAAAAAATGCTACTTTACCCTTGGAGAAAGGCATCAAAGTGCGAATGACTATGGACTTCATTTTTGATCTTGGCAAGAATAGGCCGAAAGTCCACCTCCCTGTGAAATCCAGTACACGTGAACGGGTTGTCCAAGCATGGGCACATCAGCGCTTATTGGACAAAGCATATGGTGAGGGTGTGTATAAGGCGATATTAGTCATCCACTCTGAGACAAAATTAGACTTACGTACCCTCGAAGTCGTGGAAATTGCGGTGCCAGACCAATGGTTAGCCTATCAGTCCCTTCTTGCCACAATGGAGCGCATTTATTACCTTGACCCACCAGACAGGTATCTTGCTCTGTCTGAAAAATATCCTATCATCCAGTTGCGCCAATTCGGTGACTTCTTTAGTGAATGCAAAGACTTGCTGAAGTAGGTTTAGCTTTTCCCCTTCCACCTGGCCTGCTTACAGCTTTTCCGAAATACAAGAAAATACGAATGACTTTTTCTGGCATGCACTTGGTTGATTACCCGGCTAACACCAGGTCTATTTTGCCTCACCAGTACAAATAGATCTTCGATAACATATCCATTAGCCGAGTAGTTGTTGATAATTTCTACGTGGGTTAAACATTGTTGGTTAGCGCAGACTTCGTCAGCACATTTGACAATGAAAATGCCTTGATTCCGAAGCACACGTCGCACTTCCAATCCAGTCTGAAAATAAAGTTCCGTCACCGCTTCGTGATATTTCTTTGTTATGCCATTAGGTGTTTCATTATTTCTGTAATAGCCTTCATAGTTTTGATGATTAGCATGCGCAGTGCCACCAGGAGTATGCATATATGGCGGATCGAACACTACGCAGTCGAGTGATCCATCATCGTAGGGTAGATGTCGACAGTCAACGCCGTCTCTTAAATCGGTGGCGGATAACTGATACCGTTGGCGAGCGATATTCTTCCAAAAAACGCCTTTACCAAAAGTGATATCAGCGACATTACTGCCAGGCGAGACATAAAGTTCCATTATTTGCGGGAACAACCTGTCATTTGTGCCCTGTAGCGCCGAAAATACAAGCTGATTCGTCGCCCTCCCCGCCGGTGCCTTACGCTTGTTTTGCCCTACCTTTTCAAACAGGGATATCTGATTAGCTGCTCTTTGTTCCAATTTGTCTACTCCCAGTCATGCTCTCACTGAAATGCCGTCGTCTCTTGGGCGGCTGTTTTCGCCTTCTTAGCCTGTCCAATATGATTAACGTTATCTTGGTATTAGCAGGATGCCTGTCACCAGCTTTCCATTTCTCGACGGCATTGCATGTGACTCCAAGTTCTTCGGCAACTGCAGCCAGAGTCCAACCAATTCCTTGAAGCTCGGTGATTTTTATCTGTATTTCGTTCATCTTTACAGAAAAATTATACCATACAGTGTATGGTATATCAATGGGTTCCGTACTCAGCCGATTTTGAAAGCTGTGCTTTTACCCTCGGTTTCCCAGACCGCTGCCACTATAATTAACCAAGTTTGTGACGCTGTGCTGCCGCTGAGGAAATGCCAAACTTCCTGATAAAAAACCGTCAGTAATTAAATCGGGCTGTTGCTGGGCAGGCATCCTCCCTACCTGGGGGTGGCCTCGATCATCGGAGGGTAGTATCTATCGCAAACATAGGCCAACCACACACACGGATTGCTTCCTTTAAAGAAAGCGACATTAACCTATAGAACCGCTGGATATGCCGGGGTAATATAGCCGATGTAGCATTGACAGCCGTGGGGATAATATATAACCTTGTAGCTGTATATGATATAAACGATAGTCGTTGATATCACAGTGAAGGTGATAGGAGGTTGATTATGGCACAGCAAATTAAGGCCGACAGGGAATATACCCTCGTTGCGCAGATCATGCAGGTAGCGGACATCCTGGTTAAGGTGAGGGAGCGGGAACTTCTTCCTCAGAACCTATCGGCCACCGCAGCATCCATCCTCTTCCTGGTGGACGCTATGGGCGAGGGCGTGACCCCAGCCAGGATAACTCGGATGCTGCTTCGCGAGCCGCATTCGGTGTCCGGCATCCTAATGCGCATGGAAGCACAAGGCCTGGTCAGGCGGGCCAAGGACATGGAGCGCAGGAACCTTATCCGCATCACTTTGACCGCCAAGGGCAAAAAGGCCCTCAAGCAAGCCACGAAGCTGGAAGGCACGACGCACGTCCTTTCGAAGCTGACTGCGGCGCAGCAGAAGGAACTCAGGGCAACGCTGACAGTACTCAAAGAGGCTGGTATGAAAGAACTGCGCCTCAGCCGTAAAGCACTGCCCTGGCCCTAAACCTTTGGTTGGAACGGCACCGGGCGGGCATCGCTGACCAACAGGAGTTAGGTCACAAGTGGGGTGTCATGGGCTAAATAACCAGACGCGTAAAGACTAAAATTAGCTTCGCTTGACAAAGTTGTGAACTTTATTTACACTGTTAATATCGTTAACAGTGTTAATATTATTAACAATATCGAGAGGTTGCATGAAAGACGAGGATTTTATCGGACTATATGAGGTCGCAAAGATGGCTGGTGTCACATCAGCAGCGGTTGCGAATTGGCGCTCGCGCCATCCTGATTTCCCGGCGGCAATATATGAATTGAAATCTGGCCCTGTGTTTAATACAGAGCAGATACGAAAATGGCTTAAAAAAAGGAGGGCTAAAATGGTAACGATTATTTCTACTATTAATCTGAAAGGTGGTGTAGGCAAAACTACTACGACTGTAGCTCTGGGCGAAGTTCTTGCAGAAGCTTTTCGAAAACGAGTCCTTATAATTGATCTTGACCCCCAAACAAACGCTACTATAATGTTAATCGGTGAGGAAAAGTGGGAGGAACTTAACAGGCAAGGGTACACCTTAGCAACCTTGTTCAAAGATGCTTTGAATGAAACTGATAACTTCGATTTAAGCAAGACTCTTCAGAAAGGAGTTTCGAATGTACGAGATGTTCGAACACTCGATCTTATTCCATCCAGCCTCGATCTTATAGATGTTCAGGACAGACTGGCATCCATGCCAAGTGGACGGTTCTTTACGAATAACCCTACTGAGGTTTTACGCAGAGCAGTCAAACCTATACTTGATGAATATGATTATGTCCTGATCGATTGCCCGCCGAACCTTGGATTAATTACGCTAAATGGACTGCGGATTTCTGACGGATATATCATTCCAACAATCCCAGATGTGTTATCTACATACGGGATTCCGCAGATTATTTCACGCATGGGTGCATTTGCTGCAAACATAGGTGAACCCATCGAACCATATGGTATATTGATAACTAAATATGATAGTCGTTCGCCACTGCACGATAGGACCATCAAGCAGCTTCGCGAGGATCAACCGCCCATAGTCTTTAAGACTGTTATCCCCCAGCGTACAACAACCGCTGAAGCAGCCGAATTCGCCGAAGTGAATACGTTACGTCAGAAGTATGGTTATGAAGGACAGTACGATCGGTTTTATGGAATATGCAAAGAGATTATGGAGATTGCAGGATAATGGATACAGGTAAACTGCTTAATGAAGTATTCAATGAGTTATCAAGGGAAGTACGCTCAAATCCAGACCTTGGCATGCGATTGGGGAAAATAATCGAGAAATATATCCCCGATGCAGAGAAACGGTCTGTGCGTCCTCATCGCAGAAAAACAGGTGCGTTTGATCCCGTGGCTGTTTATCGTCAAGATTCCAGTAAGCTTAAATCCCGTTTGGAAGAATTGAATATCGAGGAGCTCAAAGATATTATTGCCGATCAAGGAATGGATAGAAGTAAATTGGCAATGAAATGGAAAACTAAAGAACGATTAATTAATCTTATTGTCGCAACCGTGGAAAGCCGCATTCATAAAGGTGATGCATTCCGCACGCTGCCTTTGGACATAGATAACACACTCAATCCTCATGGTCACACTGCTGAATCACCACAACTGTCAGATGGCTCAACTTAAGCTGCCTGATGATGACCATCTACCTCTTTTTGTGAGTATGGTCGAGCCACAACCTTTGGCCGCGACGGCACCGGAGGGGCTCGCCTTGCCACCGGGGCAGGGGGACGGATGTGGTCGGTAGGGGTGTTGGCCAGAGGTATAAAAGTTAAAAGTAACGCCAAGCTGATTGTATGGTTATCCTATAAGCTCGACCGTAGCTGCTTTCCCCTGCTCCTTTACGATTTTTACGAATCCACCACGACTTAGAACCGCTGCGACATAGTTTGAATAGGCAGAAGATATATTAGAGGCACGTGCATAATCTTCAAATGTACCTGGGTTAGCCTCATTTTTACGTATCACGTCCATCCGAACCGCCCCCTTGCCTTTCAAGTATTGCACCAACTTATTTAGGCGATCACCGGGGATATATAAGTTATTCCGGGGGGTCATATCACCTATATACAACCTGATACCCTCTTTATCAAGAACAACGCGAAAGCCACAGGGTTCCACAGGCGTTTCCAGATCAAGCCCCTCCCCGATTACTGCACGTAGCTTGGGCATCACATCCATACATAACCTCCCACAATATCCGGCTGGGGAAGATTATATCAGGAATGATTATCCCGCACTACGGTGAAGGCCGTCCACAGTACCCCCATTAATCGGGCAGGCTGGTTTTGCCGCAGGCTCGGACATCACGATTAATCTGACTACAAAAAGGAGAGGATTATTCAAAATAATTTAACGGTATCTATTTTATATTCCTTATTATCCGGCCAGGTTTCTCCAATTATTTATAATACTTCTGCCATATACTAACGGTAATAAAATGACATCAGTATCAGTTGATACTGATGTCAAAATGTTTTGAAAACCGTTGTCCCTTTATGTAGTCAGATCAAGATCGTAAGCCTCAGGGCGGGGTGCGCCTGATAGTTATCGTGGCCTCGGTTTCGACACCCCCCTCACGGCATATCTCCATAATACGGCGCACGTCCGGCAGGTCTTTCAGACCAAGTATGACTTCATCATAACCGCACACCTGATGGGCCAGGCTGACCGCCGTGGACGCTTCGAAGAACTCCATGATATCGTCCTCGACCTGGCGGGCGATGTAATATAAGCCATCGAACGATGCCCGGTTACTCAGTCCGGTGCCAAACAAGTCCTTGGCGGCTCTGTATGCGGTCATGCCCTGTTCAACGATACGCAAACGTAGCTGATACCTGTCCTCGTCACGCGGCTGCCGATGAGAAAGCCATAGATAATTCTCTATCTTGGTCGGATCGGCTTGGGAAAGTACTTCATGCACCCGTGTTTTTACTGTATCTGTGTTCTTCATTAAGCTATGCTCCCCTGTTGCTGGCAGGGAATCTGAGAACCTTCAGAGTCGGAATCAGTCTTTCGTATAACCGGATGCCCGTCCCAGTCAAACTCAGTATTTTCCTCCAAGCCGATCAATGCATATGGAATACCGTAGAATCGCCAGCCGTTGAAGTCCCTGCTCTCGAGTCCGATCCTCTCCAGCCGCACCGCCAGGTTCTTGGGCGACCACTGTGGCCGACGGCTGAGGTTAGTTCTTGAATACAGCTCATGCAAATCGAACCATATCTTGCCGTTATATCTGAAGGCTACTCTCTCCGGTGCATCCTTAGGGTCGACTATTTCAGAGATAATACCCATGCACCTGACAAAAGTACGGATGATATTCAGGGTCTCGCCTTTTTCAGTGGCCGTGTCGTCTATCCTGGTGACCTCTGCCGCATCCAATATCTCTTGGATGAGCTGGTCATGTGTGGGCTGTGTTTTCTTGCTCAGTCTTTTCACCACCTTATTGGTAGCCGCAGATATCTCCCTCTGAAAATTGATCGGATTATGTAGGTCGTTATTGCTGATGCCGCATGTCCCTTCATCGAAAACCATCTCAATCTTGGTACTGGTGCTGTCATCGCTGCGTATGACACGGACTTTCCTTAACTGGATTTTGAGAATTGACGATATGCTATCCAGCAGGTCTTGCCTATCACTCAATGCTTCCGGCTGATCCTTCTCGTAGATGGACTTAATGGTAACGGACAGCTCCTTATCATCCATTGGAGGCCGGTTCCTCTTATTCCAGGCGATCATCAGTAACTCTGTTTCCTGCCTGTCCAAACCAATGTGGGAATACCTTCCGGTCAAACGAGCAGCGACATCGTTCCTTTTTCCCTCATCGACTCCCTGTAGTGCCTCAGCATGCCAGCTGGTTTTAGGTGACAGATCGCCATCAGCTGCTACAGGCTCGGACGCCTCTGCGGGGCCTGATTTAATTAGCCTGCTGAAGTCGAACTCGCCCATCGGTACATCTTCTATACTGCGCCCTTTTACCCAACTGTAGACTCCCCCGTTGCGGTGTTTAGACGGGGGAGCCACGACCATGCCTCCATCTGAACGGATATCGATACATTTTAGGACTCCCGCTCTGGTCTTTATCAGGAGGCCGCTTTTATGTCCGTAATACAGGTGGTACCCACCGCGTGGAGTCTTTACCATAGGCGAAACGGGCATTTCGTCCAGAGTCAGTCCCAGATGCTCCTGTAGCGAATGGAGTCCTTCTTCACCGTCGATGTCGATTACATCGGTGCCAGATATCGCACCTGTAACGATCCCAACGTTACAATAGGGGTATTTACGCCAATAGCTGGTGATCTCCCTTTCAGTTAGCCTGCGGCTGCTTTGGCGCTTCCAAGCAATTATGGGGTGCTTGCCTATGTTTTTACAGTCAGCATCGCCACAGGTACAGGAACCATCCTCCTTGGCGGAGTGTACGGGTATGACGGAAAAGCCCATCCTTCTATAGCGGATCGCAGCTTCCAGGGTTCTCGGCTGTTTCGTGGATTGTTCGTTGATAGTATTATTCATTGAAACTCCTATGTAATTAATTTAATTTGCAGTTGTTGGGACTTGTACGCTTTTTATGATTCCAGCGCACATGTTATATGTGACCTTGGAGGGCTGTGGTTTTTCGCTGTCATATCCACCCCATAAAGACCATTTAAACACATTTTTAAAGGGTCATATAATACCATGTCATCAGTCTTTTTTGATCGTAATTTCGGCGTTATTTTTCAAAAACGGACTTTTGATCGTGGGCTTTTTGACATTAAAATCGGGTGTATTTCTAAACCCTTCGCCCCGGAGTAAGATGTTTTTACAGATACGACTGACGCTTGGAGGTTAAATATGAAAGGTAATTTGAGAAAACGAACTGAGAACGGAGGCTGGCAGATCACCATCTGGACTGGCACCAAGCCGGACGGGCGGCCAGCCCGATATTGGGAAACGGTGCGGGGTTCCAAGGCGGACGCTCAGCGACGCTTGCGGGAGCTATTGAGCAGCATGGACAAGGGCATACCTGTTCCGTCAGGCCGCCTTACTGTCGCGGAGCATTTACGCAACTGGATAGAGGGTGTCAAGACCAGCTGCTCTCAAAGAACGGTCGACGGCTATCAAAGCGTTGTCGAAAACCACCTTATACCTGATATGGGGCATATTCAACTGAAGGATCTCCAGCCCCAAACCATTCAGGCATTCTATGGTAACGCTCGTGGAAAGTTATCTGCGCGGACGGTTCTCACCTGGCACCGGATACTATCCCAGTCAATGAAGTACGCCGTCCGCCAGGGCTATCTTGGACGTAATCCCTGCGATTTGGTTGTTGCTCCACGGGCAGTAAAAAAGGCTATGCGTACATTAACACCGGCAGAAGTAGAGGTATTGCTTAAGGCGGCGGAGGGCAGCCAGTACTATCCCCCAATCTATATGGCGATAAACTCGGGTATGCGCCAGGCCGAATTATTGGGCTTACGCTGGCGAGATGTTGACCTCGATATGCTCTCGGTATCGGTTTCGCAGGTATTATATAAACGTCGTGGCGTATGCATATTCAAGGAGCCGAAGACGACGGGTAGTAGGCGGAGTGTGGCTATGACCCCCAAGCTTGCACAGTTTCTTAGGGAATACCGGGCCGAGCGGGAATCGGTCTGCTGGCATCAGGGACGGCCACTATCCCTGGATGATCTGGTATTTGCCTATCCGAATGGGAAGCCGCTCGATCCGTGCACGCTGACCCACACCTTCTCCCGGATAGCCAAAGGAGCCGGTCTGGATCGGGTGCGCTTCCATGATCTGCGGCACACCTTCGCCAGCCTGATGTTAATGAGGGGGGCCAAGCCCAAGGTAATATCCGAGGCTCTCGGGCATGCAAGCGTGGCCTTTACCATGGACACGTATTCTCATATAATATCGGGCATGCAGGAGGATGCAATGGCACTCCTGGACGACGTACTGCCCCGTGGGGTGGTCACAGCGTCCGGGCAGCGGCAGAACTTAAATTCTGCATCGAGCGTGCCAGCGTAGCTCAGTGGTAGAGCAGCTGTTTCGTAAACAGCCGGTCGTGCGTTCGACTCGCACCGCTGGCTCCAGTATATGCGTATAAGGGTTCGATCGAATAAACGGAGGTGGACACAATGACGCTGTGCAGAGGGTTTACCACCACCATAATTATCGCCGTTTTGTGCCTGGCGGTTCTCCTCTTATCAGGCACAATCCCGGCGTGGGCCGACGACGGCCCTGAGAAATCGACGTTGCCCTACTCGAAAACCTGGGGCAACAGCGCCGGCCGGACGGGTTGCAATGCCACGGCCTGGGGCAAGAGCGATACCACCATGGGCTGCTCGGGGATTAATAACAATAGCAAGTGCGTCTTCACGCCCTGTAAATTTTGCCGCAGGTAGTTGGACCGGTAATGGATCGGTCAAAATGCGCTTTATTTAATGGCCATAGATGTTATTTCGCCGTTTTCATTCATGGCGGTAATGGTATAGACCGTTCCGGCCGAGGAAGTGACTATTTGATTGCCTGAAGACGAGACATAGCCGATGCCGCCGTCGATGTAGACCAACGATGCGTCGCTAACCTGCCATGTGAGCATGGTGGAGCCGGATGGGCCGACGACATTCGGAATTTGCTTGAAATAGAAGTAATCTATCTCGGGCAGGGGGTTGACAACGGGAGGAGGATTTGAGGAAAGTGAAATGGAATCGGAATCTGCAGCAGCGTGATTCACCGTTGATGCTGCGGGCGTCCCGGAAACCAGGAAAGTCTCGGAACCCGTGATAAAGGCCGGCTCCCCGAGATATGATTCATCGTTGAACTGGGAAGTTATGGCGTACCTGTCAGCGGTATCTATGGCGGATAAATCCGAGATAATAAAGCCGCCTACCTGCGGCTCGATCACCTGCCAGCGGCCGAGCAGCCATTTTTCGATTATAAAAGCATGGCTCCTGTTGCTGCGGTCCTTGCCGATGGCCACGTAGATATCGCCGGCCGGCACGCCTGCCGCCCGGCTGAGGGCGCACAGCAGCACGGCAAAATCCTTACAG
>Ga0268276_1002429_pt1 | contig 15931 bp, 16 predicted proteins | sample saktaG_4_FD_190145 | JGI IMG/M metagenome (GOLD analysis project Ga0268276, IMG submission 190145) | Saline water microbial communities from Sakinaw Lake, British Columbia, Canada - sak_2010_1_5_45m | ecosystem: Environmental > Aquatic > Non-marine Saline and Alkaline > Saline ...
AGAGTTACAACTACGTCGAATGTTCGATGAGCTGTAACAAGCTCATTGTTTCATAATAATTCTAGAATAAAATAATCTTGTGCTCAGCACCCCAGCCTAAAGGCTGGAGATTTCTTTCTAGTTAAAATTGCTCAAATTCTTGAGCTATAAACATGACATCGCCTGAAATTGCCCTATCTTATTGAAATAGATGCATGCAATATCATCAATATATAGATAATTAAGAGATATTTAAATATATTGTTCCGATTTTCCCTAATTTTAGTATAAGCAACTCTCCGGAATATTATACAAAACAGGATTCTTAGCTTCCTCTTCTTTAAGTTTTATCCAAGTGGGGGCCCCCGTTATTCTTTTTAATCCCTCTGTAAGTCCATCATACTCAAAATCAACAATGGTCGTATCATTATTTGGTCTCTGACACGATCCTAAATAGACTAGATTAACAAGACTCTCAATACCATTAGGGTCAGCAGAGAAGTTGCCAATTAATCTATTTACATATGAAGGGGCTCTGCTTGAAGCTATGTACATAGAACCTGCACGAGCATTAGTCAAAAATTTAGATAAGTTTGTAGTATCGCAACTGCTGTCAACAAGAATGCTATAGTTATTCATCAAAATCTTATTCCCACAAGCGGATCCAAATTCTACAACATATAGCGGGTCCTCAAAACTATCCGGCAGATATATGCTTGTATTAACCCTCGTGTTTCTCTGCCATTTTACTCCAGAAACAGGATCCGATAAATTATAATTTAAGGGAATAGATATAACTAGATTCCAAGGATCTTTTTGAAATACCACTAACTTACTAGAATCAATCTCTCCTAAACTCAAATTCAAGCCAATCACCCCTGCAATCACGTTGATGTTATCCCCCCAACCACTTATTGTGGTGTTAGCCAAAAGTTCATCTGCGTCTGGAAAATTAAGAGTCTGATTCAGGGTTCCATTAAAAAGAGCTTCAGCAAAAATAGAATTTAACGCCCCATTTTCATCAGGAAGATAAACATGCCTCGTACTGATATAATCGCTTACTGCAACCATTGTCCTATACCCAGAGATATACACGACACGCGAAGCATCTCTATCTATGCTCTTTACAAAATTATCTGCAGTTGATATTCTTATTCTCAAAGAGTCATTGGTCAATTCTTTCTTATACTGAAAAGAAAGCAACAGCAATAAGATGATGCAAAGCAAGGTCATTATTGTAAAATAAAATCCCTTTTTATTTTTCATGATTTTCATTTTTTTATTTTTGTTAAATTTTATTTTTATCTCCAACTGAGGAACTCAGCCTTTGAATAATAAAGGAAAGGTACAGAAGGGAGAAGCATTGTGCTGATATAGTAATCAGAGGCTTTTATATCAAGCCTGCAATCATCTGGATTCTTATCCAAGTTGTCTCTTAAAAGATAGTAAGTTGCCTGGACAACCGCATCATTCTCGAGAAGAGCATTGCCCTGGTTTGTATCAGCACATTTGAACTCATCATTATCAATTGTGCTATTATAGTAGCATCTATTCGGGCCGCTATAATTCTCCGGCACTAAGAAACTATCCTGGCCCTTATAATACTCAACACTCCAATTGCACCCATTAGCATGGGGCGTGACTCTTGAATAAGAATAATTCGATAAAATAAGCAGAGTATAGATCACTTTATCATAATCGCTTGCATTCGAATCTGCTACACTCGAGTTTCCTATTTTAAGTTCAACGGTATTTGATTCATTACTGGCAATCAGTTCTATGGGAATATTGACTCTGAAAGGATCTCCAAGAAGATTATAATTTGACCCAAAATCACTTAAATTAAATACCTTCATAAAATTATTTCCCGTCTTTTCCGTATTGTTTATGAAAGCGGTTTTTGTCCATTTAGATCCAGAGTATGATGTGATAATAGCCTCCAGGGGAATTCCTGATGAGAAACTAAAACTTGCTCTGCTATTCTGAAAATTATCGCTTTCATATGTAACAACACTTCCGAACTTCTCAAGCAAATCCCCGTCTATACTATCACCAACATAATTATACTCAATATAAGAGTCGTTATACAGTACTGATGAAAAGTTTCCTGTTAGATTCACCATTTGCTCCGCAAAACTTAAACTCGTGATATCATCTGCCCATTTTTTCATGGTCTCTCTTAACTGCGTTGAGTTTCTGCTGACTAGATAATCCCCATTTCCTGTCGCAGCTATATCTTTCATTTCTGTCTGTGCAAAAGGACAGTACTCAATTGGACCGAAACCAACCGCGTAGGTTTTGTTGAATTTCGTCAATGCAGCTACTCTCGAAGCTTCTGTTATAGCTTGGTCTGCAGCATGATCTGAAACAGCATCTCCGCAAGTCTTATACCATTTTCCAGAATCCCATGCAAAAAAGTAAGAATTACTATTTCTAACCCCTAATAAAACATACCATCTATTGTTTGTTAGATTATACTCAAAATCAGGGGTATAAGCATAAACAGAATTCCCGGTCGAGGAAAGACCATTAACGTAAGCAGATTTACTTTTCCAAGCGCTTCCATTCCAGTAGAAGCCTACAGGACTTGTTGAAGAAGTTCTTCCAATAATCATGGTCCAGTTTCCATCACCAGTCACATTAAAAGCGACTGCGGGAAAGGTGTTGCTCCCTTGGTCTGTAATTCCCATAACAATAGACGTATTCGAGACCCACCCTATTCCATTCCATACATATCCCAAGATAAGGCCCGCAGTATTCCCGGCAAATAAAGTAAAATTTCCATTGTTGCTAAAGTTATAAACAATCTCACTGACAGCACTCCCTATCGGTAAACCCGTAACAATACTCGAACTAGACCATCCGGCCCCATCCCATTTATATCCTAAAGGAAGAACATTCGAAAAATTTGAAGTTATTACATTTAATTTTCCATCGCCCGTTAGATTAAAGATGGATGTAACCTGCCCCCTGCTTGTTAATCCAGAGGTATATACCGTATAATCGGTCCATCGCCCATTGCTAAAGTTATATCCCCTCTTATTATTACCGTCTCCAACAACCAATGCCTGCGGATTGCTAGAAATAGGCAGACTTAAATTAAAAATTTCTCCTCTTCGCTCATTAGTACTAAAAATCGGAATAACCCGATATGTACATCCCAACCCATTATTCGGAAGACATTGATTGTTGCTGTCTGTGCATGCATCTGGACTGCAAACACTTAAACTTTCTATATTATTATCATTACACTGATAATTTGCTAAACCATCAGTCATAATTAAAATGAATTTTCTTCTAGTGTCATTTCCTAAATCCCGCAGCATTTGTTTTGCTTTTCTTATTCCTGCGCAAATCGCGGTTCCACCGCTTGCAGTATATCCGGAGATTCCAGAACTGCCGTTTACAATTAAAGTCAAATCAGAGGTTAAATTTCTATAAGATCTTATAGGGCTCGATTCATAAGCAACTAATCCAATTCTGTTTCCAGGTAACTTCAAGATTGTTGTCGCAAATTCTATATCGAGACACCTCGCTAAACTCATTCTTGAGTTATTTGCCCAGAAAATTTTATTATTTTGATTGGATAAATTCCCGCATTGCGATACTGGAAAGTCTTCTGGAGAACCACTATCATCTTCCCCAATACTCCAATCCATACTTCCAGAGACATCAGTTACTAAAACAACATCTGCAACCCCTTCCCCCGAGGAAGCATTGCCAGCAATTTCTTCAAAACCCACCCTTATTGGAATTGTTTTATTGCTTATCTCATTATAGTTTAATCCAGCACCTACCATATCAGAATTACTCAAAACTTTTGTAAAATCCAGGACCGTGTGGTTTGTTGTATTTCTATAAACCGTGACGTTACCTATTTTTAAGAAAATTGTTGAATTTTGCCCGGTTGTTAAGTTGACTCTGTAATGAATCTTAGCGCCCATTGAAGTAATTGTATTCGGAGCGTAAATTGAGTCATACTCATTGATGACACCTTCAACTTGAGGCAGATACTGGATAGTTGCCGCTTTATATTCTGGAGCGTCTGTTTTGTAATCTATTCGCACATACCCTCCTGCAATTGCAAGCAGAGAGCTTGAATTTCTGAACCCTAGAGTATTTGTTCCATTTATAAAGTTCCCAAAACTCGCTTCTGAAAAGTAAATTGTCTTTGGAACTAAAGGATCGCTAGAACCAGAATAATCCCCAATATAATTATTATTCACAAAAAGATTAAAACCATGATTTATTGCTATTTCCATACTAACATTCGAAATATTTGTCATTCCGCTTAGGTCAACAGCAGAGGTTATATTCCCATCGCCGATATATCCCCCGAAGTAGACAATCTTTGTACTCTCCTTTCTTCTTAAAAATGCTCTAGCTGTATTTCCCTTAACTGCCCTACCTTTTGAAATACCACTAATAAAATTCGTAGCGCCAATTACAAATCTCTCTCCGTTCTGATAGGGAGTTTCATTCTCCGCGAAGATCAAATCTCTATTTCCATTATTGCCGTTGTTGAAAAACAACCCAATATTATCTCTGCTCTCAAAAACATTTCCAAAAAATTCACTAGCAACTAATTTAGCATCTCCTGACGAATCCTTCCCCTCAATACTTCCATTAATTGCCCAAAGCTTTGAAACACTCTCTATCAAGAAGTCATCTCTGCTCAGAGTCTCATTATAAGCCGAATCTTTTATTATGTCATTTATATATTGATTATTAACATCCACTGTTTTGACACTTGAAAATATTTGAAGTGCATCTTCCTGAAGATAAGAAGTTTTGTAATACTCGCTGGTTTTTTGAAAACTGCTGTAAGGCAATATTACTATTACAACTATAAGCAGGACAAAAGCGAGTAAAGCGTCTAGAGTGAAGTAAAATCCTCTTTTATCTCTATTAAATTTTTTATGCTCTTTCATCTGTCCATAGGTATAAGTTTAGTTTTATTGGCCTTATCTTAAATCCAGAACTTGTATCATTTACCGCAACAAGCCTCTGAATCTTCACAATCTGCCTTGTATCGGGAGTGTATGCTCTGCCTAAATGCTCTGCCAAAGGTTCTTCTCCCTCCGGCAAACCAAGAGAACCTCCGTAAAATTCTATATAATAATTATATTTTGTATGAAATTTTACTTTTGAAAGAGAATAATTACTTTGAGAAATCTCAACCCAGTCTCTAAGAGTATTAACTTTTGTTATATTCAACATACCATCATCAAAAAATCCGAAGGAGATAGTATCATTCAACCCAAGAGCAGGCCAATCTTGAGGATAACCTGTACTCAGCAAGGAGTTTGAGACATATCCGCCTTCTTTTATCATGTCCTCAACCAAAGGATCCTCACGAGCAAAACTTATCGAATAATTATAGAACAAGAAGATGACCCCAACAAAGAGTACAAGAGCGATGGCTAAATCCATCGTCCAAACCTGGCCTCTTTTTTGATCTTTTATCATCTTAGGATTATTATTTAAGGATTTATGAAAATATATGGGTAAGTTTCATTTTTTGTTATGTTATTGATAATTCCCGGATAGAACTTAGACCCCGGATTTACTAAAGGAATTCCTCTTGTAGTTATGACTTTGCTTGTATTGACAACTAAAGCATAATTATTAACACTTACACTATACTCCCTACTCCCAATTCTCTGGGGCAGAAGAAATGCCCGCATATATCCGCTCTCAACTTTAGAAGCGAGAATCAACTCCTGCTGAAGAAAATTAGCAGCATCCTCAGTCAAGTCATTCTCGTTTTTTATTCTTCCCTGCTGCATATTCGCATATATTACTATAAAAAAAGCCACAACAAAGAGGGTTAGTATAGAAAATACCAATACAAATTCCAGGCTTGCCTGACCTCTACCTAAACCTTTCTTTGAATGTGAAAATTTTAGCATTTTTTAAAATTAATGAGCTAATAATCCCCGGTTCTTCGCATCTAATTTAAACCCAGAGCGGAGTAAGCATCACATAATTATCAGTCATATTTACCACTAGTCTTTTAAGTCCTGCACGCGTGAATCTTGTATCATTAAGCGGCTGACCATTATTGTAAATAAGCCCCCTTACATAATAGACTGCAAAAGCATCTCCATTCGGCCCCTTGCTTCTGAATTTGATATAATTCGGAGACTTTTCTCGGTCAATTATAATCTCTCTTACTCCATCAGGCATGTTCAAATCAATAGTTGATTTTGATGGCTGACCGAGATAATAGATAGAATCAGCAGTCTCAGCTATCTTCTTGCCGATTTTATCAATCTGGTTAAGTTTTATCTGATACTGTGCAGAAGAAGCATAAGTGAAAGCCACACCAACAGAAATCGTCAGAGCAACGACAATAAAACCTATAATCAAAGTATACTCCACACTTACTTGTCCAACCCTATTCTTTGCCCTATTTTTTACCATATCCCTCTTTTTTATATATTATTCACCTAATTTCATCTCATTTAGTAAGGTTTATAAAATACCGACTGCTTAATAATAAAAAGAGGGTGTTTTGTAGTTTATAAAATTTATGCAATAATGAAATGAGTAACTCTGAAAAATCTTCCAAGAAGAAGTTCGAACAAGTTGACATTAATGACTCAATTACTAAAAGGACAGAGAAAGCCATGGTTCTTGAAACCCCTTACGGCGATATAGTCATACAGTTATTCTATCACACCATCCCGATTGTACAAGAGGTTGCAAGAAGGGCAGTTCAGGGCAAATATTCTGGAATAACTTTCTGTAACCGTAACTCTTCCTTTATCCAGCTGATTAAACATCCGAATGAAGAAAAAACAAACCCAAATCCGATATACCTCCCTTTAAAGAACTCAAGAGGCACAGTGGGCTTGGTCAATTCGAAGAGAGGTCCAAGAGCAGTCCTAATAAATGATTTTTATATATGCTTCAAGGAAATCAAAGACTTTGATGAAGACGGCACAATAATCGGCAAGGTAATACAAGGGATGAACTTGATAAAAAAGATAAATAATGGATTTAAAGTAAAAAAAATAAAGATAATAAATATCAAAAAGCACGATAACCTCCTGCTTAAGATATTTTTTGGCGTTGGTGCTCTATTCTCTCTGCCGTATATAATCTTCCTTCTTTCAAGCCTATTAGGAATTATGAAAAATACTCCTTTCATCAAAATAATCTCCTCCCCCGTATCAACTTACATGGTCATAGTTGGCGTATTACTCATGCTTACCACATTTATACTGAATTTGATATTCAAGGGGAAACTCTCGGGATACGAAGAAGAGAAAGGCCTTGTTAATCTTGAAAAACCCTCTTATGGCCACATCCCCTCTAAACATCCCGAGCCCCGTTCCATTTCCGAATCTCCCCAACCAAAAATTCCGAGTGTCCCAAGCATACCAAAAATAGAAAATACAAAGCAAAGAGAACCAGAAAGGACATCGAAAGTAATAAAAGGCAAAAAACCCTCAATTGAACATACTGAAAAAGAAAAAATGAGGAAACCAGAAAGAGACAATGAGGAAATAGAAGATATCGAGGCCAATCTATTGGGTAATAAAGAAATAGAAAAACCAGAAGAAGATACAGAACGAAAGATAAGTACTGGAGGAAGTACTGAAACACATCTTGATGAACTATATAATCTACTCGAGAAAAAGGGCATGCTCAAAATTGACAATCTTGCAAAATCATTCAAAGTAAGCAAAAAGGAAATACTAGATTGGTCCACAATTTTAGCAGAACACGGACTTGCTGAGATAAATTATCCGGCGTTTGGCGGACCTATACTAAAAAAGAAAGAATTAAAAAAAGCCACTTCCTAAAAAGAAGGTAAAAAAGAGGTAAAAATGAAAAGATTTAAGCATCGCAGTCATGGATTTAAAATTTCGAAGCATCCAAAGCACCATACAAAGGTCGAGCCAGTTTCTACAATTTCCAGAGAGGCTGCTGAAGAAATCAGACTAAAAAAGACAAACGAGCAAATAACCCTAGAAATTCAAGAAAAAATCAGAAAGAAGGAAGATCTTGAGGGCTATAATGTAAATGCAAATGAAGTCAAGATTCAAGTTAATATAGTAAAGATAGATGAAGGAGTCTTCTACTCAATAAAATTGCCCGAATTATCTGAACCTACAAAAGCTCTTCTGGATAATTTAAGGCAGAAACTTATCAACTCAACAGAGATAAACTTTGAAGTCACAGACAGCAATGCCATAGAGAAACTAAAAAATAGGTTAAAACAAAAATCCGAAGAACTCTTAAAATCACAGTTTAAGCTTTCAGATGAAACAATAAAACTTCTTTCTGGAATCCTGATAAATGAAATGATAGGTTTAGGAAATCTAGAGCTTCTTATTGCTGACCCGAATCTTGAGGAGATAGTGGTCACTTCAGCAAAAGAACCCGTGAGAGTTTTCCATAAAAAATATGGCTGGCTCATAACAAACCTGACACTCGCTTCTGAAAAACAGATTGAGAACTACTCCGCCATCATAGCAAGAAGAGTCGGTAGACAGATTACTACCCTCACACCAATGCTTGACGCCCATCTCATCACTGGAGATAGAGTTAATTCTATCCTATATCCCATATGCACAAAAGGAAATACGATAACAATAAGAAAGTTTGCCCGTGAACCCTGGACAGCGGTGGATTTTATAAATAACGGCACCTGTACTCTAGATATATTCTCACTGATATGGACCGCTATGCAATACGAACTTAATATTTTATTCTCCGGAGGAACAGCCTCTGGAAAAACAACTATGCTAAACATATCCTCCATCTTCCTTCCACCCTATCATCGAGTTATCAGCATTGAGGATACAAGAGAATTGCAACTTCCAGAACATCTATACTGGGCGCCCCTAGTTACGAGAATGCCAAATGCAGAGGGAAAAGGGTCTGTAACAATGCTTGACTTATTAATTAATTCATTAAGAATGCGTCCAGATAGAATTATCCTTGGAGAGATGAGAAGAAGAGAAGAAGCCGAGGTTCTATTTGAGGCCATGCATACTGGTCACAGCGTCTATGCAACAGTCCACGCAGATAGTGCAGCTGAGACTATCTCCAGATTGATTAATCCCCCAATAAATGTTCCTCCAAACCTATTGAAAGCAGTTGACCTCTGTGTAACCATGTTCAGAGACAGAAGAAAAGGAGTAAGAAGAACATATCAAGTTACTGAATTCATTCCGACGAGCGAAGGAGATAAAAATGGGGTTAAGCCAAACATTCTTTATAGATATGAACCAGCAACCGACGCGATAATAAAACATGCCGCCTCCATGGGTGTTTTTGAGAAGCTAAGCAGACACACTGGCATGAGTTTCTCGGAGATAAACAAGGAATTAGATAATAAAAAGAAAATCCTTATGGACCTTGTAAAAAGAAATGTTAGAGATATGAATGGGATTGCAGATGCCGTAAGGCAGTATTACATGAGTACTGCCCAGTTCAGGGGCGTTCAAGATAAAAAAGAACACTTAAATAGAAAAAGAAAAATATAGGAGCCTTATGTTCAGAATCCCCCTTCTTTTTTTTCCGGATAAGTTCGTGGATGGGATTTCAAATATCTTTGCAGACACCGGAAAGAAGATAGCAGGTAAGAATAAAAAGTTTCAGACATATTTCCTCCAAGCAAACATCCCCGTAAAGCCAGAAAAATATTTGGCGATGTGTCTGACAGGATTAGTCTTAGATTTAATATTTCTGACAGTGATTCTTGGAGCACTTTTCTACATTGGAAAAGCAAGCCTGATTTATGCCCCCATAATTTCTATTGTGGTATCATTCTTCATCTTTATACAACAAGTCAACTATCCCAGAATCCTAGTAGCAAAAAAAGTTAGGAACATCGAAGCAAATCTTCTTCCCGCACTAAGGGCCATGTCTGTACAATTGACTGCCGGAGTCACTTTTTACAATGCTCTAAAGAATATAGCAAGAAGTAAGTATGGTGTAATATCCGAAGAATTCCAAAAAGCAATGAACTCCATGGAATCAGGAACTCCAACTCTTGAAGCTCTTGAAAAAGTATCTCAAAATAATCCCTCTATATTTTTCAGAAGAACAGTATGGCAAATTATGACGGGCATGGGTGCTGGAGCAGATATTTCAAATGTCCTAAAAGAGATTGTCAAATCTCTTAATCAAGAGCAAGTTACAGAAATCCAGGCTTATGGTGGAAAACTCGCTCCCCTAAGTATGTTCTACATGGTCATTGCAATCATATTCCCTGCACTAGCAATAACCTTTATACTGGTCCTTTCAACTTTTGTTCAAGCTCTTGGAGAGAACTATAAGATGATACTCATAAGCGTACTTGGGATGGTTGTTTTTCTCCAAATCATCTTTTTAGGCATGATAAAATCAGGGAGGCCGCCACTAATCTAAATCAGATAATAAATTAGAAATAAACTAAATTGCTGACTGCATTAGCACAAACTCAGCAAGAAAAAAGTTAATACATAAAAAATAATAAAAAAATGATATTCCTATCAAAGATATTTCCAGGTTATACGAAGATGGTCGAGAAGATGGCAGTCTATGTAAACCTAAAGAAAGATCCAAGAGAACACACAAATACCCTCATCCTGACAGCCATATTTATCGGACTAATTGGTTTTGGGGCACTCTACTACTTTACAACATGGATATTTGGATTAATTGCTTTCTTTGGTTTATTTGGTCTTTCTCTTCTTCTCTTTTACGTATTATTTATACTTAAGGCAGACCGAATCGCAAAAGAAGCTGAAGGTGCCCTTCCTGATGCACTTCAACTTATGGCGACTAATCTAAGAGCCGGCCTGACAACAGACAGAGCATTCGTCGTCTCAGCAAGAGAAGATTTTGGCAGATTAAATGTTGAGTTTAAGAGAGTAGCAAAAGAGATAGCAACAGGCGAAGACTTAACAGATTCCTTAGCAAATATGTCAAAAAGAATAAAATCAAACATATTTGCAAGAACAATAGACCTTGTTAATTTTGGTATCATCTCAGGCGGAGAACTGGCAGCCTTGCTTGAAGAATCTGCTGCAAGCCTTAGACAGCAGCTTTTAACAAGAAAACAGATTCACTCAAGTGTATTGATGTACACTATCTTCATATTTGCCGCTGTTGGTTTCATCTCACCTCTTCTTTTTTCCCTAAGTACGGTCTTAACAGAGATAATAACTTCAACTCTTGGAAGTGTCGATGTAATTCCTCCAGATGTAGCTTCAAAGGTTCCACTAACTGTATCCCAAGTCATGATAAATGTTAATTTCATAAAAATATTCTCACTTGTTCTTTTAGGCTTTACTGGTATCCTCAGCTCTCTAGCCCTGGGATTAATTAATTCAGGTGAAGAAAAAGATGGCCTAAGATTCGTGCCCATCCTGCTAGCCATATCAGCAGCCATGTTCTTTGTAGTCTCAATAGGAATAAGATTTGCACTTTCCTATTTTGTACAGTGATTGTACCTCAAAAGTCATATCCCTCCGAAGGAATTTAAAAAGATTTAAAAACAGAGTTTCCCTATAAACGTATGAAAACAAAAAAAAAGAAGGTTAAAGTAGCTATAAAAGTCAAAAAATCCAAACACCCTAAATCCAAAATTTCTAGCATAAAAAATAAAAAATGTGTTCAACCAAGGAATTCTGAGCGAATTCCTTCAGGAATTTCTAACTTTGATACTATCACCGATGGTGGATTGACCCGAGGTTCTGTCAATCTGATAGTTGGAGGAGCAGGCTCAGGAAAAACAATCTTTTCTATCCAATTCTTATATTCTGGATTAAAAAACGGTGAAACCTGCATGTATCTTACTTTTGAAGAGAAGAAAGATGACCTCTATAGGAACATGCTAAAAGTAGGTTTTGATTTAAGAAAATACGAAGACTCTGGAAAATTTATTTTTGTTGAATACACACCTGAACAAGTCAAAACAATGATTGAAGAGGGGGGAGGAACACTTGAGAGCATGGTCTCTAAAAAGAATATCAGCAGGCTCGTAATTGATAGTGTAACTTCATTTGAGCTACTATTCGAGTCTGAACTCGAAAAAAGAGAAGCAGCCCTGGCTCTTTTTGATATAATAAAAGCCTGGAAATGTACAACATTCTTAACAACTGAAAAAGAATTGTCTATAAATGAGCTTATCTCCGGATCAGAGTCAGCAATGGAGTTTGAAGTCGATTCTGTCATCTTGATTTTCTACCTAAGATTAAATGGAATCAGGAACAGGATGATTGAAGTCCTTAAGATGCGTGGAACAAAGCACTCAAGAAGAATATACTCCATGGAAATAACAGAAGAGGGAATAAAAATCTCAAAAAATCCAGAGAAGAGCATCAAGTCAGATTTGATTTGAATCTAAATAAAATTCTTATTATTCATTCTTAGATTTAATCCACAACAATTGATCCATGAACATAGGGATAAAAACTGCAGTGATACTCGTATGTCCCAATTTTAGTGAATTGATGAACATAAGTTCCTCCAGGAGGTATTGTCTGAGAATTAAGCTCATTTCCTGAATTAGAAGTCACGGTGTGACCAACACGGTCATCATTAACCCACAAGATAATATCCCCACGTGAAGCAAAAACTATTTCTGGCTCAAACCTCGAACTTCCGATAGAGACTGTTACCGAATATACTGGCCCTGCCCCGCCCCCGGGAGTTCCCGGACTAGTTATGATTATTGACTTTTCATTTGACCAATAGTCGCTTCCATTATACACTACATGAACACGATAGTAATAAGTTCCAGGGGTATTAATCCTGAACTCACTTGTGAATGTTCCCGGAGATAAGCATCCCGAATCACACGCAGTATTCAGATGCACCGGATAGTTACTTACGTCCTGGGGATTGCTAACAGGGAAAGGCCCATAGTGCACTGCCCCATGATAAAAATAATCCCGGATACCACTAACACCCCAGGCAAGGTTAATTGACTGACCCGCAACAACAGAGTTTGGGGCAGAATCAATCGAAACAATCAGAGGATCTGAGACAAGACAGCCTGCTCCGCTGACTAAAACCAACCCTAAAATAATTAAGATACATAAAAAAGGCAAATATTTTTTTTCCATATATTCTTAATATCCTCCACTTTATAAATTTTAATCAACCTAAACAAAAATTTATAAACTAAAGAATCAAAGCTAAACCATGGCAGACAACCAAATAAGAATGCCTTCTAGTTCAGGGGGCTTAACAAGATATTCAGAAGATTATCATAGCAAGATAAAGATAAAACCCATGCACGTAATCATTATCCTAGTAGTCCTCGTCGTTCTCGAAGCAATTCTACAGATTGGATTCAAATAAAGACCCTATCCTATCCAAATCACAATAAACCTTTTATACTTCTGAACTCTCTAAAGGCATGGAAGTCCAAGAAGGCAAGGGGTTAGATATAGAACTATTCTCAAAAGCTGATCACTCTATTAGGGCAGCAGACCATCTCGCATATATAATCTACCCGCTATTAAAAGACGAAAAACTCCTAAAACAGATATTCAATGAGATCTCAACATGCACAATCAACATAATCAATGCTATTCTCTATCAGGCCCATAAAAAAGGCGAGCATCTTAGCCAAGACAAAAGACAGAACTTTGAGTTCTTTAAGAAATACTCCTCTAAATTCTTGACCCCTGAGGAGATCCAGACCCTATCTCATCTATTTGAAATAGTCGAGCAGCACAAGACTAATTCAGTTGATTTCATCAGAAAAGACAGTTTTATAATAATGATAAATGGTTCTAAGACCGAATCAATAACTCTTGATAAGATTAAGATGTACATAAATCTCTTGAAGTCCGCAGTCCAAAAGTTCAAGGCATATCAAAGCCAAGGAGATTAGGCTAGAAATTAATCTTTTCTTAATTCTATAGTTACAAACAGAATTAGGGTAAAAAGCGATAGGTATTTATAGTTTAGCTGTCCTTAATCCAAATTAAATAACCACTCAAAAAAGAGAAAAAACGCGTTCTAATGTTAAGTGAGATAGATAGAGAAAAGAAAATAGCAGAGCACCTATTCTATGTCAGTCTCAAATATACTAAAACAACCGACGTTATCCTCAATCTACTGAACAGATGGGTTGCAATGGTCAATATTTCCATAGATTACCTCTTAAAAAAGGCAAAGAAGAACAAAAAGATAAAATCCATACCTGACGCACCAAAAGCGAGAGAAATGGCAATAAGGGCCGTGTATAGCAAGGAAAAAGTTATAATTGAGATAATGGACATGTACTCATTCTTCAGAAAACTTCCAGACCTAGATAAGGTTCGAGAGTATGAATTCAGAAAGAATGTCGCCCTTAGAGTGATAAGTAGCGGAAAAGAAGTCCGGATAGACATGGAAAAGCTCAAAGCCTGGAACGAGAAGATCAATGAGTATATCTTACTCATAAATAAGATGAAATGAATGAAATATCAAATGAACAAAGTAGAGCTCAGATAAAAATTAATCATCAACAAAAACATTTAAAAATACAATTTTCATATATACTATAATGGGAAAAGTTATTACTGTTATCTCAGGAAAAGGAGGTGTAGGCAAGACGATAAGCGCAATCAACTTAGCTGCATCTCTGAATAAGATGAAAAAAAATGTAGTTCTTGTTGACTGCAATTTCACAACACCAAATACCGCACTTCATCTCGGTTCTCCGATTGTTCCAGTCACTATGAATCAAGTGCTTAGTGGAAAGAAAAGAATTTACGATGCAATCTATCAGCACTACTCTGGTTTGAAGTTAGTTGCATCGAGCATCTCACTTAAGGCCCTAAAAGATATAAATCCGGCCAATCTTCCCAAAGCAATCAGGGATTTAAGAAGAATATCTGACATGATAATCCTAGATGGTGCAGCAGGTCTAGGAAAAGAGGCACTAATGGCTCTTGAAAATTCAGATGATATTATCATTGTAACAAACCCAGAAATGCCGGCAGTAACCGAGGCCCTAAAAACAATCAAGATGGCTGAACAGATGAAGAAAAATGTTTTGGGAGTCATAGTTACCAGAGTAAGAAAAGACGGAAAAGAGATGAAACTAGCAGACATCACAAACCTATTAGAAAAACCAATTCTCGGAATAGTCCCAGAAGATAACTGCATCAGAGAGAGCGTGATGATTCGAGATGCAGTCATCCATACAAGACCAAACAGCAAATCAGCAAGGAGCTACAAGAGAATAGCTGCAAAACTTGTCGGAGAGAAAATAATTGAGCCTGGATTCTTCGGAAGATTATTTGGAATGTGAGTATATAACTATAAGACTGCCGAAGCACAAATCGTCTTACTAACTGAACAACATACCTAAAAATCTCGTTCTCCTCCTCGACATCATGAAACGTAAAAGGCATTTCCCAGAGGGAGAATCTCTAAATCCTAAAATAAATTTTTCACAGAAAAGTTTATAAAGGACGTATATACTCTAACATATAATTTAAAAAATAACCATTAGAATGCTCTAAATGAACAATAAAAGGGCATTTTGGTTAAAATCGTAAAAACATCTAAGGGGAAAAACATGGGAAAAGACGCTTTCAACACTTTTTTCAGAAAAAAGCCTGCATTAATCATAATGGCTCTAAAAAAAGGTGCGAGGATAAGATACGGATCACTTCTTGCAAAAGAAGTAGACTGCACATACAGTCATGCAGTAAAAATTCTACAGAGCCTGGAAAAATATGGCCTTGTCGCTTTTGAGAAAAAAGGCAGGATAAAATTGATTAAGCTGACAAACAAAGGTCAGGAAGTCGCAGACAACATGCAAGAGATTCGCGACATGCTTAATTAGTTTAAGACCAATCCCTAAGATTAATTTTAAAAGGTTAGCAAGAAATCTGTCTGTTTTAACTGACAGATGAATTGCGTCTTTCTAAAAGATATTTATTTCTAATTTAATTATGAAACAATGAGCTTGTTGCAGCTCATTGCACTATGCAATTAGCTG
>Ga0268276_1002430_pt1 | contig 15928 bp, 11 predicted proteins | sample saktaG_4_FD_190145 | JGI IMG/M metagenome (GOLD analysis project Ga0268276, IMG submission 190145) | Saline water microbial communities from Sakinaw Lake, British Columbia, Canada - sak_2010_1_5_45m | ecosystem: Environmental > Aquatic > Non-marine Saline and Alkaline > Saline ...
CATTTATCCTGGATTCGTTTCGCAGTATGAAACGACGCACATGCAGTTCGAGGAGACCTGGCGTGACACATGTGTTCTTCTTGGCGCTGACTTGGCGAAAGGCCCGCGTGAGCATAAAATCAAGGAGCTGCTCGAGCCGTTAGAGCAAGCGATGGGCGGAAGCGTGGAACTAGACAAATCGGGGCGCTTTTACCTGAATCTTGCAAACGGCAGCATGGAGATGCATCTGGTAGCCGAAGGGTTGCGCAAACTTGCGACCGTAGCGCGTTTGATTGCGACCGGATCGCTGTTGGACAAAGGGTACCTGTTCTGGGACGAGCCAGAGGCCAATCTCAACCCCAAGGTTATCAAGAGCATCGCACGTACCATTCTGCAAGTGGCATCCAACGGCATTCAGGTCTTCATCGCCACGCACAGCCTTTTTCTTCTTCGCGAACTGCACATTCTCCAACAGCGCGAGTTCAAGAAGCTCGACGCGCGTTGTTTTGGTCTGCATATCGTTCAGGATGGCAGCGTGACCGTTCAGCAAGGTAAGACCATGGACGACATCGGCAGCATCACGGCGCTCGACGAGGATCTGCAACAGTCTGAGCGGTACGTGGACACCGAGATGGGCGTGAATCCGGCAATCTCGAACCAGCCGGACAAGGAGTAAAACGATCATGGCATCACTTCAGGTTGATACTCTCGTTTTCGACTTTGCGGCCACAGTCGATGCTCTGAAGTATGATATTTGGCAGCATTATACGTGTGTATGGAATGCGGGAGTCGGGCAGAAGGCCATGGATGTGGTTGCCGTCGAATCTCCTCCGGCGCCGGGCAAATCCGTGACGTGGTTGATCGAGGCCAAGGATTTTCGCGTCATCACGAATCCGCCCAAACCGTCCAACATCGGGGGGCTGGCACAACTCGTTGCGGTCAAGGCGACCGATACGCTGGAGGGTCTTCATGATGCCGCCGCTCACGCAACAGTACCTGCTGAACGAACGCATGCGGCCAGCGCTGTTGCAGCGACGGCGAAGCGAGTGGTCCTGCATCTGGAGCCTCATACGGGGCAGCACACGGCCCTGTTTCCGAAAGGGTTCGCCGCAAGCGTGCTCCAGAAACTCCGGCAACTTGTCAATGTGATTGATCCAAATCCTTTGGTTCTGAACATCGCCAACACGCAGGCGGCAGGCGTGCCGTGGACTGTGGCCTGATAGGAGCACTATTATGCAAATGAAACCCTGGAGAGAGATCATCGTACCCCACCCGGACGTGCTGAACGGTACGTTCCAGCAATCCGAGTTTGCCGCCGACATCACTGCGGTGCGCACAGGCAAGGCCACGCCGGAATATGGCGACGCGCAGGCCTTCTACGATCGCACCTTCATCACCGAGGGCATGGGGCGTCTGCTCACGCAGGTGGCACAGCGGCTCAATAGCAAAGGTGGTGAGCCCGTTATACAGCTCCAAACCGCCTTCGGTGGCGGCAAGACGCACACGCTGCTTGCCGTGTATCATCTGGCCTCGCGCAAGTGTCCGTTGGGCGACCTCGCCGGCATCCCGGCGCTCCTTGATCACGCGGGATTGCTGGACGTGCCACAGTCGCAGATTGCGGTGTTGGACGGCACAGCCCACGCGCCGGGACAACCGTGGAAGCACGGGAAGCAGACGATACGGACGCTCTGGGGAGAACTGGCATGGCAGCTTGGCAAGGCGGAAGGCTATGCCATGGTCAAGGATGCCGATGAGAATGGAACGTCTCCTGGAAAAGAAGTGCTGGCCGAACTTCTAGGACGATACGCGCCATGCGTGGTGCTTCTTGATGAGTTGGTCGTCTATATCCGTCAGTTCGTGGAAAGCCAGGCGCTGAGCGGCGGTACCTACGACAGCAACCTGAGCTTCATCCAATCACTCACCGAAGCGGCCAAACTGGTGCCGAACGCGGTGGTGCTGGCTTCTCTGCCTGATTCAAATAGTCAGGCCGGCGGTCCACGTGGCCTCCAAGTATTGTTGGCGCTTGAAGCCGTTTTTAACCGCGTGCAGGCACTGTGGAAGACGGTATCTCCGCAAGAAGCGTTTGAGATCGTCCGTCGGCGCTTGTTTGAGCAAATTCGCGACGCCAAGGCCCGGGACCAAGTCTGCCGGGCCTTTGCTGATGCTTATATCGCCGAAGGTTCCAAGGTGCCACAGGAAACGCAGGAGGCCAGGTATTATGATCGGATGGTTCAAAGCTATCCAATCCATCCCGAGGTGTTCACGCAGCTTTACGAAGAGTGGACCACTATCCAGAATTTTCAGCGCACACGCGGCGTGCTGAAACTCATGGCAAAGGTGATTCACCGCCTGTGGCAGGACAACGACAAGGACCTGATGATTCTTCCAGGCAGTCTGCCGCTATACGATGGCAGTGCCCGCAACGAATTAATCAACTATCTCAGCCCCGGCTGGGATCCGGTGATGGACCGTGATATTGACGGTGAAGGCGCTGAGACAACGGTTTTAGAGAAGAAGGAGCCGCGCTTCGGCTCCGTGCAGGCCGCCCGGCGTGTGGCGCGGACGGTGTTCCTCAGCAGCGCCCCATCTTCGGTGAACACAAAAGCCGGAAGGCGTGGTATTGACCGCGCACGGGTACTGCTCGGCTGTCTTCAGCCCGGCCAAACATCCTCGCTCTACTCCGACGCTCTCAATCGCTTGGCGGATCAGCTTCACTACATGAGTTCATCGGGCGACAAGTCGCAGAGCACGACCCGCTACTGGTTCGACACCCGCGCCAATCTTCGTCGCGAGATGGAAGAGCGAAAGAAACGGTTCGAGGACAAGAACGAAGTGCGCGGACGCATGGCGGAGATCGTCAAGAAACTCGCCGCTGGGGCGACCTTCTTCGAGGGCACGCACATCTTTACACTCCACTGTGATGTGTCCGACGATAGCGCGCTGCGACTGGTTGTGCTGGCACCAGAGCAATTTTATTCCAAGGAGGAATCACGCCTCGCCAACGAGGCTGTGCTGGAATACGTGCGGAACAACGGCACAAGGCCGAGGTATCGCGGCAACCGTCTGCTCTTCTTGGCACCTGACCATGGAGCGTTGACGCGCCTGCGCGACTGCATTCGCGTGGCTTTGGCATGGAGTTCCATTGTCGAGGATGTCGCCGCCATGCGTCTGGTGCTGGACAATCTCCAAGCGGAGCAAGCCAAGAAGGAACTCAAGGGCGCCGAGGACGTGCTGCCGCGGGTCGCCCGCGAGTGCTACAAATGGCTGCTGTGCCCGGTGCAGCATGCGGCTACGGATGCGAAAACGACAGCCGTCGAGGCGTTTCCGCTGAACACGAGCGGTTCTGCCTTGGGGAGCGAGATCGAGCGTATCTGTCTGGAAAACGAGCTGGTCATTGCAACCTGGTCTCCCATCCACCTCCGGGCCAAGTTGAAGGACCTCTACTGGAAGACTGACAAACCGGCGTTTGGCGGCTTGGCGTTCTGGGAAGACACCATGCGCTACCTGTACCTGCCGCGTCTGAAGAGCCGTGGGGTTCTGGAGCAAGCCATCGTGAAAGGCGCGGCCAGTCGCGATTTCTTTGGCACCGCCTACGGCCAGACCGGCGACCGGTTCGATGGGTTCAAATTCGGAGACGCGAACATCCAACTCGACGACACGCTCCTGTTGATCGAGCCGGAAACAGCCAAGGCGTATGCGGTGGCGCATGCGCAGGCAGCGCCAGCAATGTCCTACGTTGCAAGCAAACCTGGTCATGGCGCGGGACAGATCATGCAGACGAGCAGTGAGACGTTCGCAGGTGGGCCGAAGCAGCCAGCGTCCGGGCCTGTCTGCAGAGCGTTCATCGGGACGGCGGAGGTGAATGCGGCCACGGCAAAAATGCGCCTCGTGCAGATTGCCGAAGAGATCATCACCCTCTTGACCAGCGATCCGCAAGCCACGGTCAAGGTCAGCGTCGAGATCGCGGCGAGTTTTCCGGAGGGTGTCTCCGACCAGATCAAGCGATCCGTTTCAGAGAATGCCACGAGTCTGGGATTCAAGAACAAGTCGTGGGAATGACAATGGTTCACGCAGAATGAACAGCGTCATAGGAGCATCGGGATCAGCCATGAAAATACCAAATAACCACGCATCAGACGCTGCCGCCCTGTAGTCCGCGATCACCGTGACACCTCCGCATATGCGACACGAGGCACAAGGGCTGACTCTGATGAGTTCATCTCAAGGTGAATGTGGGGAGTCGTCTCTTTCCACGCGGATGCGGTAGAAGGCGGCTGGGTTGGTGGAGGCGGCATCGATGTGGCTGTTCGTGATGGCTGTGTCGGATTCATGGGTCAGGATCGCCTGCCAGATCTGCCCGGTGCCTTGGAGATCATAGCTCCGCTCGATGAATTGCCGCGACTTGATCCCGCCCTTCCAGTCGATCCGGAAACCGTTCGTGGTATGTTCTACGGCAGTGATAGTAAGAACCGAGTTCGCATTCGTCGGATTCGTGTCGGAATAGTACTCTTCCCATGTTGCCAGACCGTCCTCATCCGAATCCGCCAACGCAGCCGCATCGAACGCGTTGGTGATGCCATACTGTTCCATCCACCATATCGGTACTCCGTTTGTTGCCGGGAACGGTTCGATCGCGAACGACGCGTAGCCCCGCGCGGCATGCGCCCAGTAGCCGGAAAGGGCGCCGTCGACACCGTGAAACGATTCTTCGGTTAGCAGGAATACGACCTGGTAGTCGCCTGGTTGGAGATAGACCTGCTCCGCAGGTAAACGTTCCCATTCTCCGAAAATCTCTGTGGTGGACGCACCGTAATCGTTGGTGTAGGCAGGATGGATCGCCGGATCAGGGTTGAACGTCAGTGACTTCAGCGGGCCGTCGCTCGCGGTGCGGCCGGTCTGCGTGGTTTTCCAGAGCACGTGATAGCAGCCGAGCACGCTGAACGGGACCTCTGCGCAGCCGTTCCCGTCGGTGATAAAGTAGTTGAAAACGCGATAGCTGGTATACTTGTAGTTGCGGCTCGTCGGACTTGTCGGATCCTCGATATCTCTCCGCGCGAGATAGCTGATGTCGTTCGGATTCGGCGATGAGCCGTCACCCTTGGTGTTAAGATTCCAGCCCGCATTCCAGCCGGAATCCCATTCCTGTTCCCACCAACGTCCAGTGAAACCGAGTCTTTCGTTCGATTCCGACGCGCCGTCGGGCCAACCTTCAAGCTTGAACTGGTATGCGAAAAACGGTTTCAGATTGGTAGCCGTCAGCGTGCCCTGGAGGATCGTGCCGGTGGGTGAGTAGCTGACCGTGATCTCGGCCTGGGTATAGTTGTAGCTGGCCTGGTACGTTTCGCTGTACGCGTTACCGGAGACATCCTTCCAACGGAAAGCGCCGCTTGGCTGTCCGGTCAGCGCCACCGACGCCGCGCCCGCGACGCCCACTAACCCGAGAAAGAGACACCCCAGCACCGAGCCCGCGATCATTGTTTTCATGTCACCAACATAACACCAATCCGATCCCTCAGCAACCCTGCGCAGCAGGGCCCAACAAGTCCACATTATCGGAGCTTCCGGGTTTGTGGGGGGATTTGTCATTGAAGATTGTGAAGGGATACACGCATCCAGATAGAGCGCCGATTCCTGACTTCCACTGCGTGCTATGCGTCTTGGCGAGCACTATTCTCCCTGTTTTCCTCGCAAAGCCGCCAAGGTCGCCAAGAGGATCAGAACCCGCTCGTTTGCGGCGATCTTGACGTTTCACCCGGTTTCGGCCAAACTCCTCATCATGACATCACTGCTCCAGACCGGTTCCGGCATGATTTCGGCCTATGCGTGTGGGCCGTTACCGACCGAAAAGCGATTTCTTATCAATAGAAACTCCGGGTGAAATAAAGAATATGGAAGCGTTTCTCGTGTCGACTGGCGTTGTGGCTTTGGCAGAAGTGGGCGACAAGACCCAACTGCTCGCTTTTATATTGGCGGCAAAATTTCGCAAGCCTGTCCCGATCGTCTTGGGCATCCTGATCGCGACGCTGATCAACCACGGTTTCGCCGGCGTTCTCGGGTCGTTCATTACTTCTCTGGTGGGACCTGAAACTCTCCGCTGGATACTGGGGCTGTCTTTTATCGCCATGGCCGTTTGGACGCTGATTCCCGACACGTTCAACGAGAAGGATGCGCATCTGGCGAAATTTGGGGTGTTCGGAACCACCGTGATCGCGTTCTTCCTGGCGGAGATGGGGGACAAGACGCAGATCGCCACGGTGGCTCTCGCGGCCGAGTATCACGCGCTGGTATCCGTCGTGGCCGGGACCACGGCGGGAATGATGCTTGCCAACGTTCCGGCCGTCCTTCTGGGCGACCGCATGGCCCACAAGATCCCGATCCGGGTGGTGCATGCGATCGCGGCGGCCATTTTCGCTGGGCTGGGCGCGGCCACACTCTTCGGTGCGGGGTCCCGTCTCGGTATCTGAAACAAACTGACCATTACGGCTTCGGTTTGACAGCAATCGCTCCTTCTGGCAAAATAATCCGTGTGATTTTGCATCGGAATGCCATTGTGGCGGGTTTGGGGCAGACGTGCGTGCCGGGAAAGCGCGATCTCAGATTACGTTATGGACACTCAAGAACAATCGGGTGCGTTTCAAATTCCTGGATTTGAAATGCTGGAGAGGCTCGGTGAGGGCGGCACGGCTTTCGTCTGGAAAGCTCGCCAGATCTCGCTCGACCGGATTGTCGCGGTCAAAGTCCTTTCCGCCCAGTTCAAGCAGGATGCGGCCGATGTCCAGCGGTTTCAAAGCGAGGCGCAACAGACTGCCAAACTCAAAAACGTCGGCATTGTCCAAGTCTACGACGCCGGCGTGGAAAATGGCATTTATTACATTGTCATGGAGTATGTGGCGGGCTATACGGTGGGCGACTGGATCCGCCGTAAGGGAGCGCTGGGGGAGTCGGAGTCCCTGCAAGTTTGCGAGCACGTGGCAAAAGCGCTGGAGTATGCGTGGCAAAATGCCGGTATCATTCATTGCGATATCAAGCCGGACAATGTCATTATAGATTCAGACGGCAGTGTGAAGGTGGCCGACCTGGGTCTTTCACGTACGATCAAATCCATGAGCGCGTCTGTGGCGGACGGGGACATCATGGGAACGCCGGCCTATATCGCCCCTGAACAGTTCATGGGCGTGCCCGACCTCGACTGCCGGGCCGATATCTATTCTCTGGGCGCCATGCTTTATCAGATGGTGACCGGAAAACCGCTTTTCGAGGGACATCCCGACGCCTTGATCATGGAGATGCAGGTTTCGGATACGGTGCCCAATGCACGGGATGTCAACCCGAAGATCTCCATCCACCTGTGCACGTTGATTGAACGGATGCTGGCGAAGAATCGGGATGCCCGGTATCGCGACTGGTCTGCCGTGCGCGCGGACATGGTGAGAATCCGAAACAGGGGGATGCTCATCAGGCACGCGATTGAAGGAGGCAGCACCATGAGGTCGCCCTCCAGACCGAAGCCCTCGGTCATTCCGCCGCAGGTCACCGTCGAGCCGCAAAAACCGGGTTTGCCGCTTCCGGTCATCAGCGTGGTGGTGGTGGTGATGGTCGCGGTGGCCAGCGTGGTATTGACGTCCCAGTCGCGCAAGCAGGTGCGCGTCATGCCTCCTCCGCGTGCCGTGTCCCCGCGCGTGCAGCCGCGCGCGGTCCAGCCGCCGCACAACACAACAGCCGTTCGTTCGGCGGTGCCGAAGGCGCAACGAAATCCTGTGACGGAAGGGGTGGTTCCGCCCCCCCCGACGCTTCAAGAGGAAGCGGCGGATCGTCGGAAACAAGCGGCCCTTGAGGATGCCCGGCGCCGGCAGAGCCTGCTGGCGGAAAACAAGATGTCGAATCTGCTGGAGCGCCTGACACTTGAACTGACAGCCGATGGCGTGGGGCCAGCCCTCCTGGCCGTTCATGACGCATCCGAGGATCAAGATCTCGCGCTGAAACGGGAGACGATCAACACGGTGAAAGGGCTGTTGGAAGACGCGGCCAATATGGATGCAAGAATTATCGAGGGATTTATTGCGGATCAGGGTCGGGAAATTAAAGTTCACCTGACCAGCGGCGTCACGCAGCTTACCATTGTGGGCGTGAAAGACGGCAAGGTTTCCTGCCTGAAGGCGATGAAAACAGGCAGTTCCGTTTTCACGGTCCCGCTGACTTTCGAAGCGCGGGATTTGGCGGTGCGCGAGAAAATCGCGCGCATGGGATCGGAGGACTCCCCTCCGGTTGCCTTGATAAAAGGACTCTTTGCCTGGCAGGCCAAGGCCTATCCCCATGCGCGCCGGTTTTTCGCATGCACGCATCCGCTGCTGGCGGATCGACTGGTTGCCTGCGTGGTCGCCGCGGAAGCGAAGCAAGTCGAGGACGCAACGCGAGAGGTCGCGCCTCAGATCGTCGCGCAGGATGTGGCCGAGCCGGAGGTGTTGCCCGCCAACGACGTTCCGATCAAGCCCGCGGCGCTTTCCGCGCAACTTGCGGCCCTTGAGGGAAAGACGGATGCCATTCGAGACTTTCTGCTGGATCGGAATCCCGGCTTGCTCACACGGGAATGCAGCTTTACGGCAGACACGGCCGGGAAGGTGTATCGGGCTGAGATTTGGTCCGGCAATCTGGTGAACATCGGGGGCCTCGCGGCCTTTCGGGATTTGAAGGAGCTTGTCTGCGGCACGCGGGGAGGTGTGAATAAACTCGCCGACCTGTCAGCCCTGAGGGGTCTGCCGCTGGAGTACCTGTACGTTGAATCCGCGCGCGTGCAGGATCTCTCTTTCCTGCGGGGGATGGCCCTGAAGCGGATTGCCATTGTCAATTGTCCGCTGACGGACCTCTCGCCGTTGAAGGACATGACCTCGCTGGAAGAGCTCCTGCTGAGGGGCACGGAGATCAAGGATCTCTCGCCGCTCAAAGGCCTGAAGATCAGGCGGCTGGATTTGGCCTCCACGCGGGTGTTTGATCTTCGACCGCTGTCCGATCTGCCGCTGGAGCATCTGGATATCAGCAATTCGCAGATCAAGGACATTACGGTCCTCAGGACCATGCCCTTGCGCAGCCTGAATTTGGCCCGCTCCCGAGTATTCAACTTCTCGGCGCTCAAAGGCCTGCCGTTGACCAGTCTAAACGTGGAGGGGACACAGTTCAGGGATTTACGACTGCTCACTGGCATGCCGTTGAAGTCGCTTGCCATCGGTAATATCGACGTGACGGATCTGGCAAGCTTGAAAGGGCACCAATTGGTCGAACTCTCCCTGGTCGGTTGCAAGGCGCGGGATTATGCCGTACTCAAGGATATGCCGATGCGCATTCTGAATATGAACGGGTCCAAAGTGGAAGACCTGGCCTTTGTGAATAACATGCCCTTGGATAATCTGGACATTTCGAACACGAAGATCGCGGATTTATCGCCGCTGAAAGGCCGTCCGTTGAAGTCGCTGCAGATCAACAACTCGCAGGTGAGGGATCTCCGGCCGATTGAGGGGATGGCGCTCACGTTTCTGAGCTGCCAAAATGTGCCGGTGAGGAATTTTGATCCGTTGAATAAGATGCCTTTGACGAGCATTGTGATGGATGGGCCGACTGAGGCCGCAAGAAAGATTTTGCGGACCATGCCGAATCTGAAGTACGTGAACGGGAGAGAATACGAGCGCTAGCGCCCTGCGCCGAAAATAACGTTGCCAAATTTTTTACCACGAAGGACACGAAGATCAGGGGCTCAGACGGTTGTGTGCCGGCGTCGGCCCAATCGTGATGTCTGGCCACATTAATCCCCGGGAGGAACCGCGATGCTGAATTTCAATGTTGACCACGCCACGTGTACGAAGTGCGGCCAGTGCGTGCGGGATTGCCCGGCAGGGATCATCGAGCAATCCGGAGCGGATGTGCCCTTCATCCGCCCGGAAAACGAAGAGAGCTGCATCCGGTGTCAGCACTGCCTGGCGGTTTGTCCGTCAGCGGCGGTTTCCATTTTCGGACGTGATCCGGCCAACAGCACGCCGCTGGTGGACGGATCGTTTCCGACGCTGGAGAAGATGCTCAATTTGGTCCGGGGGCGGCGCAGCGTGAGGCAGTATCGGGATGAGAACGTGGATCCTTGTCTTCTACAGCAGGTGCTGGCCGCAATTGGCAATGCCCCCACGGGGGTCAACCGGATGGGGCTGACCTTTACGGTGATCGACGACAAGGACGCCATGCAGCGGTTCCGCGTCCAAACCCTAACGGCGCTGGCGGAGGCGTTGCAGGCGGGTCGCGTTCCCGCGCAGTACGCCACTCTTGGGGAGGCCGTTCCTGCGTGGTTTGACAAGCAGGTGGACATCATTTTCCGGGGCGCTCCCCACATGCTGGTGGTTTCGGCCGGTCCGGAGGCCGTATGCCCCCGGGAAGATGTGAGCCTGGCGCTGGCCTATTTCGAGCTTGTGGCACAGAGCGCCGGTTTGGGTACCGTCTGGTGCGGCCTCGCCAAGATGGCAATGGAACTGGCGCCGGAACAGCAACGGATCGCGGGGGTGATTCCGGGACATGACTATTACACGATGTTGTTCGGTTGGCCTGCCGTCCGCTATGCCCGTACCGTGCAGCGTGACGATGCCGATCGCATCCGTCGTATGTCCGTGTGAGTAAACAGGTGGGCTGGGCTGCAGCCTCCCGAAGGAGTTGAGAGAGATGACGAACAGGGAACGCATGTTGGCCGTGTTGCACTATCAACCGTACGACCGGATGCCGGTCGTGCATTTTGGCTACTGGTACGAGACGCTGGAGAAATGGGCGCGCGAAGGTCATCTGCGTGACGAGGAAATCCGGGGCTGGGGCGACGGCAATTCCGTGGACCTTGCCCTGAACGCGAAGCTGGGTTTCGATTTTGACTGGCAGTGCATGTTTTACGGGAATGCCGGCCTCATGCCGGCGCTGGAGACGAAGATTGTGGCGGAATTCCCGGACGGGACGAAGCACATCCTGGGCGGGGATGGCGTCACGTACTTGAGCAAGCCAAACGCGGGATCGATTCCGGCCCATGTGGACTACTTGCTGAAGGACCGCGCGGCTTGGGAGGAGCACTACAAGTGGCGCTATCAGTGGCATGAGGCGCGTGTCAATCATGCTGAGCTGGACGCGTTGCGTGGTGTGTCGCGTGAGCATCCGTTTGGATTGCATTGCGGAAGCCTGTACGGGGAGATTCGAAACATCTTGACGATGGAGGGCTCCTGCTACCTGCAGGCGGATGATGAGGCCTTGTTCGCCGAGATCATCGCCACGGTCGCCGATCTTTGTTACCGGAACGTGAAGGCCGCCCTGGAGTCGGGTGTGCAATTCGATTTTGCCCACTTCTGGGAGGATATTTGCTTCAAGAACGGCCCGTTGATCACGCCTTCGGTGTTTGACGAGGTGGTCGGGCCGCACTACAAGCGGATCACGGACCTGACGCGCGCGCACGGGATTGACATTTGTTCGTTGGATTGTGACGGGCTGATCGATGCGCTGATTCCGACGTGGTTCAAGAATGGTGTCAACACCATGTTTCCGATCGAAGTCGGCACCTGGGAGGCGAGCATCCGCCCGTGGCGTGAGCGTTATGGTCGGGAATTGCGTGGCGTCGGCGGGATGAACAAGAACGTGTTTGCCCGTGGCCGTACCGCCGTAGATGCGGAGATCGAGCGCCTCAAGCCGCTGGTCGCGCTCGGAGGATATGTTCCCTGTCCCGATCATCGGATTGCACCGGATGCGGAATGGGCCAACGTGCGGTACTACTGCGATCAAATGCGGCACGTGTTTGGTTGAGAACCGAGCGGAGTCGGGTTACACCCCGACCGCAGCCCGGGCTGCCCTCATGGGCATGGGTGGGCTGGCTGCGGACTTGACACCCATCGCGCGTTTCTGTATATAGAAACGCGTGTAACACGCGAAGGAATCGATCTCATGCCACAACAACCCGATGCTGCCGGTCATTTCGGCCCGTTTGGCGGCCGTTATGTCGGTGAAACGCTGATGCCCGCCCTGATCGAATTGGATGCGGCCTATCGTGACGCCATGGCCGACCCGGTATTTCTTGCCGAATACAATCACATGCTGGCCACGTATGTCGGCCGGCCGACGCCGCTCGATCACGCGGCGCGGCTCACCGCCCGCGCCGGGGGCGCGCAGATTTGGCTGAAACGCGAAGATTTGGCCCATTCGGGCGCCCACAAGATCAATAACACCGTCGGTCAGGGGCTCCTGGCCCACCGCATGGGCAAGCACCGCCTCATCGCCGAAACCGGTGCCGGGCAGCATGGCGTCGCCACCGCAACCATCGCGGCCCGGCTGGGGATGGCGTGCAAAGTGTTTATGGGCGCGGAGGATGTGCGGCGTCAAGCCCCCAATGTTCACCGGATGCGGCTCCTGGGGGCGGAGGTGGTTCCGGTCACCGCCGGCACGGCGACGCTCAAGGATGCCATGAACGAAGCCCTCCGCTATTGGTCCGCGGCGGTGGCCGACACTTTTTACGTGATCGGCTCGGTCGCCGGACCTCACCCGTATCCCACCATGGTGCGTGACTTTCAGCGGGTCATCGGTGACGAAGCGCGCCGCCAGTTCCTGGACGCCAACGGCCGCCTTCCCGATCTGGTGGCGGCGTGCGTCGGCGGCGGCAGCAACGCCATGGGCATTTTCTACGCCTTTCTCAACGATCCCGTCGGCTTGCTCGGCGTCGAGGCCGCCGGTGAGGGACTCGACACACCCCGCCACGCCGCCACCTTGAACAAGGGGAGCATCGGCGTGTTGCACGGTTCGAAGTCCTACCTGCTGCAAGACCGGGACGGTCAGGTCCTTGAGGCGTGGTCGATTTCCGCCGGCCTCGACTACCCGGGCGTCGGTCCCGAACATGCCTTTCTCAAAGAGAGTGGACGTGTCCGCTACACTTCCGTCACCGATGCCGAGGCGCTCGAAATCTTCCAGGCCGTGACCCGGCTCGAAGGGATCATCCCCGCGCTGGAGAGCGCCCACGCCGTCGCAGCGGCGCTCACCGCCGCGCGTGCGATGCCCGAAGCCCAGCACATCGTCGTCTGCCTCTCCGGTCGCGGCGACAAAGACCTCGCCCATGTCGAATCCCTGCTCGCGCAAACCAACCCGAAAGCCTGATCGATGAACCGTTTTGAACGTACCTTCAGCCGCCTGGCCGACCGGAACCGAAAAGCGCTGGTCGCCTATTTCACGGCAGGTGATCCTGATTTTGAGACCAGTTTCGCCGTTATGGACGCCGCCTGTGCGGCGGGTGTAGACGTGCTGGAGCTGGGGGTTCCGTTCTCCGACGCGACCAGCGACGGTCCCGTCATTCAAGCCGCCGCGCGCCGCGCGCTGGACGCCGGGATGACCCTCTGCCGCGTGCTCGAACTCGCCGCCAGAATACGCGCGGCGCATGCCGAGACGCCCCTGGTGCTGTTCAGCTACTACAACCCGCTGCTCGCCTATGGTGTCGATCGCCTGGGACCCGCCTTGGACGCGGCCGGCATTGACGGAATGCTGATTGTGGATCTGCCGCCCGAGGAGTCGGCCGAACTCACGGACCGCCTCGGAGGACGCGACATCCCGCTGATCCGTCTGGTCGCCCCGACGACGCCGGCGGAGCGGATGCGCACCATCACGGCGGGCGCGGGTGGGTTCATCTATCTCATCACCCGCACCGGTGTCACTGGATCGGGCACCCTCGATCAAGCCGCCGTCGCCCGTCAGGCCAAGGCGCTCCAGGCGCTCAGCGCCCTTCCCGTCTGCCTCGGTTTTGGGATCAGCTCGCCCGAAGACGCGCGCGAACTCGGTCCGCTTGCCGATGGTATCGTGATTGGCAGCGCATTCGTTAAACTGGCTCACGCGGCGGGTTCCGATGCGCCCCGCGCCGTCAGCCATCGCGTCGCCGAAATCCGTGCCGCGTTGGATCGCTGACGGCGACGCGTGCGTCCGACTCAGGGATCGGGGGTGCCGATGCCCTGCTGAGCGGGTTGTGCGGCTGTGTCACGGGCCAGCTTATCCGCCTCGCATACGATCCGGCAATTGAGACTGTCGACCGCATCGGACGGGTGTGCGGACGTGCGCAGGTGACGGAGCATACCGTCTACCATTTCCTGATACTTCTGATGTCCCTCCTCCCCGAGGCATTCGCGCGCATATTTGCACCAGTCGAGGCAGGACTGCGTGGTGGTCCGGCAGACGACTTTCCCGCACTGGGTGCATGTGCCATCCGCCTCGTCTGTCCATAGTTCTGCGTCATTGCCGCAGGATGGACACCGAACCAGTTCGATCTTCGGCTGCGCAAACGCCATGCTACCGGGGCATCGCTTAAAACTCATAACGGAATCATGATACCACGCCGTGCCACGGCGGGTCAACGCACCGTCAGATCGCGCCAGGGCAAACGCATCTTAATTTTGCGGTTTTTGCCAAACGTGTTCCTTTTTTAGCGGCAGGGGGAGAATTTTGATGCGTTCGCCCTGCTGCGATTGCCGAGTGGCCTCGACGCCACGCGCTTTTTCTGGGATACTCCCTTTTGAACGCTGCCGCTGAAAACCCCTGAGGCACTTGCAACACCGCTGCGTCTTGGCGAGGACGAACAGTCCTGCCCAGTCCTGCCCAGTTCTGCTTTCCTGCCTTTGGGTAGGCGAACCGTCTCGATGAGCCGGAGCAGAATGTTCGCCAAGAGGGTTTGCAAGAGCCAGCCCCAACACCCGATGTGGAGACCGATGCACTACATACAAACGATGCGTGACCTGCAGGAACTCGCGGAGCGGTTGACGGGTCAACCCCGCGTCGCCCTGGATACCGAATTTGTCTGGGAGCGGACGTACTATCCGATTCTGGGCTTGGTCCAAATGGCGCTTGACGACGGGTCCTGCTATTTGATCGATACGGTGGCGGTTCCCGACTTGTCGCCGTTGGCGGGGATGCTGACAGATCCGTCGATCGAAAAGATCCTGCACGATGCCCCGCAGGACCTGATGATCCTCGCCCGCGCCTCCGGCGCCGCGGCACGGCGGGTTTTCGACACGCGCCTCGCGGCCGGATTTGCCGGACTGGACAGCCAGACGTCGCTCCAGAAGCTCATTGCCACGCTGATGGGGATACAGTTGCCGAAAGGCCAGACCCGTACCGACTGGGTGGCCCGGCCGCTCTCCCCGGAGCAGGTCGCGTATGCGGTTGACGATGTGCGGCACATGATCCGCGCCGCAGAGATGCTCCGTGAGAAAGCCCGTGCGTCGGGTGTGGAAGCGTGGCTGGAAGAGGAATTGGCGCAGCTTTTTGACGCCGTCGGCTACGAAGGCGCCGCGCCCGAAAAGGCCTACACCCGCATTCGGGCCGCGCTGTTTTTGAAACCCCTCAACCTGGCCGTCTTGCGGGAACTTGCCGCGTGGCGCGAAGAGACGGCGCGCGAGACGGATCTGCCGCGTGGGTTTGTGGCGACCGATCCTGAACTGGTGGCGGTGGCCCAGGCGTTGCCGGTGACGGATTCCGACCTTGCCGCGTGCCGGCACGTGGAGCCGCGCACGGTACGCCGACGCGGGCCCGACCTCCTGGCCGCCGTCCGGCGCGGACGGGATGTGCCCGAATCGGAATGGCCGCCCCCGCTCATCCTTGCCGACGAGCGGCAGGTGGGGAAGGAGCGGATTCAGGCATTGCAGACGGTGATCCGTCAGCAAGCCGACGCGCGGCATATCGACGCGCGGATGGTCGCGAGCAAGGCGGAGGTGGTGCGTTTGCTGGCCGATGGTGACCGGGCCACACCCGATGCTCACCGCTTGCTGCGCGGCTGGCGGGCGGAGCTGTTGGGATCCGCGCACGGGTGTGAGGCTGGCCCACGCAGGGCAAACGCATCTAATTTCTCTCTTTTTTTGCTTCTCCTGGCGCCTGTCGTTGTCTAAAAGGCCGGATCCGGGGCTGGCGTGATCTGGAGTGCGGT
>Ga0268276_1002433_pt1 | contig 15912 bp, 15 predicted proteins | sample saktaG_4_FD_190145 | JGI IMG/M metagenome (GOLD analysis project Ga0268276, IMG submission 190145) | Saline water microbial communities from Sakinaw Lake, British Columbia, Canada - sak_2010_1_5_45m | ecosystem: Environmental > Aquatic > Non-marine Saline and Alkaline > Saline ...
TTTCGCTTCTGGACGCGGTGGATCAATCATCGCTGTAAGACCCAAGAAAATCAGATTGTTTTCCAAATCCATTGATTGATATGTTTCTGTTTCAGAATATGCGTAACCAAGCACGCGATATGCCTGTTTGGAATACTCTTCGTTCTTATTCAAGACGTTCTCAATATCTTTTGGGGTGATTTTTCGTATTTCCTCACCGATTTTGATGCGGTCGCATAGTTTGATTAGTTGATCGCAAGCACCTTTTGTCAAAATAATATATTTGTCATCAATTTCATTGATAGAAGTCATCATTTTTCTGGTCGAGTCAAAAGGATATTCGTTTACCTGAGGGTATTTATCATTTTTGTTTTCGATTGCATATCCGCCTTTTTTAGCGAGAACTAGAAGCGCTCCTTCAGTCGGATCGCCAAGCACCTTGTTTTCGCTTTCCAACACGGCATCGTTACACAATAGACATACTTGCAAGATTCGATCCAAATTTCCCGAAATATCTGCGGGCTTGTTATTTAATAAAATATCACCTTTGGCGTCGTAACCAGTACCAGCGACGTCATAATCATTGACCAGGTCATATACTTTTTTTACAGTCATTTCATTTTGTGTCAAAGTGCCTGTTTTATCTGAACAGATGACCGTGGCTTGTCCCAGTGTTTCAACAGTGGATAAGTTTTTGATGATTGCATGTCGTTTGACCATCCTTTGCATTCCAAGAGCCAAAACAACGGTGATGACAGCGGTCAGCCCTTCCGGAATCGCAGCTACCGCAAGCGCGATTGCAGTAAGGAATATGACAAATACATCTTGTCCTTGAAGCCATCCGAGACCGAAAACGACAACCGACACTCCAATACAGATAAATCCCAAAACTTTGGCGAATTCATCGATTGTTTTTTGAAGTGGAGTTTTTCCTTCTTCGACCGCATCCAGCATGGTGGCAATTTTCCCGATTTCGGTCGTCATTCCCACATTAGTTACAATTCCGAAGGCTTTTCCGTATGAAATCAGTGTGGACATATAGGCGAGATTGTATCTTTCCGCCAAAACAATTTCCTTTTCATAGACGAGTTTCGCATCTTTTTCCACCGGTTGTGATTCTCCGGTCAATGCCGATTCGTCGATTTTCAAATTCGTACTTTCAATGAGACGCAAGTCTGCAGCAACATAATCGCCCGTTTCTAGATACACTATATCACCGACTGTCAGTTCGGTAGACGAAATTTCCTTAAGCGCTCCATTGCGTAAAACCTTGGCATGAGGCGAACTCATCTTTTTCAATGCATCTAGTGCGTTATTGGCTTTTTGTTCCTGGGTTACGCCCAAAACGGCATTTAATATGACGATTGCCAAGATGACAAATCCGTCAATAAGTCCATCTCCATCAGGGCTGAATAGCCCCATGACAATTGAGATTATTGCCGCAATCAAAAGAATAATGACTAAAAAATCCTTGAATTGCTCGAGAAACATTTGAAAGAGTGTAATCTTCTTTTTCTCCCTCAATTCGTTTTTTCCGTACTTTTCCTGTTGTGCCAAAACTTGTTCGGTAGTCAGTCCCTTTTTTGCATCAACTTGAAACTCTTTTAGTACTTCCTTGACGTTTTTCTGATACAGTTCCATAGCATTATTTATCCTCTCTGAAATTTTAAAAAAAACAGACTTATGCACAAGTTCGTGCATAAGTCTTGCCGTTACAATTAAACCAGGCTTTTGGCCATGCATGTTGATTTAATCACGGTTTCCCGCCAGCTACTCCCTTATGTCAAATACTATGATATATTAGTTTGAAGCTGTTGTCAATCGGTATTCGATTTCTTTGGTAAATTAAAAAGTTCTTGTTTTTGTTTCAAACTTTTAAAGCGGTTGATTATGGCTTCAAATCCGATTGCCAGCAAGATCAGGATGATCGTCCAGGCAAAGACTTCGTCATAGGACAAATTGATTTTTGCTAGATAAAGGGCATTGCCAATCGAAGTCCTAGTCTGCGAGAGATATTCTGCCATGACCAATACTTTGATTCCCAGACCTGCAGCTTGTAACAAGACAGTTTCTATCTCGTTTTTCATAAGTGGGAGATAACAGTATCTCAACCCTGTCAGCTTTCGGTTGTCTTCAAGTTTATAGACATCGATCAATTCCGAATCGATATTTCTGATTCCATCATGAAATGCCTGATATATCAAAGGGAAAATCATGAGGAACGTAATCAGGTATGGTGTGAGTCCAAAACCGAAAAGTATTAACAATATCACGATGATGGATATTACCGGAACGGTTCTCAGGATCGATACAATCGGTTGAAAGAAAATCGAGAATTTTGTTTTGAATCCGCCAAGTATTCCCAGGCCTCCACCTAGCAACAAGGCAATCGCCATAGCAATAACCAAACGTAAAAGTGTCATGCCCATGCTCGCCAAAGATCGCGATTTTGTGAACAGTCCCGCCAGAGATTTGACTACATCGACAGGGCTTGGCAACAACATCGGACTCGACACGATGACATAACCGATCATCCAGACACAGAAAATCATGAATACCGACAATAAAACCAAACTGGTTTTTTTCAAACTAAATCACCCTTTACGGTTGATAATAGAAATCTTCTTCAGGCAAAGCGCCGCCGATGAGAGCGGAATTCATGGAAATAATCACGTTGAAATACATTTCTAGGTCAGCCTTTGAATCCTGGGCCGACATAAATCCAAGATGGCTGTTGGGAATCGCTGTCGCTAAAACCGTCTCACCGAAAGTATATCCCAAGGTTGTGGCCAATTGTGCTGCAGCGGTCGGGTCGGTATTGACGTTAGTGATGGATGCTTCCAAGTCATCAAGAAAATCATTTATAACTGATTTTTTCAAAGTGCTTTTGGCGAATACTCCCGCTTGGGGGTAAGAATCCTCACCGGTCAACATTTGGTATTCTTCCTGAAGATCGATGACATCGATTTCTGGATTAGCATTAAGCAATACGGAAAGCGATGGTTCAGCACTTAGAATGACAAGTGAATTATTCGCAATAAAAAGCGCTGAAGCGGTCGCAACAGAATCCACATAAGTAATAGTAACATTTATTCCCGCTTCAGACAATATGTATCTAAGAATTATATCGCCTGTAGAATTCGCGCCAAATACGGTTATTTCTCCATCATCAAGCGAGGCAAGATCAAAGGTTGAATCTGAAGAAGTCACAAGATAATAATTGCCGAATACGACTGAGGCGATAAAGATGTAGTCAGGTGAATTCTTATATAATTTGGCGCCAAGATTTGTCGGAGCAAAGATGAAATCGTGGGATTTTGATCCAAAAGCCGCAACCAGCGGATCTGCACCCTGAACAACATCGACAGTATAATCGTCTGTGTTGTTTTCAAGATAGAGTTGTGATAATGCCGGTGATCCCGAAGGCACCATTACAGTAAAAGCTTCTTTGCTTTGGCAGGCAGAAAGCGTTCCGGCCAACAAAAAAATTGTGACAAGTGCAAATAGTTTTTTCATTTTAGTACCCCCGAATATGGTGTTCTCTTTTTATACGTAGTATGAAGTAATTCGTGGCTCACATGTGAGTTTGGTTTTTGCAGAAAATCTCTGTATAAATTTTTGATTGCTTCATTCTCATGCGATTTGCGGAAAGTCGAAAGTTCATCAATGCTGTAAAGCACCTTTGCACGTCTGGCTCTCACATCTACTTTTTCCTGAATCTCTGCGGATACGATCGGTTGTCCGCCGCCGTTGACACAGCCCCCGGTACAGCCCATGAATTCAACAAAATGATATTGTTTGTCGCTTGTTTTCAAACGTTCTAAAAAATCCTTGATGGCTCTGCCGCCGTGAACTACAGCCACATTTACTGGAATCCCTTTAACTATATAAGTTGCTTCCTTGATGTTATCAAGTCCGCGCATCTCGAAAAATTCTACTGGTGTTGAATGTCCTTCCAAGATTTCTGTGACAGTTCTGAGCGCAGCTTCCATTACGCCGCCTGTTGCACCGAAAATGGTTCCTGCGCCAGTATAACTGGCTAAGAAACCAAACGGTTTGATCGGTTCCAACTCGCGGAAAGGAATCCCTCGATGGCGGATGATTCTGGCTATTTCCCTGGTTGTGAGGACGATATCGACATCACGGTACCCGTCACGTCCCATTTCCGGTCTTCTGGCCTCGGCTTTTTTTGCAACGCAAGGCATGATAGAGACAGAGATGATATCTTTTGGATCTTTATTCATTACTTTTGCATAATATGTTTTGATCAAAGCTCCGGCCATTTGTTGCGGAGATTTGCATGTGGAAAGATTAGGTATGTATTCTGGATAATAGAGTTCTAGGTAATTGACCCAGCCAGGCGAACAGGAAGTGAACATCGGAAGATTGTGATTATTGGTAAGTCTTTCAATAAACTCGGTGCCTTCTTCAAGAATCGTGAGGTCAGCGGTGAAATTGGTGTCCATGATCTCATTGACTCCGATTTCTTTCAATGCGGCGAACATTTGTCCTTCGACATTGGTACCGATTTTATATCCGAACTCTTCTCCCAAAGAGGCTCTGACTGCTGGCGCCACCTGAACAACAACGGTTTTGGAACGGTCTCTCAATGCTCTTTCGAAGTCTTTGACTTCGTCTACAGCGTGGATGGCTCCGGTCGGACAGGATTGGATGCATTTGCCGCAATAAATGCAACCCGCATCTTCTAGATTATGAAACAGCGCCGGACCAACGTAGGTTTTTGAACCGCGTTGGTTGAAATTGAGAATTCCCAGTCCGGACAATTTTTCGCAGGCGTCGATGCATCTTCCGCAGAGCACGCATTTGCTGGAGTCAAGCACCATTGCATCGGAGGTCTCATTGACTCTGATTTCTTTTTGGTTGAACAGTTTAGCATTGCTGAAATCGTTCTCGACATTGAATCTTCTGAGCAGATCAAGAAATTCACAGCTATTTTCCCTGGAGCATTTCCAACATTCAAATTTATGGTTTCCTGCCAGCAGTTCGAGTGTTCCGGATACTGAGTCATAAACTTCTGTATTGTCAGTCTCGACAATCATTCCTTCTTTAACTGGGGTGGAACAGGATGTTTTTAAACCTTTCATCCCTTCGACTTTTACAACGCAAACTCGGCAATTGGCCGTTTCGTGAATGTCTTTGAAATAACAGAGTCTCGGGATTTTGATGCCAGCGACTTCAGCGGCTTTCAAAACGGTATAATCGGAAGGCACTTCTATTTTTTTTCCATCAATTGTCAATTTTACCAAATCAGACATTTTGCTCACCCTCCCAGCCTACCGGTTTCGATGTAATCGCGTTTACTGGGCATGAAACTTTGCATGCTCCACAACGGATGCACAGATCCGGATTGATAAGATGTTTTTCCTTGACTTTACCGGTAATGGCTCCAACAGGACAGTTTTTAAGACACTTCGTGCATCCGATGCAACGATCGGTCACTGTGAATGTGGTCAAATTCGAACAGACTCCCGCTGGGCAGACTTTGTCCACTACATGGGCGATATATTCACTGCGAAAATGCTTCAAAGTCGACAAAACGGGATTTGGAGCCGTTTGTCCTAGTCCGCATAATGATGTGTCTTTGATCATATTTCCAAGTTTTTCCAATATTCTCAAGTCATCCATCACACCTTTGCCTTCGCAAATTCTGTCGAGGATGTCTAACATTCTTTTCGTGCCTTCACGGCAAGGCGTACATTTTCCACATGATTCATCGACAGTGAAGTCAAGGTAAAAACGGGCAACATCCACCATGCAGTTGTCTTCATCCATGACGATCATTCCGCCCGAGCCCATCATTGAACCCAGTTGGACAAGGTTGTCGAAATCGATCGGTGTATCAAGTGATTCCTCCGTAATGCAGCCTCCAGAAGGTCCTCCGGTCTGAACGGCCTTGAATTTTCTTTTGTTGGGAATACCGCCACCGATGTCAAAAATAACCTCGCGAAGAGTTGTCCCCATTGGAACTTCCAAAAGTCCCGTATTCTGGATTTTTCCTCCCAGGGCAAAAACTTTAGTCCCGGATGATTTGGCAGTTCCAATTGATTTGAACCATTTTGCGCCTTTCAAAAAGACGACTGGAACATTGGCAAATGTTTCCACGTTATTGACATTTGTCGGATGTCCCCACAAGCCTTTGACTGCAGGAAACGGCGGTTTGTTTCTTGGCATACCTCTTTCGCCTTCGATTGAAGCGATAAGAGCGGTTTCTTCGCCACAGACAAAAGCTCCGGCACCAAGCCGAAGTTCGATTTCAAAATCAAATCCTAAATTGAAAATATTCTTTCCTAGTAATTGATAGTCTTTAGCTTGCTTAATTGCGATACGAAGTCTTTCAACTGCGACTGGATATTCTGCCCGAACATAGATGTAGCCCTGATTAGAGCCGATTGCATAGCCACAAATTGCCATAGCTTCCAAAACCGAGTGGGGGTCCCCCTCCAGTACGGCTCTGTCCATGAACGCACCAGGATCACCCTCATCCGCGTTGCAGATGACATATTTTTGATCATCGATGGATTTGGAGGCGAATTCCCATTTCAGTCCGGTGGGGAATCCACCGCCGCCTCTGCCGCGAAGCCCCGAGGCTTTCATCGTCTCGATTACTTCTAGCGGGGTCATCTCGGTCAAAACTTTACCCAAAGCCAAATACCCGTCTCTTGCAATGTATTCCAAGATGTCGAGTGGATTGATACTCCCGCAATTTCGCAGGGCGATTCGTTTTTGTTTTGAGTAGAATTTCAGTTCACTATAATTTTTGATTTTCTTATAGTCAATCGCTTCTTTTACCATCAGTCTTTCAACCGGACGGTCATTCAAAATGTGTTCATAAACGATTTCTTCTACGTCACCGACTTGGACATGTGAATAGAAAACTTCGTCGGGATATACGACAATAACCGGTCCTAATTCGCAGAGACCGAAACATCCCGTCATTACGGTTTTCGCTTCTCCCAAAAGTCCATGTTTTTCCAATTGTCTATCAAATTCAAAACGGATATCCTTGGATTTGGACCCGAGACATTCTGTTCCGCCACAAATCAATATATGTATATTTTCTAGCATGTCCGTCCCTACCTTTTTCTAGCGGACAAAAGATATTTTTCTATCGGTCTTCCGCCCATTAAATGTTCTTCAACGATTTCGTCAACCATCCGTTCTGAAACCTGGCAGTAAATCGAGTGGGATCCATTTTCTTCAATAACTTCCACGATCGGTTCAAATGCGCATTCTCCCATGCACCCAACTTGGGTAATGAAGATGTTTTTAAGGTTGTTTTCCTCTATCTCATACATTAGTCTTTTTAAAGCCAAACCTGCCCCAGCGGCAATTCCGCAGGTCCCCATTCCGACTTGGATTCTGATGCCGCCTTTTATATGGCGCATATTCATGTTTTTTTTGGCTTCGTCCCTCAATTTTCTCAAATCTTCCAATGATTTCATATTCTACCTCCGCCAAAGCGATACATTCTTATATTATTGCTTATATAGACTCCCAAAAACCCAAAAAAGATCTCTTTTTTTGGACGATAGAGATCGATTGATTGCATGAAGCTTCCGTGTTTGTCAATTATATTTAGTAGTCTCATGAGATCTCTTTTAACCTCTGCAAGACTTGTTTTGCTTTTTGAACTGAAGCATTTCCATAGATTGTTTCATTAACAGAAAATACTGGCGCCAGTCCACAGGCTCCGATGCACCTAGTCGCACACAAGGTGTATTCTCCGTCATTCGATGTCTCCCCGACTTTGATTTTGAGATCATCTGAAAATGCGTCTAATACACTTTGAGATCCGCGGACATAACATGCGGTTCCCAGACATACGTTGATAATATTTCTTCCTTTTGGTTCAACGGAAAATTGGCTGTAAAATGTCACAACGCCATTGATTTTGGCAATGCTTTCATTCAGTTCTTTGGAAACGATTTTTTGAATTGACAACGGAACGCATCCGAATATTTTTTGTGCATCCTGCAAAGTAGGCATCAATGGTCCCGGCTTCTTTTTGTTTTCTTCCACCGAAGCATACAATTGAGCAAGCTTTTCATCCGTAATTTGAATTTTTACGCTCACTTTATTCTTAGCTCCTTTCAAGGCTTTATCAAGCAAGCGTATTATATCATGACCATTTCAAGAAATAAAGATAAATACTCGCTAAAACGCTTTCTTTTTTTTCATAAATATTATCATAAAAAGATTACTAATAAATAGCGTTCCAGTAAGCCCTCCACCAAGCAGATAAACCCTGTTTTTATTCCAAAAAGAAATGGTGGTTATCTCGTCCATATCTGGCGCTTCATAGTAATAATCAATCGGCCTTTCATTAACTTTGATTTGAAAGTTTTTTGTGAGTATCTGTCCTGAATCGTTAGTAAATTCAAGTGAGAGATGATATGTTCCGGGCGTGGTAGCGTGCCTAGAATATGAGTCGTACAGAACAATCACATTATAGTTTTCAAATGCATTGATTTCGTTTGTCTTCGAAAGCAAATAAGCGACATCTCCCAACGACAACACCGTATCATTATAAACCTGGATGATGGAACAATCAAAGTAAACAACTGGGCCGATTTCGTCGACAACTGACAGAGTCACTGCTTGTTCAGTTCTGTTTCCTGTTGAGTCATATACTTCGAAACCCATTTCATAGTCTCCCAAAATATCGTGATTGTTTGTATAAGTATCGCTCACGAGTTCTATCGAAAGCGAAGCTGCTAGATCATAGTTATCTGTGACAGACAATCCTGATTTGACTAGAGCAGAGGATATTATCGAATCATAGCCAATGACAATACTTGTCGTTCCGCTAAAGATTGGACAATCCTCGTCCACAACTTCAATTTGGACAGTGTACTCAGTACAATTGCCACTGGAATCGGTTACCGAATACTCCATTTCATATGTGCCAAGAATTTGATTATTTGCACTGTAGCCGTCACTTTCAAGTACAATAGAAGAGCTGATATCTCCGTCATAGTTGTCACTTGCAGACAGCATGACAATAATATCCTCAGGCAAATATGAGTTGGGATAAACGGCTTTGATCAAGCCAATGTCGGTAAACATCGGGTTGACTGCATCGACAACCTGGACGGTAACTTCGATATCGCTCAGATTGCCACTGGAATCAGCGACCGCAAAAATGATCGTATAGGTTCCAAGCACATAACAGGAAGCTGTATAATTGTCTTCTGTCACGATAATAGAACTTGAAACATCTCCGTCAATGGCATCGTATGCTTTGAGTGCGGATTGGATCTCGACTATCGAAATTGGCGTATCGACATATGATATTACTGTTCCGGCGCTTTGAAAATATGGTGACGTGGTGTCTAATAGATTGCCTTCGGTATAGGGTTCATATCCATCATAGACAGTACCTTCTTCCAACATGAATCCACCCATTCCGAAAGTAGCAAAAAATGACGCATATGAAAATCTGAGTGAAAGATAATTGGTATTCGATTCCGTTTTGAAGTAGATATGGAACACTTCGTATGTCTCATCATATTCAAAGCTGAGATATGTATATTCGTATTCATCAGTCAGAGTCCCGTTTTGAAATGCCTCCATGAATATAACTGGCCCCTGGGTCTCATAATCCCTTGTGAAAGTGAGAATATAGTCCGTGTAAGGCTTCACCAAGAACGGATCGGATGACACATAATAATCCCCAGATGTTTCAAAATTATCTTCAGACAGGTAATTGTCCCCTCCAGGCAAATAATGAGGAGAATAGGCAAATACCTCGTTTGTGAAACAAATTGCGATGACCACTATCAATAAAACAGCAAACAAATTTTTCTTCATATTATCGCTTCCTTTCACGAATATGATACGTATCGAGTAGAAATAGTCTTTATGAAAAAGAAAAATCACCACAATTTGGTGATTTTCTTGAAAACAATTGATGTCTATTCTGTCTTAAAGGATTTTTTCTAGATATTCTGTGATTTTATGCTTATGGGATCCATATACCACGATATGGTGGTTTCCAAATGGAGAAGTCAGAAAATATCTGACATCAGGCAACTGAATTTTGATCTGGGTCCGGCATAGATTGGCTTCATCGAGGTTTTCAATGATTTGGCCTTCTTCAACATAGAAATGCGAAAGATCATTGCTTAGTTTAAAAATCGTTATCTCTGTTTCTTTCAATTTTCCTTTGATTGCGACGCCAATCCCGGATTCAAAATGGGTGGTGAGCGTGTATTGGGTCGCCATGTTTAAAGGCATAGTACAATGAGCCAAAACTATCTGACAGGTGTCGGAATCGATGCGGGCTGGGTTGGCCTGAAAACCTGACTGACCGGTAATTTTGCTCATAAGATACATCGAAATCATGGCAGGTACATCGCCTTCGCACGTGCCTACCAGTCCATCCTTGTTTATAAGTGACAGCCCAAGGCATCCGGTTGTATGGATTGAGCCCAGCAAGTCAAAACAACGAATCGTCAACCCTTTGAGCTTGTATTTCTCAATCAATTTCTCGAGACTTGCGGATACTTTTTTGGCATAATTCAGTTCTGTTTCATCATAAAACAATACATCATTATGATTAAATTCCGCTTCCTTGGCGTGTTGATACAAACCTATGAATTCTGACATGTCGATGTCAATCAAATTGATATTCAGTTTTTCCAGACATCTGTTTTTATCTACTCCGCTTGCGATCAACCAATCACTTGGCTTGCCAATGATGCCAAGATTTACTGGATCTTCTTTCTTGATGTTTCCCAACTCGGTTATCTTTTTGGCGATATATTTTGCCGATCCGTGGAGAATTTCGGCCAATTCATTGTTGCTTTTCAAATAGGATAAGATTTCCATGCTGGCAGCCAGAGAATTATTTGTGCCATATGTCAACAAATAATATGGCTCTCGGAAATGCTTTTTTAAACTTAAAAACATTCCTTCCGAGCCTCCGCTTTGAACCAAAATCAAAGTCAAATCATAATTATACATCTCTTCAAGCGAAGAAATCACAAAATCAAAATCTCCCCAAAGTTTTAACTCGTTGATAAAGGAGCTTGTTTGACTGTCAATGATGGCTTCATCATGTAAAGACGATACTATGGGATAGATTGCTATTTTCATGGAATCAAGCCTCCTGCAAGTCTAAGAATATTTGTATTAACGAAGAAAAAACAATTATGCAATACTTATTCCTTCATCTTTCTTTTAAAGATAAGGATTGCCAACACCAATATGACGAGCGTGTATAGAATCACCCATCAATGCAGCTATTGCTGCTCCGTTTAATCCCAATAGAGCAAAAAGCTCTCCCTGATTGATTGAAAGATCAAGGGATTTCACCGCTAATAACCCTTTATAATTTTTTGAAAGACTTTTTGTTTGAATCGCACTCATTTTCATCACCGCTTTTATATTCATTCTACCCTTGATTAATGATTAATTCAATAATAGATATAATTGTTTTTATATATCCTCAGAGATATTGAAAGGCAAGAGGACTATTTAAAAATCGGAACCTTTGCAAGGGGTTCCGATATTAAATTAATTTTTCTTCAGAAATTAGCCTTTATCATTGCTATAGTTTGAAAAAACGCAGACCCCTTCTTGGAAGGTCGCATCTATATAATCTCTGGCGGTTCCTGCATTATCAACAGATGTTTGAACGATATCTAACATGCTTTTATCCTGTAATACATCATTGACGTAAAATTCATAAACAACATCATCTTTATAGACATATTTGAATGTGTCCCCTTGAGGACACGCGGCCACAACGGCGTCATCAGGTATTCCTCTAGTTCCACAAGCGGTCAATGCAAATATGCTAAATAAAGCGATGGCCAGTACAACAAATTTTTTCATTTTTTCTCCTTTGTCTTTACCTTATAATATTTTAAAAGTATATAATCATTTTACAATTTGTAACAATGAAATGCAAATAACATTCATAAAATAGATAAAATTATAAACCCGTCAATTTCAGACTTTATTCACTCTTGTGAATGTTTGGGAAAAGATATATTTCGACTACTTTAATTTTAAATCATTTCTATGATTTGATTATAAGAAAGTCCGATAGTGTAAAGAATAATGCCTTGCTTCATTTTTTTGTATATTTCTGAATGTTTTTCAATTTGAGCCTCGTGAAATAATTCAATATTTTTCACAAATATCTGAGCTACTTCTTCCGTCAAATTTGCAAATGAATTTTGCTTAATTTTGCTTTTAATAATGACCTCTATATGGCTTTTAGCATTTTGTGCATTGTTTGCATAATCTCCAAAAAGAATTATTTGATCAATACGATATTTAGATGTTAACGGGAGTAATAATTCTTTAATTTGTTCTACAGTATATATACCTTTTGTTTGAGTTACAATACCATATTGGTTTTTTGGATATTGTTTTAAATAACCAATCAGTAATGTCCCAACCCATGGGCTCGGTTCAGATAAACCATTTTCCCAACTTTCAATAGTTTTCTCAGGTATATCCGTAATTTCACTTAATTCTTTAAGTGTAAGATTATATTCCTTTCTAATTTCTTTTAACTTTAAAGTCATCTCATCATAAATAATATATGCCGAAAGAAATACAGCTTAAATTATTACTCCTTTCAATTCTGGATTTTTATATATAACTATCTATTATTATTGTATAGCGAGGTTATTATACCAACAAATAAACGTCAAGTACATTCCCCCTTGAATATTAACGTGTTTTTAAATAAATCACATATGACTTGCCGGCATCAAGCTCAAATAAAAAAGCCCTTTTAAGGGCTGTTTTCAGGGCTAGATGGTAGTTCGGGAGAGAATAGAACTCGCGATACATGGATTTTCAGTCGTTTTATGCTGCTTTTAATCTAGAATATTAATGCTAATCCTATCAAAACTGAAGATAATGAAAAAATGATTGGACATAGTTTGAAAGGTAAAAATCTAATTTTAAAGCCAGTTGCTAATGAGATTATTGATAACGCAGTTAGAGCTATAATCACAAGAATGTTTAGATAAGGAACAATATCACCAGTCACTATTATTGATACAATTAACAGCATGCCTAAAAATATCAAAGTAACCCCCTCATTAATCCATTCCATTCGCACTATATTTTTGTTGTCTTCACTAATGTTACCAAAGTCTTTTACAACATTTCTTGTTGGAATTAAGTGTGATATACCCCACATCATTACCAAAGCTGAACCAATAATTGTTAATATCATTAACATTATCTCCTTTTAATTAAATAAATTCATTTTATCATATTTTAATACAACAGACAATATTGAAGTGTGTACAAAAAATTATCTATCGATTATTTATAAACCATGTTTGTGACAAAAGGATTTTCAGTCGTTTCATGCCATTAAACTCTTAATAAATAACAGAATAAACTCTAATATGTCACCTTACATATAAGACTTTCATAAAAACCGATTACAGAGTCCTGATATTTATGTGAAATTTTTAATTTATCAAATTTCCATCTGTAGATATAAAATGGTTTATTGATAATTGAGAATAGTTTTGAAAAGAACTTTGGCTTACCAAACTTTTCTTCACCATATTTTTGCAAAAGATTATTGTTTTTAGTATCTATGTAAATCGTCTTAGCTTTTTTGTCTATTTCTTGTTTTGTTTGTGATACTATGATTTCTATTTGAAAACCAGAATCGAAAAAGGACACTCTGTTAACCACATCTATTTTATCGCTAGAAATCTTATTTTCAAAAACATAGAATCGCGAATCATTTTTGTTGCACTGCAGTAGATTGATTAAATCATCCTCTTTCATATTCCAATCAATTCTTATTTTAGGATCAATAAAATCTATACCAGTGATATTATTTTTCTTCATTTCTTCCTCTTTTCAATAAAGTTCTGTTTTAGAGATCGACTAGACATACGGTTTTTCAGTCGTTTCATGCAGTCATCGTTTTGATTTCAAGAACAAATATCCTATATTTATCTGACTTAGGAGTTCTTTTTGATACTACAAAAATTAGACTTTTCTTTATAAAATCTGGCTTTTTAATTTCAATATTATAACTAGTCGCCTTGAGAAGTTGGTACTGAATAGGTATATATAAGTTTTAGTGTGTTGTGATCTCTTGATTGGCTAAATAGTACATATTCGTTATTTTTGTCTAACCCTAAATAAATAGTCGTATTGATCGAGCTTGATTCTCTTAGATTACCAATTCGATAAATTATTGGATTGGATAAATTTGTGAAAACAAAGTCTTTTATAGTGTCTTCATCTATTTCTTGTTTTACATCGTTGATAATTAGTCCACCCCATAGAAGATTAATATAGCCTTCTCTGATTTGGTCTTCATCTAATATAATATCGTTTGTTGTATATGTTATTCCTTGCGCGGTAAAGGTTTCTGATTCGGTTGTTTGGTTGTATGTTTGTATTGCTTGTGTTAATTCCTCTAGGTCATATATTAAATTATATACTATTACATTTGGTTCTCCAACTTTATCGGGTATAAACACCGTTACTAGTTGATTGGTTTCTTCTTTTGTTCCATAGTACACCCTTGTGTTTCTACTGTTGCATTCTTCATCGATACCATTTAATTGATATACTGATTCAACAATATTCGTTCCGGTTGGAACTGGTTCTTCCTCGTAATCAACTATACCATTTTCTTGTAACCAATCAGTATAATAACTAGGATTGTCATCGGTTTTTTTATCATAATCTGGATAACATGCAGTTAGTGAAAAAACTACAAATAATAACAACAATGTTTTTTTCATATTTATCTTTCTCACTTTCTATTTATAACCGTTATGAATTGCGAATAAGCACATGGATTTTCAGTCATTTCATGCACGCAATGGGGATTATATAGTTGCTTTTGAGCCAAAGAAGATATAGTCTAGTTCCAATAATTCAAAAAGGATCAACTAATTTTTTTCGTTATATGTAATCTATAGAGAGTGAAGCCCATAATAACACATTCGATAAGAAAGAGTGAAGTGAAAATATAGAATGATCCTGATGCCTCACTTGTATTTGACCCTGCTACAATATATTTTATTAAATAGAATGCCAAACCGCCTAGGAAAATATGAACAATTACTATTACGAAAATAGATCTTGGCCATGATAAATTCTTCCGCAATTTCATGAAACCGAATAAGTGTATTAGGAATACTAGTTCGATCAACGCCAAAACACACAGCAAGAGAAACAACAAATACATTCCTTCAAATTCGTAATAAATATCTGGAAAACGTATTTCTGAAAAGACCAACAATTGATATGAGGATGTTACTGCGAGAATACTAATACATATAGTGAATGATAAAATAATTAATTCAATCACTAAAAACCTACGAGCTTTTTTTCTTAGGATGATATCCATATAAAACTCTCCTCTTACTTGAATAACGGATTTTCAGTCGTCTCATGCAACAAAATCCCATATAACATTGTAAAAAACCATTTGTCTCTTTTGTATTAAAACCTCAATCTACCACATCGTTCAAATATACTTACACACAGATAAGTTAGCCAAGGTGATGGTATCTTCTTTTGACCAAAATCCCACTCCATACACTTTCTATATATTGACTCAGGAACAAATTGAAATTCTGAATTAGCTTTATTTTCAATAATGTTTAAAATTTCAATAAACCGCTTATCTTTTCTCGCATATTCGAAATGACTCAAGCAATTCGCTAAACTTACAATATCATACCAAAGAGACGGAGCTTTTAGTTTTCTAAAATCATTTCCCATATAGAACATGTATGGATGTTGTTGTTGGCTTTCTTCCCATAAGTCCAATAATATATCGATAATTGAGTTAGCAAATTTGGATTGTTTATATTCAGGGATAATTGAAATAAGTTTCAAAATCAGAAGAGTTGCGTATGGGCAGCAATCAGTTTTTCTTCCTGGACCTCTAAATTTCCC
>Ga0268276_1002434_pt1 | contig 15909 bp, 13 predicted proteins | sample saktaG_4_FD_190145 | JGI IMG/M metagenome (GOLD analysis project Ga0268276, IMG submission 190145) | Saline water microbial communities from Sakinaw Lake, British Columbia, Canada - sak_2010_1_5_45m | ecosystem: Environmental > Aquatic > Non-marine Saline and Alkaline > Saline ...
CGGTATTTCTTTTAATCAAAGCTAATTTTTCATCAATACTCAATTCCTTTCCCATAAAAAAACAAACAATTATTAATTCTTAAATGTTTCTTTAGTCGAATATGCTATTCCAAATTATCCTATTTATCTGCATAGGAATTTTTGCCGGAACAATAACCGGCCTAATCCCAGGAATACATATTAATTTGGTAGGAGTCGGGATTGTTGCGATCTCCTCATCTATTTTATATTCACTAAATCAAACATACTTAATTGTTTTTATAACATCCATGGCAATAACCCACACTTTTCTAGACTTTATCCCCTCCGTGTTTTTAGGTTGCCCAGATACAGATACAGAACTTTCAATTCTTCCAGGGCACGAACTATTAAAACAAGGTCACGGATATCAAGCGATTTTATTAACCGCATACGGAAGCATAGCCGCAATTTTTATTCTTTTGTTAATTTCATTCCCTTCGGTATTTCTTTTATCAAAAACGTATAATACAATTCAAAAATTCATTCCATATTTTTTAATTTTAGTGGTAGTTTTCTTAATTCTATTAGAAAAAAGAAAATTTCCGGCTATAGTCGTATTAGCATTAACAGGATTACTAGGGTGGAGTGTCCTAAATTTGGGAAACTTAAACCAACCTCTCTTCCCTTTGTTAACTGGTTTATTTGGTTCTTCGACATTAATAATGAGCATAAAAAATAAAACTAAAATTCCAGAGCAGGTTATAGAAAAACCTAAAACAAATATTCTTAAACCATTATTTGGGGCAATGATTGCATCCCCCCTCTGTTCTCTTCTTCCAGGATTAGGTTCGGGTCAAGCTGCAATTATCGGCCAAATGATTTCTGTTTCAAAAGAAAATAAAAAAGGTTTTTTGATATTATTAGGAGCAACAAATACTTTAGTTATGGGCTTTTCTTTTATCTCCTTGTATGCAATCTCAAAGACAAGAACAGGGGCAGCATTAGCAATTCAAGAACTCTCTCCAGAAATTTCCACACCCACGATGATACTAATTATAGCAGTAACACTAATTACCGGAATAATTGCATTTTATTTAACAGTCTTTCTAGCAGAATATTTCTCTACAAAGATACAAAAAATAAATTACACAAAAATATCTATAGCAACATTAATCCTACTACTAGTAATGGTCTTTTTAGTCTCAAACTTACTCGGGATATTAATTTTAATTATCTCTACATTTACGGGATTATATTGTATTAATTTGAGTATTCGTAGAACGAATATGATGGGATGTTTATTAATTCCTACAATAATTTTTTACTTGTTTTAACCCATCAAGATAATGCTTTAATTAAAAAACATCCTCTTTTAAAAGTTATTAATTACAAATTAGAACCATTTTCCCAGAGCTTCTTTAGGCAAAGTTTACTTTGAATACCAAGAAGATTAGAACCATTTTCCAAGAGCTTCTTGCTTTTCCAACTCTTTCCCAAAGACAGAGTCAATGTATCTTTTTGTTAATTCTATACTTTGTTTCATATACGCAGATAAATTATACTTTTCAACCAAATTTAATGCAGGTTGTAAATATTTTTTAATTCCTCCTTCATGAATTGTAAAAATTATTTTGCCTCCACAAGAAGGACAAATACCCGTTAAAGGGGGCCTTCTCATAATTTCATTACATCCAACACACCGAAATCCTTGCATAGAAAATTTTCTTAAATTACCCCTCATATCTCTAATAAAATGTCTATCAATAATTAATCGTGCAGTATCTGCAGTATCAACCGCTCTAATTTTTTCAACCAACCCCATCTGGTGATCAACCTTGTCTTGCATTGTAGCTAATAACTTGTAAGAACTAACAACCACCCCCCCATTGATATTATCCGTATCATGAGTAAAACCCAAATTAATAAATGGGTCCTTCCCTTCCTTTAACAACTTTTTAATTATCATTACAGTTTTAACCTCCGACGAATGTAATCTTTGTTCTGCTTTTTGATAGAGCTCTAAAGGATAGTGTCCTTCAGGAACCGCTTCAAAGTCTAAAATCTGATCATCTACCTCTCCTGCATCTATTCTAGCATTTAATACCAACGGGGCATCCTGAGTTCCACCCCTATGAGAAGGCAAAAATTTTCTTGAAAAATTTAGAAGAACATCAGACAACAACATAATCGCTGCTTCATCTCCATCGCAATTTTTTGTTAAAATTGAATTAGCAACAACCAAATGATTTTTACTGTCAACATTTAAACAATAACTTTCTTTTTCTCCCATATCATTTATAGATACAATCGGATCGTAAACAAAATCCTTATCTCTATTTATACTCATTCCTATTCCTTTTCGATTCAAATGATATTTTAATATCTCTTTTTTACGTTTAGACAAGAATCCAATTTTTCCAAAATTACTAACAAAATCAGAGCCGATAATTAATTTAGTAATTTTAAACGTAGGTATTTCCCTATTTTTCCTAAGATAAAACTCTTTTGATTTTGGTCCAGACTGTTTTTCGTATTCATGTCTTTTAGAAAAGATTCCAAATCTACTCAAACAAAATTCCAAGTCGCTTAACAACCCATCACTAACACTATCGCAGCTAACTCTTCTATCTCCTTTAGAAACAGAACCATCCCCTTCAAAATATCCTCTTAAAACACCGGCTAATTTATCTAATTCTAAATTAAAAAACATGTATGGAATCCTTTTAGTTTTAGCATCGCTTCCACACTCTAGAATTTTAATAAAAAATAGATATAAAAATTTACTAGAAAAAGTAACTCTATCTGTTTTGTTCTCCGAAGGAGTTAGTCCAAAATATTTGTGAATTATTTTTTTAATAAAACTCCTTAAAACACGATCATCAGATGCAATATAAACTTGATTTAATCCTTTTTTCCCACTAATACTCCTAGAATAACCCTCAGCAAGATACAACCCAATGACCTCTAATAAATCATTTTCTAATTTAATAATAATTGGGACATCAACACTATCTCTTTTAATTGCAAGTCTTCCTTTTTTAAAAATTTCCTTCTTTAAACCCTCACCTAATTCCAAAACAAATTTAGAAGGATAACTATCTCTTAAGTTATAATTGGCAAATTGTTTTTTTGAGATTTTTAATTTTTCTAAGATAGTTTCTTTTTCCGGATTACTCAAATTAGAGATAATTTTTCCAATTTTTCTAACCATCAGATTATCCTCCTCTTTTAATAAATTAAATAAATTGATAAAACCCAATTTTTTAGAAGGAATATCCACCTTGATTGGAAGAGGTAGTTTATCTCCAATCTTCAAATCACTTGCTCTCTTGAATTTTCCATCTACTAAAAACTTATGATTTTCAGTGACTTTAATTTTTTTCCCTAAACTCGTTTTAATTTCAAAAATCTTCCTCTTGGAGTGTTTAGTAAAATTATTTATTTTAACAACCCCAACTCTATTGTCAAATCCAATTGTTTCAAAATCTTCAACTTTTTTTTCTTTTGTTCCCCAATCATCGACAATTTTAGAAGGATTAATACTTTCAACTAGCTCTCCGATTTTTATATTTTTCCAGAAACCATCTCTTTTAATCGGAATATACGTATCATAATCAAAACAGTCTCTTCTGATTGCAGCATGCATGTACGGACTAGCAAGCAATCCCTGAGTATTTGAAAAACCGATAAACCTACATATAACTCCCGCACAATTATGTGGAGCCATACAAACCCCAATCTGCCCAACTAAATCCTCCTTACTCTTTAAATTATGAAATTTATTTAGAGAATAAAATCTATCTAATTCCTCATCTACGAATTTAGAAATCTTGAAAAAAACATCATCCGCTTTTTCATCGGGAGTTTCTTTTGCAGAAGGGAGCAGAATATCGTGGGGCATTAACTCTAAAATTTGTTCCTCATTAACTAATTCTTTTCCGTAAATATCTGTATCATAACCCAACTCTTTAAGTTTTTCAACACCCACCTTGATCTCTTTGGGTTTAAAAGAGTTCAACGGCATTTCAGTAGCATCAAATCGAATCGTTCCATCTTTGTTAACTTGTAAATCAAACTTGGCTCTCAACAGTCCCTTAGATAAATGTTCCATCATTTTATCTGCAGAACTAACCCCCCTTACTCCTTTAACCAGCAAAGGCATTTCGCTTTTCTCCAAATTTAATTTTTCTTTTGCTTTTTGTAAATAATAATTAATATCTAAACTCTGATAATAATGAGGAACTCCTTTTTTTTCTACTCCATCCTTTTCTTGTTCAAAAGATTTTTCTTTTGAATCATAAAAATAATATTTTTTCGTTGTAGGAGAACTGCATAATTCACATTTTCTATAAATTGTTTCTTTATCACAAGATTTACAATAAAATAATGGAAAATCCCCCTTCACTTTTCCCGCCTCGCATGCAGCCTGAATACTTCTTAATCTCCCTCCTTCGTTCCCTACCGGAAAAAGAACATTCGGGCTTCCTTGCAATTTTCTAAGTTTACCTTTTTCAGGACGGCCCATACGAGTACCAATAAAGTCTCCAGCTTTGTCTCTAATATTAAAGTTAGAAAAACTATTTATCATATCTAAAACATTCTCCTTCTCTAAAAAATTAAAATTTAATTCCTTCAATAAAAATTCTTCTTTTTTTAATAATTCTAAATCCAAACCCAAATTAGTAAAAAGATACTTGCTAGTTAATTCGTTTAAAACAACATTTTCTATACTCACTTCATGTTCTACCCCTAAAAGTTCCAAGGCTCTTTTACCTAAAATAAATTTTTCTTGTTCAGAAGGATTGTACGGAAAAACAAGTTTACCTCCACGAACAATAGAATATTTTAACCAATCAATTAATCCAAAAAATTGTTCCTTCGAAATTTGAGTCCAATAAAAAATAAATTTAGGATTTAATGAAACTCCAAAATCCTTACTAAATTTTAATGCTTCCTCAAACCCAACTTTAAATCCATTAGCAATTTGGTCTTTTTCTTTTAATTCTAACTCCCACCACTCTTCAACATATCCCGGTTTTATTAAATCATAATTCCTATTTGCTAAATCAGAAAAAGGGAAAAGAAGATCTCCAAGGTAAACAATTTCTTCAACATCCTTGTAAATTTTCCTCGCATCTTCTAAATTTTTTATTTTTCTTAAACTTCCATTAAAAAGTTTAACAATCGGTCCATCAATACTATCACAAGGAGTAGTAATACATCCTTTAGTGGGCTTTTCTATTTTTAATTGAGTTCCATTAGCAATAAAATCGTCAGTAATTCCCATTGTAGCTGGATGAATAGATGCAGCAGAAAATCCAGAGTTTCTCCCTCGACCGTATCTAAATCTAAACGCACCCGAACGAGAAGGATGTCCATAAACAGGACGACCAGCAACTAAATCTTTAATGTATGTTGGTGGACCGCCCGCTCCCTTTTTACCCTTATTTCTAGCTTCGTGTAATTCTATATACTCTGCAATCCAATCAAAACCGGTAGATTGAATACCGTTATTTTTTGCCTGATTTAATAATCTAAATCCTTTAGCAGCTTTCTGCGCCAATCCTTCTGCTAAAACTAAACAAAAACCACTTCTCAAAAAGTTAGTTTCTACTCTTTCCAAATTTTTATAATTGGAAACTTCTAATTTCTCAGAAGCATCACCTGCTACTTGAATTGGCATATGTCTTGCTAAAAATAAAGCTTCCTCTTCAGTAGGAAAATATTGTAAATTAGAAATTCTTTCATGAAAATCAGAAAGTTCGGCCCAAACTCTTTTTATCTCTTCTTCAGTTGGATCGTATTTAGCATAACCAAACATTTCCCGTAAGTAATCAATTAACATTAAAACGATACACGACGCAGTTGTTCCCGCACTACGAATAGGACCAGAAAAACTTGCTTCAATGTAATCTTTTCCTTCTTTAGTTTTTCTAACATTTAATCCAGTAAAACCTTCTATAGGAGAACTTACAACTCCTAAAGTAGTATAAGCAAAACCCACACGAATACCTGCATCCATTGCTTCTAATGTTGAACTAAACGTACAAAATTTTTGCTTTGCAACCTCTTCTGCAATTTTGAAAACAACCGTAGTATCCAACTTCCCATAACTCTTTTCTAATTCCAAGATGCGAGTGTCAATTCCAGAATCCATCATCTGAGGATAAATCGTAGAAATTAATCCAACCACTTTAGCAGCCATAGTCATAGCAAGAGGAATCTCAACTTTATCTACGGGATCAAGCCCAGTTTTTTTAGCTTCTTGAGCCATACTATAGACCTTATCAACTTCCTTTTTCAGATTTTCAAAATATAAATTAGTTTTTTCTGAATTCATTTTTAATCTCATTTATTGTAGCAATGTTAGCATCTATTCCCATTTTCATTTTTTAAAAAATTCCTCTTTAATTAAAAACCCTTATTACTACTCAAAGTCAAGGATTTTTATTGCACGAGTTTTTAAGTTAAACATTGGAACCTTACAAAAATCCGGCTCATTACCCATTTTCTCTTGAAATGCAGTCAAACTTTCCCAAGTAGAACTGGAAACAATTAAAATATTATTATAATAAGAAATTGCGCTTTTGTGTGTATGTCCAGAAACAAAAATATCCGGAACAGAACGAATAATGAATGGGTCGTTTTCACTTGGAAAATAAAGAGTAGATGAATGTGTTGGAGCTAAATGTCTATGTTTTAACAAATATTCCATAACTAACTCCGGCTTATGCACCGCCTTTTCAATAATTAATCTAGAGATATTCCCTGCATAATAATGATAAGAGTAACCATGATAATTTAAAACATTAAATCCAGAAAAACCATTTTTAGCCCCTAAATTAATTAAACAGGGATTTCCAACGAGAATAACATTTTTTAGTTCATAAAGAGCCCAGGCAAACTTTTCGTCCAAAACCGGTTGTGGCTCCATAATTCGAACAGAATCGTGATTACCTGGAGAAATTATAATTTTTATATCTTTTCTAATCATTCCAATTAATTCTGCAGCTTTACAATACTGTGCTTCAATATCCGGAATTGCTAACTCTTGATCTTGATTTGGATAAATTCCCACTCCTGCAACTGTGTCTCCTAAGATAAAGAGATACTTTATTTTTTTAACTTCTTCTTCTGTTCCGGGAACATTTCCATTAAGATAATCTATAAATTTTAAAAAATTCTTTTCCATAAAGAGTTTACTTCCTACGTGAATATCTCCAATGAAGAGAACAGATTCATCTACCGGAGATCTTCTTCTTTCGGGAAGTCTAGCATCAGGAAAAATAATTTCATTTGCGAACAAAATTTCCTTACTTCCAGTTCCCTTAAATCCTAAAACAGAATCCAAAGTAACTTCTTCAGCAATCTTACAAAGGTCCTTCCTATCTTTATTTATTAAAACTTTAATTTTCCCTGTTAGGTCTTCTATCTCAAAAATGATATTTTTATTTTTGGTCATCTTTTTATCAGAAACAATTCCAATTAAAGAAAAACTCTGTCTATTTCCAGAAATTTTATTTATAGAAACCAAACTTTCTAGTTCCGCATGGTCCTGTAACATATTCCTCATTTCTAAATATCTACTTTTAAAATATCCGACAAAATCTTTTACTTCTAACTTCTTGGTTAAAGCAGGAAAATTAGATATAACTTTTACATCTTCTTCTAAAACCTCTGGAGAAAAAACTACAGACATCTCATTCAAATTTGAACCTTCTCTAGAATGTTTTTCATCAGAAGAAACTTCCCTAGAAATTTCTATACTCAATCCGAGATTAATCTTCAGCTTCTCTAAACTTTTATTCGTATCTGAAGGCAAATTTAAAAATATTTTATTTACTTTGTCTTTGTTTTCCTCAAAAATAGTTTTAGTAATTACTCTTTTATTAGTATAGCTTTTTACTCTTTCTAAAATAAATTTAATAGATTCAACTTCAGAAGACTCACTAAATAAATGAAGTAATTCTTTGTCTAAAAGCAATCCCTTCTCCATGCAGAATTGTAGTATTTCATTCGATTCCATTTTAAGAGCATAATTTTAATAATAATCTATTGAATCCTTAATAATATCTTTAGCCTTTTCTGTAATTTCTCTTGTAATTGCAAGTTTGATTTCCCTCATTCTCCCACCACGACCCTTCGAGATAACTCTTACATTAATAATTCCTAACATGTCAAATTCTTGTATTATGTCTGAAACCCTTCTCTGGGATAAAACATCATTTTTATTTTTTAAACAAATATCCTTGTAAAGATTATATATATCTCCAGTAAAAACGGGGTCCTCTCTTCCTTCTAAACTTCTTTGAGCCCCTCTCTCCCCTCTAGCCCTTTGCTCAGATAGTTGAATAATTGAAGCTAATACAAACTGAAACTGCTTCGGTTCCGTTCTAATAACATCTAAAATTTTATCTTTCTCTATTTTACCATTTGCAAGATCAATATATTTCTCAGAAATAGTCTTAGAAGAGTCCCTTTCTGCAAGCTCTCCGGCAACTCTTAGTAAATCTAATGCTCTTCGAGCGTCTCCATGCTCCCTAGCCGCAAAGGCAGCACACTTAGAGATGACCCCATCTTCAATAATTCCTTCTTTGAATGCCAAAACAGACCTTTTTGTTAAAATATCTTGTAATTGAACTGCATTATACGGCGGAAAGATTACTTCTTCTTCTCCTAAAGAAGATCTAACTCTTGGATCTAATTCATCTAAAAAAGTTAAATTATTAGAAATTCCAACAATACAAATTTGAGTTTTACTTAATTCGGAGTTTAATCTAGTTAAATTATATAAAAAATCACTAGAAATTTTCTTTACAGTTTGGTCTATTTCATCTAAAATAAAAACAATTAATTGCTTCTCTTGGTCGATTATTTCAATAAACTTAGAATAAACTGATTCAGTAGGCAAACCTGTAGCTGGAACTTCTCCCCCCAATTTTTTAATTAATTCCGCTAAAATACGATATTCTGTATCTGAAACCTTTTTTAATTTACAATTAAGATACTCTATTCTTAAATTAAAGTCTAAATTTTTATCTACTCTTTTCATTAATTCATCTCTAACATATTGAATAGAAAGAGTTTTTCCCGTCCCTGTTTTTCCATATAAAAAAAGATTACTAGTTTTTTCTCCTCTTAAAACCGGAGCTAAAATAGAAGCAATTTGTCTTACTTGTTCATCTCGATGAATAATAGAATCAGGACTATAACTAGTTTGCAAAACTGCTTTATCTTTGAAAATACCGTTTTTAATTACTGAGTCAAATATGTCGTTTAGTGATGAATTCATTTTTCCTCCTTTAAGTTATAATCCAAAATCTTTTTTTAAGTCTTTGGATGGTCTAAAATATATCTTACCCTCACACCATTGTTTCTAATGGAAAGGGTATATTAAATTATTTTATCGATGAAAAAAATTAATAATATTATATAAATGATTATGACTACTTCAAAAAGAGAACACCTATATTTCACGTGGAGTTCAAGATTCAAAGAAATTAGATTTTATATGTTTTAAATCAATCTTTTAATTTTGAATATATATTTTAAGTAAATTCTTTAATTTCTAATTTAGATACTTTGATAAATAATAGATAATCTAAAATAAATCTTTAATTTTTAATATAGATAGTTTGATATATATAATATATAATATATAATTTTATAATATAATAATAAATAATAAAAATAATATTTTTATATATATACCTTTCTACACGAAATAAGGGGGTGAGAGGTACATTTTCACTTATTTCCCTCTATTAATAGAACATATTAATCTAATCTTACATTATAATAAAATTTATTTCCTCTATTATAACCCAAAATAAGATATTTTTATCTTAATTATACCACTATCCCTTTTATTTATCTTAATAATTCAATTTAATTAAGTAATTGAATCTCGCTCTTTTTTCACAGATAACTTTATAAATATAAAACCTTTATTTTTTTCATGTCAGATAAAAATCCATTCAGTGTGATTTTAGGAAAGATGATTGTAACAAAAGAAGGTAAAAGATTAGGATTTGTAAAAGATGCTACTTTCGAGACTAGTTCAGGAGAATTAATTAATTTAGTTGTGAAAGATTCTACTCCTTACACAAAGAACCTAAACTTAGAAAGAACTGCTAATAACGATCTTTTAATTCACTATAGCGCAATAATTGCCATTGGAGATTTTGTTATTGTCTCTGAAGAAGATTTAATCTAATTGTACTCTCCTGCTAATGTTTCAATTTCTCAAACATATTTTTTAAAACTATTAATTTAAGGACATTCTTTACCAAATAATACATTTTTATGTTACTCAACTAGTTTTATTTTCTTAAAATTTAGAAATTTTATAATTAGTCAAATATTAACTACTCTTTCTTACTCTTAGAATCGTCTTCGGAAGCCTTTAAGCTAGGGAAAGGGATATGATAAGGTAATCCCATCTCTTCTTCTAACTGAAGTGCCTTAATACTTGATTTTTTAAGAATCAAATTAAAAAGACCCATTTTAAATTGAGGAGGCAATTTTTTATCCTTCCAATCCTTTAGTATTTCTTTTGCTATTTTTTCATCTTCAACCATAACAATCTCTCCAGACAGTTCTATTTTAGCAAATTGAGGAGCATAATTAATTAAATAATTAAACTTCACAGAAATAATCTGTTCTTTTGTTTTAATCATTTCAGATTTAACTTCATCAATGCTAGAGAGGTCTATATTTGTGTTTAGTTTTACATCCTTCAAGTTGCCACCCTTTTTTTCACAGAGTATCTTATTAAATTGAAATCCAATTATTTTCATATTTATCTCACCAAATTTTTATTTATAAGTATTTCTATTTTTCAAAATGTATTTAAACTAATACCGAATAAATCTATTATGCGAATTTCAACTAAAAAGAGGGAAAAGATTTCTGAACAAATACTTGCCCTTTTATTTTCTAATTCCCCAAAAGCGTTCTTTACTTCACACATAGCTCAAGAAATAGCGAGAGACGAAGAATTTACTAAAAGTCTTCTGGAAGATTTGAGGTCAAAGAAATTTGTAAAAGAAATAAAAAAGAACTCTGAGGGGATTCAATATCTCCGGAGGTCTAGATGGACCCTTTCAGAATCAATATACTCTTTATACAAACAACACCAGTCTGCAATCTCGGAATAATATTTATACAAACAACACCCGCCCATCTAATCGCAATAATCTTTATATTCTAATCAATAAATCTATTTGGATGGACGAACAGATTAAAGGATCTTTTAATAAGGTGAAGCAGGACATCGACTCCTTAAGAAGCGAACTTAATTTAACTGTAAAAATTCTACAAGAAAATAGATCTAAAATTTCAGAAATATGTGATATTCTCTCTTCAATAAACGAACATAATTCTCTTTTAAACGAGAAAATCAAAGAAAATTCACAAAAAATAACTAGTTTAGAGCAAGTTAATTCAAAGCTATTTTTAGACAATCCAACAGACAGACAGACAATCCAACAGACAGACAGACACATAATTCAGCCAAACCAACACATAATTCAGACAGATAATCCCCCTTTAGAGCCTCAAAAGGGTCATTTTTTACCCTTTTCCACAGGAAATGAAGGGGTTCCAACAGACAGACAGACAGACAGACAGACAGACAATCCAACAGATAAACAAATAGAAACACCTCTAAAAATCGAGAAAAAGGCGAATTTTAACTCACAAGAGAAAGATCAAAACCCCTTTGACCATGCAATTAGCGCGTTGGATTCTTTAGATAGCCTAAAGAAGGAGTTAAGACTAAAATTTAAACGACTTACGGATCAAGAACTCTCGGTTTTCTCTCTTATGTACCAATTAGACGAGGAATTAGGCTATTCTGATTACAAACTGCTTTCAGAAAGGCTTAATCTAACCGAATCTTCTATTCGAGACTATGTTGGAAGATTAATAAGAAAGGATATTCCCGTCGATAAAAAGAAAATAAATAATAAACTAATTCAATTAAATATCTCTCCTAATTTGAAACGGATTGTTTCTTTGTCTGCTTTACTGCATCTTAGAGATATTTAAATTAAATCTATTAGTTAGAGTCTTTCGGTTAAGAGAATAACTTCCTTAGACTTGCGTTTTTTGATTTTATCGACGATAAATTTTTATTTATTTTTAACTTTTTTGTGTTTTAGACCATTACTCTCACTTTTAAGCTGATTTTTTGGATGTCATTACTGATTTTCATTGATCGTATCCACCCATTTCTCACTTTTTTACTCATCTTTTCCCCTATATTCAAAAGATACATAAAATTTCTCTCATTACCCTCACTTTTCGTCATTTTTCACCCCCTTTTCCCTCATTTTTTCCTCTCTCTAACTCTCACTTTCGCCTTTTTCAGTAGTTTTTCCTTCATTTCCTGCCCTATGTACACCCTTTTTTTACCATTCTTCTCTATAGTCTCATTTATGATGTCACTTTTCTGCTTTATTGTGTTCAATTGCCCTCTTATTGTGGATTTCTCCTTACCCAACATTGCAGCTAAGTCATCATAGCTAAGATTCATATCTGTATTTAGTAGAACCCAAATTATTGCTCTTTCAGTTATTGAAAATTGATCTAAATTTGGTGTTTGAACACCTGTTTGAACACCTGTTTGAACATCATAAACAGCTGTCTGTTTACTCAAAATTTGTCTAGGTGTTTTAAACACCTGTTTAGGTTTTATTTCATTTGTGATAGAAATCACATTTTTTAATCCTTCCATATCTTCTTGAATAGACGACAAAATGTTCTTTATCTCGGAGATCTCCTTGGCATGTAAATTTTTTTCAGAATCAAGGTGTTTAATCCACCCACTAACTGCATTAATGTCTTTTTTAACAGAATCAAATCCTATCTTAGTTTCTTCTTTTACCTTCTCAACATCTTTTTTGTTCCCAAATATCCAATCAAACATATTATATCTTAAGAAATATAGTTTAAAAACCTTTTGCCCGTCGGTGCAAGTAAAATTATTCCCGACGATAAAATTCTTTTTTCTATCCTATTTTTTCTTAAAAAAACGCTGTTTTTTGCAAAAAACACCATTAAACACCCTGTTTAAACAGCAGTAAACAACCACCCAAATATTAAACAGCTGTTTACCCTGTTTAAAACACTCTTTAAGTCATCGACGATAAAAACGCTTAAACACCCTGTTTAAACAGCATTTTTATACAATAATTCTCTAATTCGACAGATAAAATAAAATATCTCTCCAAAAACGGTTTTCAAAAACAAAAGATTAATAAAATGCTTTAATTTAATCTTAAAATAATGAACAAATTCCTCCAATATTTTAGAGCTTGTACCCGATTCAAAAAAGAGTTTCGTAGACAAATAAGATCATTTATTATTATCACTTTAGCATTTACAGTTGCATTTTCTTGGAGGCAAACTACCTTTGATCTGTCTCAGTATCTCATTTCATTAGTTATAACTATTCAAAATCCAGCAACATCAACGATTATAACTTCCACATTCATAACTCTTTTCAGCGTGTTTTTAATTTACCTAACTGCCCACTTCCTAAAAGAAGTTCCAAACGAGTTCTTTTAATATTATACACTACAAATATATTATAAACTACAACATTTAACTAAGCTAACCTAAATGAACAAACTCTCCCAAAAACAAATTTAATTAAAAATTCCCCCTTATTTGGATATATTTTCCCTATTGAAAATACTTAAAAAAATTACCCTCTTTATTTTAAAATGAATCAATCATATCCTTGGGCGGTGTATTTTCTCCGTGATGAATCTCCCTTAGGCGTTGCAAGAGTGGTTGGAGAATCCCCTCAGGAAGTATCATTACAATTTTCAGATCACTCATCCCCCTCTTCTGATGCATGTTGGAATAGAACAAAGGTTAGGCTATTTCCCTCACCTCAAGACGCCTTTCGAGATTTTTCCTCTTATTATCCTCCCGAAAATCCAAATCCTCTTGAACGAATTGTTCATGAAAGATTCCCCTCGGATATTTAACTTTCTCCTATTTTATTACAATAATCCTTAAATACTAAATGACCCATAATCTAATATGTTAAACGATTCAGTTGAAGGAGAGGAACCGAATTTTTTAGAGAAATATCGTAGAATTGGAGAGCTATTTGAAGATCGAGGCGTTAATTTAGGAGATAAACTAGAGCTATTAGTTAAAAATTCCTCTGGAGAAAATCTTCTTGGATTTGCTTGTCCGGGCTATATTTTTGCATTTAGATTCCATGCTTCTGGTTCAAGTCTACATTGGGCATTTTTTAGTCCCACAATACCTCGCGCACTCTCCAGACAATTTACGAGTGTATCTTTAACCCCTGGAAGAGACTCTGCTCTTTCTTCTTTTGGTAATGATACTCATGTCATAGGATATAGATTGGTTGAAACATGCCCAGATTATCTAAAACGTTATTTTGAATCAAATCCTTCTTCGGTGGATGAAAGAACTTTTCAAGAGGCAAGAGGCAGAGATTCTCAACCATCAATCCGATTGTAATTATTCTTTTAACTAAGCTAACCTAAATGAACAAGATTCTCCCTGAACAAAATTTAATTAAAATTTCTGCCCTAACAAATACACCATTTCATCAAAAAACGCTCAAAAATAGCCCTAAAAACTCCTAGTTTTATACAGGTTATTTTTCCCTTGTTAAAAGTTCGCACAATGTATATTGTACGAACCATGCTAAACAACCCCTCAAAATACCCCAAAACAAGAATTTGACTTAACTAAGGCAACCTAAATTAACAGATTAAATTTTTTAAAGATAATATGTATCTCTTTCCAGAACAAGAAAATTATTGCTGTGCATAAAGCTACCTTAAATAACTCTTTGATAATTTTTTATTTTTCAGACCGTTTAAACGCCTAATTAATTTCTATTAGAATTTTTTGATTTTGTGTAGCAATCCTTACAGCTAACTGAACTTCCTTCTTTTGGTTTAAATGGAACTTGACAAGCCTTTCCACAAACAGAACATTTCGCATTATGAAGTGTTCTCTCTGAACTCTTATACTCTTTTTTTGGAGCACTTTTCTTAAAACAATCTAAGCATCTAACTGGTTTGCCTTCTGTAGGTTTAAATGGAACTTGACAGGCTTTTCCACAATCGGAACAAACAGCAGAATGCATCTCTTTTTCTCCGTCTTGATTTTTGTTTATCATTATATATTTTAGATAATTTTTTCCTTTTTAAACCTTCTTACACTAAGTTTTTTAAACGAGTTCGCACAATACTTTTTATGGAAAAAGAGGAATTTCTTGAAAAGCTTAAAATCGAACTAAAAATTTCCAAAAATTCCAATTACACTCTAAGAAATTATGCCCGCTCTATTGAAGGATTATTTTCTTTTATTGATAAAAAACCTGACGAAATAACGGAGGATGACATTAAGAGATATTTAGTTGAAAAATTCTCTGAAAGTTCGGCATCTTCTACAATTGTTTTTCTCTCTGCATTAAAGTATGCATTTACAAACATTTTAGGAAAAGATCCAACAATTTCAATCAAACGACCGAAGCGGGAGAAAAGAATTCCAACAGTTTTAACTAAAGAAGAAGTGCGAAGATTAATCGACTCTTTTGATTCAAAAAAATCTAAGTTAATGGTTAGCTTAATTTACGCGTGTGGAATGCGAGTTTCGGAGTTGCTTCAGCTAAAAATAAACGACTTTGATTTTGATGAAAAAGTCGGGCACATTAGACAAGGAAAAGGAAGAAAGGATCGTATCTTTAACATACCAAACTTCCTGTTCAAACAGCTGTTTAAACAAGTGATTAAACAGAAAGAAAACAAACAAGAATTTTTATTTAGTGGTCCAAACGGGAGAATGAGCTCGAGAAATTTGCAAAAAATAGTTTCTTCTGCAGCAAAAAAAGCAGAAATAAAAAAAGACGTTCACTGTCACACCCTTAGGCATAGTTTTGCAACACAT
>Ga0268276_1002435_pt1 | contig 15908 bp, 16 predicted proteins | sample saktaG_4_FD_190145 | JGI IMG/M metagenome (GOLD analysis project Ga0268276, IMG submission 190145) | Saline water microbial communities from Sakinaw Lake, British Columbia, Canada - sak_2010_1_5_45m | ecosystem: Environmental > Aquatic > Non-marine Saline and Alkaline > Saline ...
ATCTCAAACCTTATTGTGACGGTAGCCGGTCTCAGTGGATGGAGCAGGTTTGTCGTGAGTTTTATTCTCTATGCGGTACTCTTTTTTGCCATCCTTTATGGGATCGAGAAGGTCTTTGGAATCAGTTTCTTTTGCATGAACCCGGAAGAGCCGTAATCATCCCGCAATGTCAATAAAAAAGAATCTTTTTTTAAAATTTTTCTTTTAGTCATCAGCACCTTTCTTGTGGAGTTCATTCCCAAACCATACCGTACGCTGTGGGAACGGTATTTCGATGCCTGCCTTCCCGAAGGCAGCTTTGAGCTGTGGGAGGAGGGCAGTCATGAGTGATACGTCATCCTTCGTGTTGGCCCATACTGAGGGGAACCAGACCCTGATCATGATGGTAACGCTGCTCTGTGCAAAGTCGCTGACAAAGACCTCGGGCACCGGGTTTTTGAGGACAAAGGTAAAACTGTCCAGGACCTCTTTAATGATGGATACCGCCCGTTCGCTGTCATCACGGTACCGGATATTGATCTCGTAATCGTACCGGCGTGCCACATTGCTGTAGTAGTTGCTGCTCGCAGTCGTGTAGACCTGGTCGTTTGGGATGTGGACGGTTACTCCACGAACCGTCCTGACCATAGTGGCAAACAGGGTAATGGAGACAACGGTGCCGGACGTCTCTCCGACACAAATAAAATCGCCACTGGCAAACGGGCGCTCATACATGAGGGCAAAACCGGCGACTGCATTTGCAATAACTTTCTGGCCGGAGAGTGCGAAAACGGCAAGCGACCCGATAAGGATCCAGAGAACAAGGATCAGTCCGGCATCAAAGAAGGGCGGAAAGGTAATCGCTATTGCAGCAAGTACAAAGAGGATCCGCATGACCCCAATCCAGAAATCGAGGTGGTCCCTCTTAACACGGTGGGAGAAACGCCGCTTGAGGTAATATGCGGCAAAGACACCGGCGATATAGGCGATGATAATGGCAACAGCGAACTCAACGAGTTCTGCAGGACTTGCCGTGCCCACAATGTTCTGATCGGACTGGATCAGGGAGATTATACTTTGTGCATCTAATCCGCCCAGCTCGGACAGGTTGACCGGGATGATGCAACACCAAACTCCATAAGGTGTCCTTTGCCATGCACGGCCGGGATCCTATGGGCCATATAGAGCTCGATGCATGGTGTCATGCCGGAAACTGTTATCCTCTCATCAACGGATGTCCGGGCAATCATGGGTGAATACACCTCCATGACTGCTGTCATCGCCACATACTCCCCATAGAAGATGTGCATGCTGTTACTGTCAAAGACAGCGTGTGATACCTCGATGGTTTCTGCCGAGGTATTTTTAAGCGTCAGCGCGAGTACTCCCTCTGAAAAACGGTCAACGGCCGGTATTTTTCCATACATCCTGCTCTGGTGCAACCGGGTAATCTGCCCGGCACCGGGCGAGCCATAGAGCGAGTACTTTGTGGGCGTACGCGAGAAGGTGTCAAGTACGTGGAGGTCACCACCCGCTTCAAGGAACACCCCGATCTCGAGTGGAAATGTCAGGAATACCTGCTGTTCTGATTGAGGAAGAAGGGCTGTTGCGGGAAATGCAATCTCGAGCAGACGGGTCAGGGGGAGCGGCAGGTTGACCGGCTCCACCGGGTTGATGATGATGGTGCCCTTGCCAAAAGACAGGACCTTCTCAACCCTCTCCCCGCAACACGAACGGACGTACCGCGGGATCTCTGCAGACCGTTCAAGATTTATGGTGACAAAATTATCCGTATAGGATATATCCCCTTCGTATCGCCCAAACACAATTGAGAAGATCAGGGTTTGCAGTTCATAAAGGTGACGAACCGGAAAAAAAGTCCCGCATATTGATGCCGGGACTGGTCATGCAGTTAGTGAAGTGCCATGGGATAATTCTCATGGTATAGATCCGGCGCGGGCATTTGCGCAATCTACCAAAAACCTGTCGTATGCGTCCCGCTATCATGAGAGGCATACGTGTTCATAATGATTATTATCCTGCTCTGTCCCGGTCAAGCAGGAAGCTCAATTAAAGGCAACACACCAATTATTATATTGTTATTCCTGTCAACATTTGGTTGATGTGATCGTATGTATCGCGGGCAGATGTTTATCCTTAAAGGGGTCATCGGAATTATTTTCGGGATTATTGCGGTCGCAATACCGGGTTTTGCGCTGGGGGCGCTCTTTACCATCTTTGGCCTGTTCATTATAGCGGCAGGCATCATCGCGTTCCTCTTCGCGGTTACGTCCCACCCCAAGGACTCCTCGCCCTGGTTCTGGATCTCGCTGGGTATTCTCGCACTGGGTCTTTTATCCGTAATATTTCACGAGGTAATTCCCGGGGTGATCGCGTTTTCGTTTGCAATCCTCATTGCAGGATGGGCGCTTGTCACAGGCATATTTGATCTCGAACGCTGCATCACGGGACGACGGTATTATAATTATCTTTTCGGGGGCATGTCAGGTACCTTTATTATGCTCCTCCTTGTCCTGTTTTATTTTATGCCGGTATTGCGGGAGAACTACCTGATGACGACGTTTGGCACATTTGCCTTGGTATTTGGCGTCTTTTCCCTCGTGATTGGTGAGATGATCATCACAGGAAAAATGCAGCATGCCATCAGGGATCCCGACGGTCCACGGTGAGGTGCAGTTCATCTCTCTTTTTATGAGGGTGTTGAAACTACGGTGCATCACAATCCCCGTGAAGGAAGTTGATCAATTTCGTTTCCACGAGTCTTCTATCTCATGTATGATGTGATTGTTGTCGGAGCAGGCCCTGCAGGCAGCACGGCTGCGCGGATTTGCGCAAAAAGCGGGCTTGATACTCTCTGTATCGAAGAGCACGGCACGATCGGGTACCCGGTGCAATGCGCCGGACTGCTCTCGAATGCTGCGTTTGACGAGTGCAGGGTGTCGCAGCGGTCCGTGCTCAATACGGTGAGCGGGGCACGTATCGTGTCCGGTCTTGGCAGTGAACTGTTCTTTGATGCACAAAAAACAAAAGCAGTGGTCGTCGACCGGGGCATGCTCGACCGGGAGATGGCGGAGCTGGCAGCGGATTGTGGCGCCCAGTTCTGTCTGAAGACCGGTGTGTATGGTGTGCGGGGGACTACGGTGCTCACACGGGGGATCAATGGTCACGAGGAAATTTCAGCAAAACTCCTGGTTGCAGCAGATGGTCCCCGCAGCACGATCGCCCGCCTTCTTGGGATGGAACGTTCAAAGGTCTACCTTGCCGGCATCCAGGCTGACCTGCCATACGAATGTGATCCACGGTTGGTCGGGATCTATCCGGATGCATCACCTGATCTTTTCGGCTGGGCAATCCCTACCGGAAAGGACAGAGTGCGTGTCGGACTCTGTGCAAAGACTAAAGGGCCGGAACGGTTCGCCGCGTTTGTGAAGAGATTCGGGACAACCTCGACACATCTTGTCACCGGTACACTACCGCTCGGTCTGATGCCCCGGACGTACGGGCATCGCACGTTATTTGTGGGTGATGCGGCCGGGTTTGCAAAGCCCACCTCGGGTGGGGGAGTGTATACCGGTATTCGGTCTGCACGGCACGCGGCAGCAATAGCGGCAGCGGCCTGTGAGCAGGGCAGGTTTGATGATGCGGTGCTTGCCGGTTACGAGCAGCGGTGGAAAGCGGATATCGGGCGTGAACTTGAACTGGGATTCCGGATCTTTGGTCTGCGGCAGAAGTTGACACCGGAGGAGGTTGACCGGATCATACGGGCGCTTGATGACCCGGAGATCCTTTCGACAATCGTGCAGTATGGCGATATGGACCGCCCGGGAATACTGATCCGGCAGCTTCTCAAAAAACCCGCACTTCTCGCTTTGATCAAGCCCCTGCTGAAATCCGGTGTCCGTTCACTGTTTTCATAGCACCCCCGTTACACGCTGAAGTGACGGTATGCAGCATAACAGCCGATCGCAAGGATACCGAGCACGACGCCATAGAGCAGCGGACTGCCCTCAAGGGAAAGCCCGAACCACCCGCCGCCTTCCTCTACCGTCTCCTTACCGGGGTCAAGACCTACGGCATGAGAGAACCGCTCCTCAATGCCCATCTGACCGGTCATCTGGTACGCGGCAAGCGAGATGACGATCACCAGCGCAAGAAGCCCAAGGAATATGAGAAGCCCTTTTTTTCCCGGCAGCGCAGTCATGGACGCTCACCCGGTAGCAGGTCGGGCCTGACCTTCCCGATATAGGTAACGATCATACCAGTGACAAACGCCTCGATCACAGCCACACCCATATTCACTGCGGCAAGCAGGGAGAGCCCGGTAAGGATCTGGGCTGTGCCCTGGTTCACACCCTGGACGCCTGAGATGATGATGATGAGGATCATTGCGACATTCCCGCAGAGCAGGCCTGCGATCGTTGCGATACCGGCACGGGGAAAGATACCGGGGATAAATGGTTTGAGTAACCGCCAGGTGGCATATCCCACCGTCACTTCCGCAATATTCACCAGCGTATTTGCGCCGATTATGCTCCAGCCGCCGTGCCCGATGGCTGCAGACAGGATGTTGATGATGAACACGACAAGCGAACCGATGGCCGGCCCGGTCAGGATACCGATGAGCGGCGTGAAGTTCATGTGCACACCGCCAAAAACGGGGATGCTGATCTGGAAGATGGCAAACGCGGCAGCAGTGCAGAAAGCGGCGACCGTGATCCTCCTGTTGTCCGATTTTTGTACAGGCCGGACAAGGTACAGGCTTATCCCGATGAGGAGAAGGGCACAGGCCCACCACACCACGACCCACACCAGCGTAAACGATCCGTCTTCAAGATGAATATGCGCCATACGGCACTTCCTGTGGTTTTTTCTGTCCTGCGGCAGCCTGTTTTATTTAAACATTACTGGATAAAACTATCAATCTTGCGGAAAAGTTGGACTGAGTCCAATTTTTTGCCGGCCCTTCAGCGCGGTATCCCGAGCAATGCCGCAATGAGATCTTCCCTGCGGACCGGGCGCAGTTCAGGCGCAACGCCCCGGGTTTTACAATAATCAAGATAGGTCCTTACGGTATCCGGAATTTTCAGCCCCGCTTCTGTGATGAGAGCAGGATCATAGAAGACCTCCTGTGGTTCTCCCTCCGCAAATACCGAGCCGTTTCTCACGAGGCAGATACGGTCGGCGACCCGGGCGGCAAGTTCGAGGTCATGGGTTGCGATTACCACGGAAATCCCGTGCATGGTTTTCAGGTCCAGGATCAGCCGCTCAATCATTTCTGAATGGACCGGATCAAGGTCCGATGTCGGTTCGTCCAGAGCGATGACCCCGGGCTTCATGGCAAGGATGCCGGCGATTGAAACCAGCCGTTTCTGCCCGCCGCTCAGGTAATTCGGGAGCTTGTGGACAAGGTCGGCGGCTCCCACTGATTCGAGTGCGCTCATTGCTGCAGCCTTCGCATCCACAGATGACATGCCCAGGTTGAGCGGCCCGAACATCACATCGTCCAGCACGGTCGGGGCAAAGAGCTGGTCGTCTGACCGCTGGAACACCACCCCGACTTCTTTCCAGAGATTGGTCCGCTCGCCACCCACAATCGACCTGCCATTGACCCAGATCTCTCCTTCTGAAGGGAGGAGGAGGCCGTTTAAGTGCTCGATTAAGGTGGACTTGCCCGAGCCGTTGGGTCCGCACAGGGCGACAATCTCGTTTTTTTGCACAAAGAAGCACATGTCGTGGATACCGACACTCCCGTCGGGGTATGTGTGACTGGCACAGTCCACATGGATCAGCTCCCGGTCCCGGTCAACCGGCGGGCAATGCGGGGCATGGGGTTCCCTGCGTATCACCGTCATTTTACCATCCTCCGGAGTTGGGGATCATCCAGACGATCCCGGCAATGGCGAGTGCAAACATACAGAGCACCCCGTACCCGAAAATCCCGGGCTGTGGCACCTCGCTCCCTGCGACGTACGTCCCGTGATAGCCGCGTGCTGTCATTGCCCTGTGAACCCGTTCCGCCCGCTCAAATGAACGGATAAAGACCAGTGCAAAAATTTCGGCAAACAATGTACCCTGCATACGGACTGAGCGGATAATGCCGCCACCCCGGGACTGCACTGCCTTGAGCATGGCGCCGGTCATGGCAAGGGTGAGGAACAGGAACCGGTAGGCCATGAGGAAGATCTGGTCAAGAGGGGAAGGGAACAGGCGGTAAATCATCGCAGAGAAGTGCTGGTACCGGGTGGTCATCAAAAAGAACAAAGAGATGGTGACCGATATCAGGGCTTTGAGGAGCAGGGTGACGACGAGCAGGGCGCCGTTATCAGTCAGCGATAGTGTGAATCCTGCGATCGTGGATGAAAAGAGTACAGACCCGGGCTCGCTCCATGCCATAATTCCGACGAGAGAGAGGACAAACACAAGCGGCAGCAGGTACCAGTTGAACAGTTTCTTGACCGGCAGCCCGGCAAGGCAGTAGGTGAGGAGAACTGCAAGGTAGAGCCCGGCACAGATCACAAGGTTGCGGGTGAGCGTGATTAAAAGGATCACGAGCACGAGAACGGCAAACTTTGTCCACGGGCTCACCTTCGAAAAGAAGGAGTCCTGCCGTTCGGCATACGAGGTGATCAGGTCAAGATCCGGTATGTGCTGCGAGATCATCGTGGAACTCATCGTAAAATCCTCATTTTTTCATCAGGGACGGGCTGTTTTTTAGTAATATTTTTCGGTCCTGTTCCTTCCCCCATACACCCGGTATCATGGGTGATCGAACCGCAGGCGCCTTCCTGCGGGTGCCCCATCGTCCGGCAGATCCGGTCAACAGCGCCCTTTGAGACATAGCTCTCGAACCGCGATGCCTCTTCGCATGCCTCCTCTTGTGAAAACCCGTAATGTGTCAGCATGAGGCTGAGTATCCGGTGCCGCTTTACAAAAAACCCGGCATACAGTTTTCCCTGACGGGAGAGCGTGATCCTCTGGTACGGGGCATGGGAAAGAAATCCCCGGCTGGTTAGGCCGGTGATCGTCTTTGAGATGGTGGAGGCATCGACTGAAAAGTGGGCGGCGAGGTCGACGGTCTTGGCCGTTCCCCCGTGCTCGTAGATATACTTGAGGTATTCGACCTTTCGTGCAGGGAGTTCATTCCCGTTATCATCAACCATACAGACTTCAATTGAACCCTTCAAGGCTTGAAGGTTTGGTGCGATACCAACTTTTATTGGAATGAAAACACTCCCGGAAAGCCGGTGACAAAACCAAAAAAATAATTTTCATTTTTTTCTTTTCCCATGGTTTCAGCCGAAATATGAGAACGATGATATACTTTTTTTACTTTTACGTTTGCACCAGACAATCACGATTCGCCAACTCCGAAATTTTTATCTGAAGAATCTTAAAAAATGTTCAACTGGGTATTAAATCGAAACATTATTTATCCACTCAGTGTTACAAATATATGCAATTGTAATAATCACATTCTGGTGAAACCATGCATATTCCTGACGCATTCATGCCGATATGGCAAGGTGCAATCTACTGGATCATCGCCCTTGTCTTTGTCGCGCTCGCACTTCGCTGGGCAAAGAATGAACTGACCGAAGAAAAAATTCCGATGGTGGCTGTACTCGCGGCAGCGGTGTTTGCCCTCATGTCCTTCAACCTGCCAGTCTCGATGGGAACAAGTGGTCACCTTGTCGGCGGTGCGCTCGTAGCGATCGTCCTCGGCTCACCGTTTGCCGCCGTCTTCATCCTGACGCTTGTTCTCATAGTGCAGGGCGTGCTGTTCGGTGACGGGGGGATTACGACCATGGGGGCCAACATCATCAACATGGGTGTAATCGGTGGCTTTGTCGGGTATTACACATTCCACGCTTTGATGTCCATCACCAAAAACCTCAGCGTCTCTGCATTTCCTGCAGCATGGCTGGCTTGCTTCATACCGGCAGAGGCCTGCGCGGTAGAGATGTTCCTCGCCGGAACATTCCCGTTGAAAGAGGGCCTGATTGCCATGGGTGTGTACCATGCGGCAATCGGTATCATTGAAGGAGTGATCACGGTGCTTGCCCTCAGCTTGATCCTGAGGGTCAGGCCGGATCTCATGGATGAAAAAGTGAAAAATTCCAAAGGAGTTGCTGACTGATGGATGAAAAAAATATGAAATTCCTGATCGCGGGGATTATGATTGCTCTCGCAATATCGATCGTTGCTGTCTTCCTTGCATCGAGCGATCCTGACGGCTTGGACAGCACAGCCCTGATTGCCAGCGGACAGAAAACCCTCACTGCACCGGCAACGAGCGATGAGGTGACTGTGGAAGCACCTGGCCACTTCTCGTACGAGTCTCCCATGCCGGATTATTCCCTTGGCGAGAACTGGGGTCCGCTTGGTGGGATCATTGCGATGGTTATCGGGACGATCCTGACATTCACGATTGGCATTGGTCTTGCCTACCTGTTCAGGAAACAGAAAGCTGGCGGATCGAAAAAGCAGGCCACTTAAAAAACACAAACCAATAAAACTTTAATTTTTTTCATCCAACAGGACAAGGACATGCACCTCATTGAAACACGAAATCTCTGTTACTCGTATCCCGGCAGTGTGAAGGCGCTGGAAGGGATAAATTTTATCGCCCCGAGAAATTCGCGGATTGCGGTCATGGGGTCCAATGGTGCCGGGAAAAGTACCCTTTTTAAGCATTTCAACGGGATCCTCAAGCCCACGACGGGGACCGTCCATATCCGCGGAGAGGCGATAACAAAGGCCAATATCCGTGAGGTGCGTAAGTTTGTCGGAATCGTCTTCCAGAATCCTGACGACCAGATCATCGCTCCCACGGTTGCACAGGACGTAGCGTTCGGCCCGACAAACCTGGGCCTCGATGAGGAGACCATCCATCACCGGGTCGAAGAAGCGTTGCGGATCACCGGTATCGAGCATATTGCCGACCGGGTCCCCCACCACCTGAGCGGGGGAGAGAAGAAGCGGGTTGCAATCGCCGGCGCCATCGCAATGGAACCGGAGGTACTGGTGCTTGATGAGCCGACGGCCGGACTCGATCCCAAAGGCGTGCTCGATCTCCTTGGGTTCATCAACGATCTGAAAAAGAAATCCGGGATGACCGTGATCTTCTCCACGCACGATGTCAGCCTCATTCCCGAGATCGCTGACTACATCTACGTGATGGACAAAGGCAGGATTGTTGCACAGGGGACCGTGGCGGAAGTGTTCGTCCAGACCGGGCTGCTCAAGTCCGTGCGGCTTGACGTCCCGCTCTACCCGAAACTGATCCAATCCCTTCAGGAAAAGGGCATACCCGTGGAGATGGCCTTTACATTCGAAGAGGCAGAGAGAGCGTTCCTTGAAGCATTCAAAGGCCGAACATGATCGAAGAGCTCTTCCAGATTGAGAAGCACACATACAAGGATAGTTACATCCACCGGCTGGATGCCCGGGTCAAGATTATCCTTGCATTTGCCGTGATCATCGCCATCGTATCTGTCCCCTATTCCACGATGGTGTTCACGGTCGGGGGCATATTCTTTGTATTTTTCATGATCCTGTGGGCACTCACGCGGCTTTCTCCGGTGATCTACCTCCATCGCCTCATCGAGATTGTCCCCCTCTGGGGGATCGTGATCTTTTTCCAGATTTTTTTAAAAAACAAGTATTACGTGGATTACCATGCAATCATGACCCTGCCTTTTGGGATTGCAATCTATGCGGAATCGGTCACCTTCGCAATAATCCTCCTTGTAAAATTTATCGTATCGATATCGTTCATCATCCTGCTTTCATCAACAACAAAACTTCAGGACATGCTGGAAGGCGGCACCCGTCTCGGGCTGCCGGCCGATTTTGCATTGGTACTCGGCATGATGATCCGCTATCTCTTTGTCTTTGGGTATATATACCGGAAGGTGAACCAGTCACTTGCAACACGGTGCTTTGATGCATTCGACCGGGGACTTCCCTGGGAATACCGTATCCGGCAGATGGGATACACCATAGGTACGATGTTTATCAGGGCGTATGAGCAGGGCGAACGGGTGTACATAAGTATGCTCTGCCGGGGGTATGGGAGAAACAGTTTCCTCTTTGTCAGGAAAAAACATCTTGGGAGGAGAGATGTAGCCTTCCTGTGCATTTCTCTGCTGTTTGTGATCTCCAGCCCGGTCATTGTCTGGGTAACAAAAGTGTCTCTCTTTTGATCGAAGCCAGTATGCTTTTTTAAATCCTGCCGCCATCATTCCATCATGGACACCAAGTTTGGACATGGGTTTATCACGACCATCATGCTGATTGCAAAACACTTCGCAATGCCCCCGGAACAGGCATGGTTTGGGGCAGCAGATCACCTTGACGGGCTGGTGGTACCGGATCGGTTCAAGGGGACCGAGATTGACGAGTTGGTGACATTGCTGCGGAAAAAAGTGGTCTGGCACCAGCCGGGCACGATGGACAAGGAAGATGCACGGGATGTGATCGCAACACTCAACCGGCTCGTACTCGCGATTGACTGTGAACTGGGAATCAAGGAACCGGATATCGGGACGTACCACTGAAAAAACAGGATCTTTTTTAGTGCCAAAGATGCTCAATCATAAAAAGGTGCTGTAATCAGTGTGTTTTTGTAATAAATCCTGAATTATTCCTGATTTAATTCCTGATTTTGTCCGATATTTTACGTCGGTGCAACATGCTTTTATTCTATTAAAACCAATATGTATTGTGAAACGCACAGGTATTTGCGCGGCTTTTTTGAAACAAAGCCAGAATTTTCTTAAAGGAGGTTTTCTTTGAACGATACGTACGATGCGTCCCACATTACCATACTCGAGGGTCTTGCACCGGTGCGGGAGCGGCCTGCCATGTTTATCGGGAGCACCGATACCCGCGGGCTCCACCACCTCGTCTATGAAGTGGTCGACAACTCCATCGATGAAGCCCTTGCCGGGTTCTGCACCCTGATCTCGGTCGTGATCAACAGCGATGGTTCGATCACGGTTGATGACAACGGGCGCGGGATCCCCATTGACCGGATGGAAAAGAACGGGAAGTCAGCCCTCGAAGTGGTGCTGACTGTCCTGCATGCAGGTGGCAAGTTCGACAAGGCGACCTACCAGGTCTCGGGAGGTCTCCACGGTGTCGGTGTCTCGGTGGTCAACGCGCTTTCGGCATCGCTTACCGCCCGGGTCTTCCGGGACGGCAATATCTATGACATGCGGTTTGCACAGGGGAAGCCGGTAACATCGATCTCGCAGCGCGAAGAGACGTTTGACGAACTCCTCGCCCGGTACCAGTACTGGTATGGCAGCCCGGCCCCGTTCTCGCGCACCGCGCCAAAAGGTACCACTCCCGGTCAGCAGGAAGTCACGAAGATCCCTGCAACCTCTGATGAGATCGAACGGGAGAACCGGCGCCGTTTCATAACAGAATTCGGGTACCGGATGACCGGGACACGGGTCACGTTCCTTCCTGACAATACAATTTTTGAGACAACCCAGTTTGATTACGACACGCTCGCCCACCGGCTCCGGGAGCTCGCGTTTTTAAATGCCGGTGTAACGATACGGATAAACGATGACCGGTCCGGCGACCGTACCGCGTACTGCTATGCGGGCGGGCTTTCCGAATTCGTGAAATATTTAAACGAGGGTGCCGATTGTCTCCATCCCGACCCGATCGATATCACGAAAAAAGATGACGATAACAAAATCGAGATCGAAGTTGCGATGCAGTACACCACGGGCTATGACGAGAAGATATACTCGTATGTGAACTCGGTCAACACCCGCGAGGGCGGGACACATCTTGAAGGGTTCCGCAGCGCGATCACCAGGTCCATCAACGCGATGGCAAAGCGCAACGGCATCATCAAGGAGAACTCTCCGCTCGCACTACGTGGTGAGGATACACGGGAAGGGCTCACATCCGTCATTTCCGTAAAAATGGCAAGCCCGCAGTTTGAGGGGCAGACCAAGATGCGCCTTGGTAACAGTAATGTGAAAGGGATCGTTGACTCGCTCGTATATGCGGCGCTCACCGAATACTTTGACGAGAACCCCAAGGTCCTCCAGATCATCGTGGAAAAAGCGATGTCAGCGGCAAAAGCCCGCGAGGCGGCACGGAACGCCCGCGAGCTCGCCCGCCGGAAAAGCTCCCTTGAGAGCAGCGGGCTTCCCGGCAAACTCGCCGATTGCTCGGAGCGTGACCCGGCAAAGAGCGAGATCTATATCGTGGAAGGGGACTCAGCAGGCGGTTCGGCTAAGGGGGGCCGGGACCGGAAATTCCAGGCCATCCTCCCCTTGCGGGGCAAGATCCTCAACGTGGAGAAAGCAGGCGAGCACCAGATCTTAAAAAACGCCGAGATCCAGACGCTCATCTCCGCCATCGGGACTGGCATTGGTGAAAAATTTGATGCCGAACGGGCACGCTACCACCACATCGTCATCATGACCGATGCCGATGTTGACGGGGCCCACATCCGCACGCTGCTGTTGACGTTCTTCTACCGGTACATGCTGAAACTGATCGAGGCGGGGTATGTGTACATCGCCCAGCCTCCCCTCTTCCGCATTGCGAAGGGGAAGGAGGAGAAATACGTGTACAGGGAAGAGGAGATGCAGAAGGTATCTGCCGCCATGGGGGAGAAGGGAGTCACCATCCAGCGGTACAAGGGTCTTGGTGAGATGAACGCCCAGCAGCTGTGGGACACGACCATGGACCCCGCCAACCGTATTTTCCGGCAGGTTACGATTGAGGATGCTCTCGAGGCAAACGAGATCTTCAAGACCCTGATGGGAAAGGACGTGGAGATCCGGAAAAATTTCATCATGCGCCATGCAAAGGAGGTGACGAACCTTGACATCTGATAAGACCCCCCCGGCAAGCGGCCCCCTGACACACCGGGTCGAGCCGATCAGCATCGAGCACGAGATGAAAACCTCGTATATCAACTATGCGATGAGTGTCATCATCGGCCGGGCAATCCCGGATGTCCGCGACGGCCTGAAGCCGGTCCACCGCAAGTCACTCTTCGCAATGTGGGAGATGGGCAACACCAGCGACAAGCCCACCAAGAAGAGCGCGAGGGTGGTTGGTGAAGTGATGGGTAAGTATCACCCTCATGGGGACGCGTCCATCTACGATACGATCGTCAAGATGGCCCAGCCATTCTCGTACCGGCACATGCTCGTGCAGGGGCAGGGCAACTTCGGGTCTGTGGATGGGGACGCTGCGGCTGCGAGCAGGTACACCGAGGTCAGGCTCTTCCCGTACGCCGAAGCGCTTCTTGAGGATCTCAACAAGGAGACCGTGAAGTTCATCCCGAACTACGATGAGTCGCTGCAGGAACCCACTGTGCTCCCGGCAAAGATCCCGAACCTGCTCGTCAACGGGACGGACGGTATCGCGGTCGGTATGGCAACGAAGATGCCCCCGCACAACCTGCGGGAAGTCTGTGACGCGGTGACCCGGTATCTCGACAACCCACAGGTTACCGTCGAAGACCTGATGCAGGTCATGCCGGCCCCCGACTTCCCGACCGGAGGTCTCCTGATGGGCACTGAAGGCGCCCGGAACGTATACTCCACCGGGCAGGGCAAACTGGTCGTCCGTGGTGTCGCGAATATCGAAGAGTCTGAGGGAGGAAACCGGGGCGACCGGATCATCGTCACCGAGCTCCCGTACCAGGTGAACAAGGCGCAGTGGATCACGACGATTGCCGAGATGGTCAAGGATAAGAAGATCGACGGCATCAGCGATATCCGCGATGAGTCCGACAAGGATGGCATACGGGTCGTCTTCGAGCTCCGCAAGGGCACGATGTCCCCGGTCATCTTAAACAACCTCTACAAGAACACGGCGCTTGAGTCCAGCTTCTGGGCATCCAATCTTGCCATCGTAGATGGCCAGCCGAAGATCCTCAACCTGCACGCCCTGCTCGGCCACTTTGTCCAGCACCGGATCGAAGTGATCCGGCGCAGGTCCGAATTCGATCTCAGGAAGGCACAGGAAAAAGTCCACATCTTAAACGGGCTGCTTATTGCGCTCTCAAAGATTGACCAGATCATCAAAGCCATCCGTGCATCCGACACGGTGGACAGTGCAAGGAACGCCCTTATTGCCCAGTTCGGGCTCGACGAACCGCAGGCCAATGCGATCCTCCAGATGCAGCTCCGCCGGCTCGCGGCGCTTGAGCAGCAGAAGATCACCGATGAGAAGAAAGGACTCGAAACGGAGATCATACGACTTGAAACCATCCTTGCGAGCGAAAGTAACCTCAAGGACGAAATCCGGCGCGAGACAGACGAGATTGCAAAAAAGTTCGGGGATAAGCGACGGACCCAGATTGCGCTCGATACGAGCGACCTCTCCAACGAGGACTTAATCGAGGACAAAACGGTGCTCGTCTCGCTTACGACGTCAAACTACATCAAACGCACTGACCTTGACACCTATCGCAACCAGAGGCGCGGCGGGCACGGCATCACCGGCATGGCAACCAAGGAAGAGGACCTTGTCGATTCGGTTTTTGTCGCGGGTATGAAGGACTACCTGCTCTGCTTCACCAACATCGGGCGGGTATACTGGCTCAAGGTCTACCAGATCCCCGAGAGCTCGCGGGTTGCAAAAGGCAAACCGATTGTCAATTTACTCAACTTAAAGGACGAGGTGGTGACCACAGTCATCCCGATCCGCGAGTTCCGGCACGACCACTACCTGCTCTTTGCGACGAAATTCGGGCAGGTCATCAAGATACGGCAGGACGAATTCAATAACCCGAGGTCTGTGGGGACAAACGCGATAAGACTCCGTGAAAACGACCAGCTGGTGAGTGTCATACAGACCGATGGCACCAAGGAGATTGTCATGACGACGCGCTTTGGGAGAAGCCTCCGGTTCCATGAAGAGACGGTGAGGATCGTGGCACGAACCGCAGTGGGTGTACGGGGTATGAAGCTGCGGGGTGAAGATACCATTGTGGCAGTAACCCTCCTGGAAAAAGACCATCTCCTCACAATCTCCGATGTCGGGTTTGGCAAGCGGACGGAGTTTGATGAGTTTCGGGGACATGGGCGGGGAACCCTTGGCGTTAAAAACATGCTGCTCGAACGTGATGACAATGCCGTTGTCATCGAGTCACGGGCGGTCTCAGCGGGCGATCAGATTGTCGTGATGACCGCATCCGGTGTCGTAATCCGGATCCGGGTCGATGAGATACGGATCATCGGGCGTGGCACCAAGGGAGTCAGGATCATACGCCTTGATAAGGGTGACCGGGTTATCGGCGTTGCGCTGGTCACGGCTGATGAGATCAACGGGGGCGTTGAGTCAGGTGTTTTGCCCGCAGATGAACAAGAGAATTCCTAAACGATTTTTTTTAAATATCACACATTTTTACTCATTTTTAGCTCTGGTGAAATCATCGTTTTTCACATAATCCTGCGGCGCGGTGCGGCACCCTTTTTCTTTTACTCGAAGATTTCCCCAGAAATCTTCACTCACTCAAAGAATGCATTCGCATTCTTCTCGCGCTCGAAGAATACATTTTAATTCTTCTCACGGCTCGAAGATTGCTGATATCATATTCTCGCGGCTCGAAGATTGCTGATATCATATTCTCGCGGCTCGAAGATTGTTTTTACAATCTTCTCATAACCTTCCCATCGCTTGCGGCGCGAGGGAAGGTTACCGGCAAATCTCGCCGTAAAACCGGTTTTTCACGAGCGTTCCCGCGCCCCCATATCAACCCTCAAATCCGGCAGACAAATGTCCGCTGGATGGCGGCCGGATCTGCCGGATTCGTGCGAAATTTTTTGAATCGACCACAGAGTATATAGCCCCCAATATCTTTGTTTTATTTACCACACATGACCGAAGATTTCTGCAAGAGAACAGCGAGAAGGATC
>Ga0268276_1002436_pt1 | contig 15906 bp, 13 predicted proteins | sample saktaG_4_FD_190145 | JGI IMG/M metagenome (GOLD analysis project Ga0268276, IMG submission 190145) | Saline water microbial communities from Sakinaw Lake, British Columbia, Canada - sak_2010_1_5_45m | ecosystem: Environmental > Aquatic > Non-marine Saline and Alkaline > Saline ...
GCGACTTTGACGGGAACCGGGGCAGGAGCCGGAGCGGGCTTAACTGGAGCGGGTGGCGGAACCGGGGCGGGTGCCGGTTTCGGCGTTACTTCAGCTGCTTTAACCGGTACTTCATCGGGACATCCGTCTTCGTCCTGATAACCGTTCACGGTTTCCGGCTGGTTCGGGCATTTGTCATCTTTATCCAGGATGCCGTCGTTGTCATTATCGAGATCCGGTATACCGTCTTCATCCTCAAAGCCATCTATGTCTTCGGGCTCATTGGGTGCGCCGTCAAATTTGTCCGGTACTCCGTCTTTGTCATTATCGAGATCCGGTATACCGTCCTGGTCCTCGAAACCGTCGAAATCTTCGGCATGGGTCGGATCGCCGTCGATTTTGTCCGGAATCCCGTCGCCATCCGTGTCTTTTTCTTTCCCAAGGCGGAAATTTAATCCCAGTCGTCCTTCGGCAACACCGGTATTTACATCGCCCCAACCCGACATATCTTTATCCTGTCCGAAAAGCATGGTGTAGCGCAGACCGAAGTCGAGCCCGATTCTATCAGACAGCAGCCACTCAACACCACCACCGAGCACCAGGTAGAGATTGCTGGCATTATCAACCTTCCTGGAATCGGTCTTGATCAAGGGAATCATATAATCATCTGGGTTGCGGGTTGACATGTCCCTGAGATCCCACATCAGAAGTCCAAGGCCGACGGTACCGTACGGTACCCAGCGCTTTTCGGTAAGGATATTGTAGCGTCCGTTGACATTCAGATGACTTAGATAGGTCCGATAATAAGGCGCTCCCTTGCGAACGGAAAAAAATCCATCGCCACCGGAAACGTCTACGAATCCCAATCCGAATTCGGCTTCGAGGCCGAGTTTTTCGGTAAAGAAGTAGCCTCCGTGAATTCCTTCCCAGACTCTTTCAGAAGAATTATCCAGGTCTCCACCGGTCAGTTTGATGATACTCCCCTGTACTCCGACGTAGGGCCGGTTGCTGAAAGTTTGGGCAAACACCGAGGTAAAACTGAAAATTGCCAGAATGGCAACTAAGATCACACATGTCCGCATTTTTTTGTCAATCTTCATCATGTCATCTCCCCTTGCTATAAATTATAGAGTTTTTAAATTTTTATATTGACCTGTCTGTATCACGGTTTTCTAAATATAAGCAAAATAATTTCTTTTTGTTAGCAATATTTTCGAACCGGTTTCATCTATATAACAAATGTCCGGATCCCCTTGTTTCTAACTATAAATTCAGATCACCGATGTGTGCCCGGGGTTACACAGCGCCGCGAAATCAGAAATAACATTCTTTAGGGCAAGGCGGGCGCAACAGAACGGAAGAATAAAGATAGCAAACGTGTTAATCATTCAGTTAAATCCTGACGGCAATTTTAGTGTTTGACATAAGAACGAAAAATATTTATATTTCCCTGCTTTTTAAAGATGGAAGAGTAACGACCATTAAAGGGCGCAGCTTCAACACGCTCTTTACGCGTCCTCCATAGATTTATGGTGGGTGTAGCTCAGTTGGCAGAGCAACAGGTTGTGGCCCTGTGGGTCGCGGGTTCAATTCCCGTCACTCACCCTAAGGTTTATGGCGCTATCGTCTAGTGGTTAGGACACAGGATTTTCATTCCTGGAACCGGGGTTCAATTCCCCGTGGCGCTACAACGTACAGGCTATAAATAAAGGTGAATCGTATTATTCACCTTTATCTTCATTATACCCGGAGAAGCTCTATCGGCACTTTGGCCAATCCGTAAATTCCATATTAAGCAAAAGGGCTTTTAATTTTCCATATACTGCTTTGGGCAAGATTTATTTGTTGATAATTGTCCAGAAACAGTTTATTATTCTATTGAGAAAACAGGTATAACACGGAATCACTATGGAGTTCCCATTACGAAAAACGTAAAGAAACTGCTTCCTCAAATGATATCCGCCGTCTTTCACCCTTTTCTGATGGCGCCCGCCACATTTGCGATATTGCTTTTCGGAAGATCTGATTTTTCCGGCAGAAATTGGCTGCTATTTCTGCTGTGCTTCGCGGCCACCGATTTATTCCCGTTTTTCTATGTGTACCGGATGAAGCGGCGCGGCGAGACGGCCGGAATGGATATTCCGGAACACAAAAAGCGGTTTCATCCGCTGCTCTTCAGTGTAATGGTTTATGGCCTTGCTTTTCTGGGACTGCTTTTCTGGAAGGCCAGCCCGCTTGTAAATATTCTGATGTTTGCCTATATGTTCAATACGATGATCGCGGCGCTCATTTCCGGGCGTTGGAAGATCAGCATTCATGGCATGGCCGCGGGAGGCCCGACGGCCGCCCTGGGCTATGCGATCTCGGGGAATTTTTATTGGATGTTTCTGCTCTTGCCCCTGCTGCTGTTTTCTCGGGTTAAACTGCAGGCGCATACCCCCATGCAGGTGATCGCCGGCTTTATATTGGGATTTTTACTAACCATTATTCAATTTAGGGTAGGTTTCCCGTTATGAAATCAGATGAGATTCTGGCGCTTATTCTGGGAGGCGGTAAGGGCTCCCGCATGTATCCGCTGACGAAATACCGCTCGAAACCGGCTGTCCCGATTGCCGGTAAATTCAGAATTATCGATATTCCGATCAGCAACTGTATCAACAGCGATATTCATAAGATGTATGTGTTGACCCAGTTCAACACCCATTCACTGCACCGCCATATTTACGATACTTACCGATTCGGCACCTTCTCCCCCGGATTTGTCGATATTCTGTCGGCTCAGCAGACCCTGGACAATATGGACTGGTATCAGGGCACGGCCGATGCGGTCCGGCAAAACATCTGGGCCATCGAGAATATCAAACCCCGCTATACCCTGATTCTGTCGGGAGACCATCTCTACCGCATGGATTACCGCAAATTTCTGAGGACGCATATCGCCAATAAGGCCGACATCACGATTTCCGTGAAACCCGTTTCGGCCGCGGAAGCGCCCGGCTTCGGGATTCTACAGACCGACAAGAACGGAAGAATCCAGCGTTTCATCGAAAAGCCTACAGCGGATTTGCTACCGACATTATGTTCCCCGGGATTGCCGGAAGCGACACCGTATCTGGCCTCCATGGGAATTTATATGTTCAGCACGAATGTTCTTTATCAGGTGCTGGCGGAGAATCTCAGCGACGATTTCGGGCGGCATATTATTCCAACGGCCATCAGAGAATTGCACGTTTACGCTCACAATTTCCATGGCTACTGGAAGGATATCGGGACCATCGGCTCCTTCTTCGAATCCAACCTGGAACTGGCTTCGATCCACCCCCCCTTCACTTTCTATGATCAAAACGCACCGTTCTACACCCGGCCGCGTTTTCTACCGGGTGCGCGGTTTGAGGATTGCTGCCTTATGAATACGCTTGTGGGCGATGGGTGTTATATCCGCAAAAGCACCATAACGCGGGCTGTCATCGGTATTCGTACGCTCATCGGTGCCGGGAGTCGGATTGAGAGGGCTGTGGTTTTGGGGGCGGATTTTTATGAAGCCAAATTCTCTCGTGGCGTTCCCGCTATCGGGATCGGTCGAAATTGCGTTATTCAAAATGCCATTATCGATAAGAATGCCCGCATCGGCAACAACGTGCATATTGTGAATCGGGTCGGCCGCATGGAATTTGAAGACGAGAATTATTCCATACGGGACGGGATTGTCGTTGTCCCTAAAAATGCAATTCTGCCGAATGGCACGGAAATATGAAAAAGCTAACCCGGTCGGCATTATGATCAGATTTTATGACCCGGACCAAACCGTACTCTTTCCCGATCTGTTTGAAGACATTCAATTGCCCTCTATCACGACCTTGCCGGACTTTGATCGGGCACTGGAGAATTTCGTTCATCTTTCCGATTTTGGCGCATTTATCGATCTGAGTTTCAGCGGGCTCGAAAAATCCTGTTCGTTCAAGCTCGCCGAACTGCAGATTCCAAGGCGCTATCTGGGCAAGATCAGCGCCCGTGTATCCCCGGTCCTGAACCTCTTTCCGCTTTCGATCCGCAACGAGCTTAATCGTTTCAAATACGACACGCGCGCTTTCTTTACGAAGAACAATTCGATCAAAACAGCGCTCGGTTATTTTTTGTTCCGCAATTATTTCCACAAGTGGGACCGGCACAAAAAGAAGATCACAACCCAAATTAACGCCTACCTGGAGAAGGAAATCGGGGACCGGCAATATGCGGATTATTTCCTGAACATCTGCCGTGAAGGCCAGGATTGGTTGTTTTCTCCATTGAAAAAGCGGAATCCCTATACCCGGCTGAATTTGAATCTCGATGAAATTCGGCTTCAGCGCGAAAAACTATCCGGCCTGGAGATTACTTATTCCCAGTTAGATCGCATGGATCCGGAATTTGTGGGCAATTTCCTGGTTTTAAAAACCCTGCATATTTCCGAGACACTGCAAAAGTACAGAGAAGGAATATCGATCACGTCGTCTTTCAAGACGATCCATCTTGAATATTTGACCAAAATGGAAATTGATACGGTTGATGATATAAAAGAACTTTTCGCTTCCATCGAAAAATAGATGGCTGGACTTTCGCATGTATGACAGGTATCCCCGGGACGCGAACACCATGGTCGAGGACCAGATTGCCGACCGGGATATTGTCGATGCAAAAGTAATCGCAGCCATGCGAAAGGTGCCCCGGCATCTTTTTGTGCCTCCAAAATACCGGGACGCGGCCTATACCGATCAACCGCTGCCGATTGGCTTTAACCAGACGATTTCCCAGCCTTATGTGGTTGCCTTTATGACTCAGGTGTTGGGTTTAGGAAAAGATGCCCGTGTTTTGGAGATCGGGGCCGGCTGCGGTTACCAGACGGCGATTCTGGCGGAAATTGCCCGCGAGGTATTCGCGGTTGAGATCATCGCCGATCTGGCGCAGAAAGCGCAGTCGAATCTGACGGCTCTGGGCTATACCAATTTTCAGTTGAAAGTCGACGATGGCCGGGATGGCTGGCCGGACCGGGCTCCCTTTTCGCACATTCTCGTTGCGGCGGCCAGCGAAAATATCCCCAGCGCCCTGATAGATCAGCTGGCAAGCGGCGGCCGAATGATCATTCCGGTCGGACACGCCCGCTGGGATCAGAATTTGGTGCTGGTAACACGAAAAAAAAACGGAATACAGAAAGAAAAAATTCTGCCGGTGCGTTTTGTTCCGCTTGTGTCCGGCCCCAAGCGGAACAAATCGTCAGACAGGAAATAGCACGCGGCGAATATACGACCTTTCCCACTCTCTCTTCGGTAACAGCAGGCATAATCGCAGCCGGTACCGGATGATATAAATATTTTTAAATAAGAGCTTGAATATTTTGGGTCCGTTTGGCTTATATTTGGACCAGTTTGAGGAACGAATGCACGGAACACTATGAAAAAGTATATTCAAACCGCCCTGCTCTGTATAATTCTTCCAGTGTTCGTACACGGTCAGAATTACATCTGGCCGACCAATTCCAGCCGGTATCTCAGCGCCACCTTCGGCGAATACCGGCAGGGTCACTTTCATTCCGGTATCGATATAAAAACCAATTACAGCGTGGGCTACCCGGTTTATGCCGTGGCGGACGGCTACGTCTCGCGGCTTCGGACGTCGCCCTTCGGTTATGGGAAAGCCGTTTATCTACAACTTAACGACGGCAATACGGCCGTTTACGGCCACCTGGAGCGTTTTTCCGATAAAATGTTGCCCATTCTGAGAAACGAACAAAAAAAGCTGGGCCGCTATTCGGTTGACCTTTCGTTACAGGCGAATGATTTACCCGTATCGCAGGGTGAGATCATCGCATATACCGGTGATACGGGCACCCTGCATCCGCATCTGCACTTTGAGATCCGGGATCGCCAAGGAAAGCCCTTTAATCCGCTGCTGGCCAATCTGCGCATCCACGATAATACTGTCCCGACAATCCAGCGCGTCGCGTTGGTACCGATCGGATTGAAGTCGAGAATAGAGGGCCTGCCGGTTACGGGCATTTTCGCGGCCAGCAACATCGGACCGGGCCGCTATGTGGTGGAAGATACGATTCGCATTCAGGGACCGGTGGGGGTGGAGATTCAAACCTATGATACAGTCAAGGGCCTGTCCAACAAATACGGTCTCTATCGAATCCGCCTGGCGGTGGATGGATTGGACACCTTCCTGGTACAATATGATGAATTTGATTTTGCCCAAACGGCCTTAATCGATATCGAAAAAGATTTTCAGTTAATGACCGAGGGGGCCGGGCGTTTTGAGCGTCTGTGGAAACAGGATGCTCCGCAGCCAGTGCCATTTTTTCGATCCGGCGGATCGGGCGTTTTAAAATTCAATGAGGGGGTTCACCGCGTAGAAATTCAGGCCGAAGATGTCAACGGCAATCTTTCATCACTAACGTTTCATTTGTCTGCTGTGGTTTTTGCCGGGGGGAGGGCAAGGATGGCCGCTCAGAACGATACGGCTCTCTGGGTGGAGATTCCGCGAACCGAATCCGAAGAGTTTTCCACCTTTCGCTTCAGCTGGGTAGATTCGTTTGCTACGGTCATTCGTCAAGCGATAACGCAGAAGATTGTGCAGACTAAAGATTCGTATCGGATACAAATCGCTCCATCGATCGAATCGAAAGCCATTCTGAAGATCGTTGCTGGATCACCCTCCCGGGGAGTATGGTGTTCGCCGGTTTTTATATCACCGCACAAAATCCCTGAAACCGTCAAACCGGATGTGCAGGTTCGCTTCAGGCATTTTCCGAATACATTTTTGGGGGAGATCAAATGTGCTACGGCTCCGTCCGGGATGATCGGATTTTATATTCAGAAAAATGACCATCTTCAGCCCGTGAAATTGATCGCCTGCAGTGATAGACATTGGGTCACCGAACCGTTGCCTCTATCGGAATGGGAGCGGGTGCTGGTCTATGAAATCCGCATGGGAGAAAATGCCACGATAATCGAGCGTGAATCCGTTGATTTTCACAGGCTCGTTCCGGCCAGATCCGACGGTTACTTTTCGGATGATTCCGTACTTTCGGCCTCCTTTGGCCCCGAGGCATTGTACGATACGCTTTTGGTCTGGTCGAAGGCATCGCGCGCTACTCCGGTTAAATATCCGCCGGTTCTTTCGCCTGTCTACTCCCTGAATCCGCAGACGCAGCCGTTATTCCGGGGCGCCGAAATTCGTTTTGCCTTTGCCGACAGCAACCGGGACATCCGAAAAATCGGTATCTATTCGCCGGGCCGCGAGCAATATCACTTTGTCGGTAATCTTTATGTGGACAGCCTGCGGGCTTTTGTGGCCCGGGTGAAAAATTTGGGTGATTTTTGCCTGGTTGAGGATACCGAGCCCCCGCGGATCACAGGTACGTTTCCGCGCAACGGGGGTAGATATTCAGCCGCCAAAGCAGATCATCTACGCGCTGGAATTGAAGACACGCTGTCCGGTATCGCAGATGACAGTGCGATTCAAGTGACTCTGGACGGTGAAACCGTGATTGCCGAGTATCATGGCGTCAAGGATTATATCCGCTATGAAATTCCGGGACCACTTGCCCCGGGCCGACATTCCTATTCGATCAGCGTGCGCGATAATGCCGGCAATACAACGACGACCAGCCATACATTTACGATAATAGAATAAGTAGAGAGATTTTTGTTTATTCCCGTTAAAGATTCCGCCCTGCGTCTGAAAGTTCCCTATGCGACGGTTTTTCTGATCGGGATAAACGGTTCCATTTTCATTTATCAGTCGTTTCTTCCGCCGGAGGCGCTCAACAATTGGCTGTATACGATGGGCGTCGTGCCCGCCCGTATACTGAGCGCCGGTATCTTGGCGGGGCTTCGTACAATTTTCACATCGATTTTTATCCACGGCGGGTTACTGCACCTGATCGGGAACATGCTCTATCTCTGGATTTTCGGGGATAATATCGAGAGTTCGCTGGGCCATTGGCGTTTTGTCGCGTTTTATCTGCTCTGTGGATTTGTGGCAAGCTCGGTGCAAATTGCCAGTGATCCGCGGGCGACGCTGCCGATCGTCGGCGCAAGCGGTGCGATTTCGGGGATTTTGGGAGCGTATTTTATTCGCTATCCCAGGGCGAGAATACAGATTTGGGTCTGGCTTATTTTCTTCGTGCAACGCATCTGGGTCCCAGCCCTGTATGTGCTGGGATTCTGGTTTCTTTTACAGCTCGGTTCCGGGATAGGGTCGATTGGGAGCGGTATTCACGGCGGGGTGGCCTGGTTCGCTCATATTGGTGGCTTTTTAACGGGTATAGTCTTATTATTAATACTGGAACCATATGAAAGGAAAAGGATATGGAAATGGCTGAACCGGGGATACTGAAAAAGCGCGCTGAGCAAGCCGCCGCTTTCTCTTATTCTCCATTTTCGCATTTTGCGGTAGGAGCGGCCCTAAAAACAGCGAACGGAGAGATCTTCGTTGGCTGTAATATGGAGTCCAGTTCATATGGATTAACGCTCTGTGCCGAACGCAATGCAATCGCCGCTGCCGTGGCCCACGGACACCGCAAGTTTAGTGCTCTGGCAATCTACTCCCGCACCGGCGCCCAGCCTTGCGGGGCCTGCCGGCAGGTAATCTGGGACATTTGCGGTGACATCCCCATTTTTACAGTCAATCAAAACGGTGTTGTCAAGCGTTATACATCCGCTGAATTGCTCCCCAATCCATTTGATAAACGAGATTTGGAGGGATCAAAGGCGCTATGAGAAATTCCATCTTAATTGGTGTTGCCGGTGGAACCGGTTCGGGTAAGACCTCGATGGCCAAAAATATCGTTCGTAATTTCAGTCCCGAACAGGTTGTAATCATTGAGCAGGATTCCTATTATTACAACCTGGATCATCTGCCGATGGATACACGCAACCGGCACAATTTCGACCACCCGGACGCCTACGATTTTGCGCTACTGAAACAGCAGATCGGGGCTTTGTTGGAGGGTAAGACGGTCGATATCCCGATTTACGATTACACAACGCACACGCGCCGCAAAGACAATTTCATGCGCGTCTCCGGACATAAGATTATCGTGCTCGAGGGGATTATGGTCCTGTTTGATCCTGAACTGCGCGATATGATGGACATCAAGCTGTTTATTCATACGGAACCGGATATCCGCTTTATCCGCAGATTAAAACGGGATATTCGTGAACGCGGTCGATCGATGGACTCGGTTTTCGAACAGTATCTTGAGACGGTACGGCCCATGCATGAACAATTTATCGAGCCGACCAAAAGCTACGCCGATATCATTATCCCCGAAGGGGGGCACAATAAAGTCGCCATCGACCTGATCAAGACCAAGGTCGAGTCGTTGTTGAAGCAGTTAAGATCAAATTAATCGAAGTGCAACAGAAATACTGAGGAATATGAGCAATCACGATTTACAAAGCATGTCGGTGGGAATTGAAGAAATTTACGCCTTTACGGGCCGGCCCTGCGGGTGGATCGAGGTCATCTGCGGCAGCATGTTTTCCGGTAAAACAGAAGAGCTGATTCGCCGGCTGCGCAGAGCCCAGATCGCCAAGCAGAAAGTGGAGATATTCAAACCGGCGATCGATGTTCGTTACAGCAGCAAACATATCGTTTCACACAGCAAGCAGCGGATTCCTTCGCGGACCGTGGAAAAAGCCGGGGATATTTTAAAATTCGCCGGGGAGGCCCAGGTCTTCGGCATTGACGAAGCCCAGTTTTTTGATATTTCGCTGGTCGAAGTTGCTAAAATACTGGCAGTCTCCGGGCGGCGGGTAATAATAGCCGGTCTGGACAAAGACTATCGCGGAGTTCCCTTTGAACCGATTCCGCAGTTGCTGGCGGAAGCGGAGTACATTACCAAGGCCCACGCCATTTGCATGAAGTGCGGAAATCCGGCCAATTATACCCAACGTTTATCGGCTTCGCACGAAAGGGTCTTGCTGGGTGCTAAGGATATATATGAAGCCCGCTGCCGGGGATGCTTCGAGGCGCCGGAGCTGTGATTTTTTTATTGTTTTTTCATTTTTCATATTATATTGTATTCAATATAAATCGAACCGATTCCCGAATGGGGAGATAAAATCGAAATAGACCGACGAAAGCATAGATTCACATCCGGCATTGTTCCACCCGCATAAAGATGTATTAGAACAGAGGTGTTGATGAGATTGATAGGATTTTTAGGGATAATCGTTTTATTGGGAATCGCCTACCTGATGTCCAATAACCGCCGCAAAATCCAGGCGCGTGTGGTGGTCTGGGGCCTTTTACTGCAAATGCTTTTTGCTGCAATTATCCTGGGCGCCCCGTGGTTGTCCTACTGCGCCATGGCACTGTTCCTCTCATTACTTCTGGTATTTATTTATAAAGACTATATCAACGCCGCACCGGAGCGTACACGACAGATCCTGCGGGTGGTTATCGTCTTGGGAATAGCCTCGCTGGGCGGGATTGGTTTTTACAGCCTGGCCCAAATTGGGCTTTTGAAATGGATGTGGCTGGCGATTTTAGCGACGATCATCCTGCTGGCTGTCTTCCGTCAAACCCGGCACCAAAAATTGCTGGCGGGTGCTCTGCTCACGGCGGGTATCACCTGGCTGGTGACCAACGGGATTACCGGGGAAAAGCTGTTTGCCTTCGTAAGCCAGAAGGTGGCCAAATTTTTAAGCCTCTCCGACTACGGCGCCGAGTTTCTTTTCGGAAACCTCGCGGTCTCCAAACATTTCTATCCGAGCACCAATACCTGGCCGGGATTTGGATACCAATTTGCCTTTTCGGTTCTGCCTGTGATCATCTTTTTCGCGGCCTTTATGTCGGTGCTGTACCATATGGGGGTAATGCAGCGGGTGATCAAAGCTATGGCGCGCTTCATGCAGTGGACGATGGGCACCAGCGGGGCGGAGACGCTGTCCTGTTCAGCCAATATTTTCGTGGGGCAGACGGAAGCACCCTTGCTGATCAATCCTTTTTTGAATAAGATGACTATGTCGGAACTACTGACCGTGATGGTAGGCGGCTTCGCGACGATTGCCGGCGGAGTTCTGGCCGGCTATATCCGCATGGGAATCAGCGCCGGGCATCTGATTGCCGCCAGCGTGATGTCCGCTCCGGCGGCGCTGGTGATCGCCAAAATCATCTACCCCGAAACCGAAAAATCCCAGACCGCCGGCAATACGGATATCCCGTCGGATTTCGTCACATCCTCCAATCTTTTGGATGCCGCCTCCAAGGGCGTGACCGATGGACTGAAATTGGCCGCGAATGTGGCCGCAATGCTGATTGCCTTTATCGCGTTAATCGCGCTGGTCGATTCAATTCTTTCGCTGGTGGATCGGCTGGTCGATGGTAAACTGCTACAGGGTGTCTACGAGAAATACGCCGTGGTCAGCAATATGTCGCCCATCCGCGGAGAGTATCAAGGCATTTTTCCCGGAAGTCTGAAGACATTTTTCGGGACGATCCTGCGTCCCCTGGCCTGGGTTATGGGCGTATCCTGGGAATATGCCGGAGAAGTCGGCAATTTGCTGGGTGTCAAATTAACTCTGACAGAATTTGTGGCCTACGGAAACTTGGCTGAGTTGATCCGCCTGAACGCAATCAGCGAGAAAGCGGCGGTAATTTCCACCTACGCACTTTGCGGATTTGCCAACTTCGCGTCGATCGGAATTCAGATCGGCGGGATCAGCGCCCTGGCTCCGGGACGCCGCTCCGATTTATCCAAAGTCGCCCTGAAAGCCATGTTCGGCGGGGCGATTGCTTCGTGGATCACCGCTACGATTGCCGGAATACTGATGTAATTACATGAACACATAGATGATGAAACCCGAAAACGGAGAATTGATATGAAAATTATTTTGCTGGGCCCGCCTGGGGTGGGAAAGGGAACACAAGCGCAAAAGCTCTGCTCGGCCTATCATCTTCGACAAATTTCTACCGGGGATATTCTGCGCGACGCCGTCAAGAAAGGAACTGATCTGGGAACCAAGGCCCAGGAATACCTGAATCGCGGCGATCTGGTGCCGGACGACATCATTATGGGGATCATGGAGGATACTCTGTTCGGAAAAGAAGTCCGCGATAACTACATCTTGGATGGCTTTCCCAGAACCGTTGTCCAGGCTGAGGCGCTGCGTGATTTATATGCCAGGCACGGCACTGAACCGGATCAGGTCATTTTGCTGGAAGCGGATCAGGCTGCAATAGTGGCGCGCCTCTCGGCGCGCAGAACCTGCCGTAGATGTCGCACGGTGTTCAATCTGGTATCCAACCCTCCGGAGGTCGATGGAATCTGCGATCTCTGCGCCGGGGAATTGTTCCAGCGCGCAGACGACACCGAGAGCACTATTCGCAACCGGCTGCGGGTCTATGAGGAGCAGACCAAGCCTTTGGTGGCGTTTTATGCAGAAACGGCTAATCTAAAAAAAGTCGCGGCAAAGGGTTCGCCTGATGAAGTCTATAATCTAATCAAAAAAGCGATGGGAGGTTAACATTGGTCACGCTGGGCGTGACAGGCGGTTTGGGCTCTGGAAAGAGTACAGCCTGTCGGTATTTGCAGGAAAAAGGGGCGTACGTTTTTGGCGCCGATGTAATCGCAAAAGAGATCTTGTCCAACAATGAAGAGGTTCAAGCTCAAATCCTGGATGAGTTCGGTAATGCCGTTGCCGAAGAGGGAAAAATCGATCATCAGAAACTGGCCAGGATTTCCTTTGCGAGTGAAGAGAATCAGACCATTCTGAACGATATTGTTCATCCGTTCGTCATCGCGGCTTTTGAGCAGGAATTTCTGAAGCTTGGAGATCAGGAGGGGCTTTTTGTCGTGGACGCTCCGCTTCTCTTTGAATCGGGATTCGACAGCCATCTGGATCACACCCTGTTGGTTTACACCAAATATAAAATCCGGCTGGGACGAGCCATGCGTCGCGGCAACCTGGATCGCGATGACATCCTGAGGCGAATGTCGCTGCAGATGCCGGAGGAAGAAAAACGCGAGCTGGCCTCCTATGTCATCGAAAACAACGGCGCTGAGGATCAGTTACGGGATGCGGTCTTTGCACTCTACGATAAATTATTAGGCTAAGATGGCCAACCCGCAGAATAAATATTCCTAAGTATTCAGGGAGCGGCGGTTGGTTTTTTTAAGAACAATCGAGGAAATTTTGGGCCATATAATACTATAATATTTTATTGATTAATTAAATTCTTGGGTCCCGAAATGTGAAATTTTTTTGAATGACGAGATAATTCGGTTGCTTTTGGAGAAGAAAAACTTGACATTTACGACCGATAGAATTAAGATAACGCAAATATGAAAATAGTGTCAAAATTTAAGGAGGAAATGTTATGGCAGAAAAAGTCGCTACATGTGGTGTGAAAAAGGAAAAAGGCTACCTGTACTATCTTGATAAAAACGGTAATGTTGCCCGTTCAAAAATGGCTCGCGGCGGAGAAAAAGGCGGCGGGGCGCAGGTTGTAGCCGAAACCAAAGTCAAGAGAGAAAAAGGCTACCTGTACTTCATTGACAAAAACGGTGATGTTTCCCGTGCCAAGATGGCCAGGGGAAGAAAAGGTTAATTTTTTTCGAAGGCGAAAGTCAGCTTTTCAAAGAGTTATAAAGACTCCGTTTTTTAACGGAGTCTTTTTGTTTTTGCAGTTTTTCTTTTATAATATCTAGATATGAAAATCAGCAAAGCTCATGAATATACGATTTAACCGAAAAGACCTGCTCTATATCATTCTTTGTATTCTGGTTGTTACGGGCGCCATCTGGTATCAGATCCAAAAGGGCGACGAGGTTTTCCCCGAACATGTCATCGATTTTCAGGTGGACCGCGGAGAATCGGCGGGAATCGGTGCGGAATTTTTCCGGCAAATGGGTAAATCGCTGCAGGATTACCAGCATGCGGTTGCCTTCGATTACGACGAGGCTGCCAAGGTATTTTTGGAAAAAGAGGTCGGGTCACAGGGAATCGAGGAACTTTTAGAAAAGGAGCTGTGTCTCTGGCACTGGGCTAACCGCTGGTTTAAACCGCTGTCCCGCGAGGAGTATCGCATCGACGTCACACCGCGAGGAGACGTTACTTATTTCCAGCATACGATCCCGGAAGAAGCCGAGTCACCCAGTCTGTCGATTGACGAAGCCCGCAGCCTGAGTCAGAAATATTTGCAGCAAGTATTGGCGATTTCGATCGCAGATTGGGAATTTATCGAGCAGAAGACAGAGGTGAAGCCCAACCGGGTCGACTACCTGTTTACGTATAAGAAAAAAGATGTCGAAATCTTCAATTCGACCTACCGCTTTGAGATCCGCGTACAGGGTGATCAGATTGGTATGTTCCGGAAATATCTCAAAGTACCGGAGGAGTGGCTACGCGACTACAAGCACCTGCGCTCGCTGAACGACACCACGGCGACAATTGCCGATGCGCTGGCTCTCCTGCTGCTGATTGCGGCAATCGCTACGTTGATTGTCTACGTTTCCCGAAAAAATATAAGGATGAAACTGGCAGTTACATTGGGTGTAATCACTTTCGTTCTCAACCTTCTTTCCGATCTGAACGGTCTGCCCATCAGTCTTTTTTATTTCGACACAAATCAGAGCCTGGCGAGTTTCTATACGATGTTCGTGCTTTTCAGCCTCTTGAAGTCCGCGCTTCTGGGATTTCTGGTGATTTTGATAACCGCAGCCGGGGAACTGCTCTACCGCCGTCATTACCCGAATAAAATCTCGTTACGGCGAACGTTTTCCAGGAAAGGCCTTCAGACCAAGGAGAGTTTCTACAGCCTGGTGATCGGAGTGACTCTGGCCTGGGTTTTTATTGCCTTCCAGACTTTCTTTTATCTCACGGCGAAGCGGTTCGGCGCCTGGGCCCCCAGCGAAGTTTCTTACTCGGATAGCCTGAACACGGTCATTCCCTGGATTTTTGTGCTTTTCGGCGGTTTCGCGCCGGCCGTATTGGAAGAATTTACATTTCGCATGTTTTCGATTCCGCTCTTTGAGAAGCTGCTGAAATCGCGAGTGATTGCGATCCTGATACCGGCGCTTATCTGGGGCTTTGCCCATGCCAACTATCCCAACCAGCCTTTCTGGATACGCGGTTTTGAAGTTGGGCTTTTCGGAGTTATCGTAGGTATCGTTTTCCTGCGTTCCAATATATTGACGCTGCTGGTCTGGCACTATACGGTGGACGCAATTATGTCGGCCGGTATATTGGTAAATACCGGAAAACCGTATCTGGTGATCAGCGGCTGTATCGCGGCCGGCCTGATGGCCGTACCGTTGCTTTTCAATCTTATCTCGTATTATCGGCACCGAGGTTTCAGAAGCCCGGCGGGATTACTCAATGCCGACGAGTGCACCGAGCCAGTTATTTCACCCGTTCGCAAAGAAAAAGTGGCTCCGCCGGAAACCGGTTATATACCGCTGGCCGCAAAAACGATTAAAAGCGGTTTTCTGTTGATGCTCGTTTTTTTGCTCATTCTGTTGATTCCCGTCAGAAGAATCGGCGAGTTTTATCGTTTTCCCGCACGCAGGGCCGAGATTATCGAGACGGCTAAAAATTTTCTGATCAATGAAGGCGTCGATCCGGATCAATATTCCATGGCGGCGGCCCTGGAGTCCGATTTCGAACCACAGTGGGGAAAATATATCCTGGAGCATACGTCGATCAACAATTTAAACAAGATCCTGGCGCAGCACGTGGTGGATGCGATTGCCTGGGATGTCCGTTTTTACCAGGCCCTCGAAAAAGAGGAATACCGCATCTATGTGAATCCGCAGAGCCGCGAGGTCGTCGGTTTTCAGCACGCCATGGAGGACTCGGCTTTCGGCTATTCGATTGATCCTGTCAGCGCACAGCACCGCGTGGAGGAGTTCATTACCCAGCAGGGATTCAACCTCGCCAG
>Ga0268276_1002437_pt1 | contig 15898 bp, 6 predicted proteins | sample saktaG_4_FD_190145 | JGI IMG/M metagenome (GOLD analysis project Ga0268276, IMG submission 190145) | Saline water microbial communities from Sakinaw Lake, British Columbia, Canada - sak_2010_1_5_45m | ecosystem: Environmental > Aquatic > Non-marine Saline and Alkaline > Saline ...
ACCGTCTTGGCCAATAATAAATTTGTGGAGATCTGGATTGAGTAGCAGGTTGACGTATAAACCTTGTTTGTCTATTCCGTCGGAAGTTTTGAGATAAAATCCATTTAGTGAACTCCATTCCTTGGAACCTGCTGGACCTTTATTTTCGTAGGTGAGTCGTTCCAGAAATCCGATCAGTGCTTCGTATAGCTTCTTTGGCTCGTATTTTTTCCCAAACGCATCACCGCGACCCTTTTCCTTGAACCGCTCTACGCCCTGTGGTCGCATGGTATCAATCCATTCATTGAGGTAGATCCGTATGGATTTCTGATTACCGTCATATCCTCCTTTTTCTCGATAGAGTTTGGAGATGGCAACCACCCCTTGTGGAACTAACCAACGTGGGCTGTTGTCGCCAATAAGTGTTTTCACTTGTTCCAGCAGACGGGTTTCTTCTGCTTCTTTGAGACCCTTGAAAGGAACGGTCATAGGGGTATGTTCACGTGGCCTCTGTCCTTTTATTTCTAACGAAGCTCGTTTGACTCTCAGAAGCCCATAACCGTGATAGTCATTGGTCAATTCGATCCCGTTGTCTAAGCCACTTGGAATTGCGGCGAAGTGCGCAGGCAGGCCATCCATGTTATTGGGTAGACTCAAGTAGGTTTTAGAAACAGAAGTCAGAGCTTTCCGATCTTTGAATACTTCCTCGGCGACGGTCTTTTGGTAGCGCACCTTTTGGAGTGCATTTTCCTTGTGAGTTTCTGCCCATTCAACCAATTGGAGGTACAAAGGCATCAACTCCACCTCGTATTGTTCGCAAAGAGCGGCTACCTTATTAAAAACTAGGTAGCCCTCTGCGATCTTTCCTTCTTGATTTAGATCAAAATATAGGGGCTTGCCAGAGGGTGTCTCTTGTACGTGGTTGAAATATAAAGTCTGGGCTTTTTCGCGAAGGCTGCTTAGCTCGTTCGCTATTCGAAAGTAGTGTAAGAGAACGTCCTTCGATTTCTTGTCCTCAAAGGAAACTTGGTAGGGAACGCACTTGAAACTTTCTAGTTGCCATTGGTTAAAGTAAAGCACATAGGCTTTTTCTTCTTTAGGCTTGAATTCGATTGTGCAAGAGGGTTTGGGTAGTGGTACTTTCAATTTCCCGGAATGGATCAATTCAAGAAAAGCCACGGTACGGATTACGTCTGCATACTGATAGTATTCTCGTAATTTGGTTTCCTTTAAGTTCATTGAAAAGATATGCTGGCTCTCAACGGATAGATTTCCATATACAAGGGATTCCGCATGTGTGTGTAAGCGTCCCCATCGATTTCGGCTCGTGAGAGGATGGTTGTGACCCATGGCTGTCATGCAAGCGAGATTGATTTGATAGCTGTCCCATAGCCGATTGATAAAGTCTTCCTTCTCAACAAACCGTGAGGTCAATCTGGTAATCTGTTCTATGGGAGGTTTAGTGGCCTCTTGGTTGAAGACCGTTTTTAAAACTTGTGTGGCTTGATAAACGGTGATCCCCTTAAAACAGGGTACGGACGGAATTTTTTGCGTAGGATCTATTGCCAGCGTAGTTTCCTGGTCTATGTACACACCTGGGGTAACTGGTAGTCGAAAGGGTTGTATCCAGAAAACAGGCAACACATCTCGAAGGGTGAGTTTTGCAAAAAGGGTGTGTGCTTGATTCTCTGGAAGGAGAATCTCTGTTAAACGGCCTTCTGGGCTTAATGAATTCAAAATTTTGCTCATGTGTGATACCAACTGTTGAAAATCGACGGGAGAGCAGTTTTTGCTACCGCCGTCGATTTGTGGTTATGTTTTAGAGTGGGAGGATGCAGGCCAGTTGATCCGCGCGAGGGTTTCGATCAACGTAGTGTGTTTCACACCGAAAGCTCGACACACAGCAGCTTTAGACATGCCGTTATTCAGTGCTACCAAGATGGCGTCTAGTTTTTCGCCGACGATGGCACGTGGGCGTCCGCCAACTCGGCCACGTTTTCTAGCAGCAGCCAGTCCGGCAACTACTCGTTCTTGGATCAAGGTGCGTTCGTACTGTGCTAGGGCACCGAAGACATGAAATAACAACTCGCCTGATGCCGTAGAGGTGTCCATGCCCTCAGTTAGCGAACGAAATGCCACCTGTTTGTCTTTGAGCGTCTTGATAATGGCGAGCAAGTGCGATAGTGAGCGGCCGAGCCTATCTAGCTTCCAAACAATGAGCACATCGCCAGGGCGTACGAATTCCAGCATCTGCGCCAAGCCTGAGCGATCGTCCTTTGCACCCGAGGCACGATCCTCGTACAGGTGACGAGCATCCACACCAGCTGCCAGTAGTGCATCACGTTGTAAGTCCATACTTTGCCGGTCAGAGTCCGACGAGACTCGCATGTATCCAATCAACATAAACGGATTACCATTGAGAGAGGTTTTCGTAGGATAACAAATAACGATGATGTTTTTCGTATCTTTTTGAAGGTTTTTCTAAGAGGAATTTGCTTGAGGTTGCCAACGTATTGCTAAACACCCGTTTTCCATTGGCACTTAGCAAGAAAATTGAGTGATCCTGCCACTTCGAGAAAGTGGCTTGCCATTCTCAGGGAGCCTGTAATAATGGTCCTAGGTTTCTGGTGTACCTTGAACACCAGCTACGGGCGGTAGGCCTGAAAGTAATGCGCGGGTGTGCGGGCGACAAATACCAAGCGTCGGCGGTGAAGTCACTTCCGAAATGCTGGCGTCCAAACCGTGAACCGATTTTACGTGCGTAGAGAGAGCGTCATGGATGACGATCGACTGCGCACTCGGATCGGACTCCAACTTAAACTAGAGGACCCTGCGGGGTGACACTACGAAATCTTGGCTGCCAGACGATTTTTTTGTTGCTTGAGCGATCTTAGAAAAAAGAGTAACCAAGGTTCCCAATCTGGCGCATCCCTATTGAGGGTCAACTGGGTTTTACGTAGTGCTAGGTAATAACTGTCCCTTTTGTTTTCTAATACACTTTCCAGCGAGCTGTACGGTACGTAGCTGTAATTAGATCGGAGCAGTAGCAGCGTGGTTAACACGCGAGAAAGTCGACCGTTGCCATCTTGGAAAGGGTGAATTGCCAAAAATTCCACGACAAACATGCCGATTACTAATAATGGGTGCAGACTAACATCGGCGAGTGTTTCACGTGTCCAAGCCAAAAGTGTTTGCATCCTGCTCGGTGTTTCAAAAGGGGAAGCCGTGTAAAAAATGACTCCCAGACTTTCCCCTTGAGGTCCAAAGGCCTCTACATGGTTTGGCAGTTTTTTATAGTCTCCACGGTGTCGATCGTCTTTGCGGGCGTAACGTAACATCTGACCGTGTAATTGTTTTACGTAATTCTCTGTGAGTGGTATTTCCGCATAGTTTTCGAAAACAGTTTCCATGGCTTCTGCATATCCTGCGACCTCTTCTTCGTCTCGGTTCACCAAAGAACGGTGTTCTAACCGCCCAAGAAGTCTCTCCACCTCACTATCAGAAAGCCTAGCCCCTTCGATCCGAGTCGATGATCCAACGCTTTCTACAGTGGCAACGCGCTTCAAGACCGCAAGACGTTCTGGAGCCAATGCCGTCATAGCCCGCCAAGAGCCTTTGAACTCGTCAATCTCGGCGACTATGCGCAACATCTCAGGAGAAATTTGGAGTGATGCCGTTTTCATTTTTGAGCCATAAAGTAATCAAACTAACATGTAATCATGTTATTATGTAATCACTATTACACGATATGGTGTAATGTTGCAGCACAAAACTAGCCTAAAACTTTTTCAAACTTCGATCCCACGCTTCCAGCACCAACCTTCTAGTTCTATATTCCCCGAACTGTTCCATTTCATTCTTTTTTAGCACCCGGAAAGTCTCCGAAGGGTATTCTTCTCCAAAAACATCCGTCGGATCTAATACGTACCTCAATTCGTCCCGTGTCAAACCATATTTTTTAGCGTAACAGGCATCCAATTCCGCTCGCAACCACGCCCGACGTTCTTCGTTCCATTCAAAAGGAGGCCCTTCATATCCCAAGTCTCTGGCAAATGGTGCTAAATCTTTGGCCGTGTAGGTTAATTCCAGAACCCGTGAAGAAATGTATTCCAGCTCTTCTGGAGAATAACTTTCTGGAGGTAAAATGGGTAATTGTTTCATAATAAACAAGGTCATATGGGTACCACCCACTTTTTGTCTTGCCGTGTAATCTAATGCCAATGAATTAAAATTAGCCAATAGCACCACTGAATGTCTTACAGAATATTTTGAATCTACGAACCAGATTGGCATACCGCCCGACCCTACTCTAGGAATGACCGAAGCAATGACGGTGCGCATATCAGTAGAACGGCAAATACCCCGCCACCCCATGAGCCATTTCCAGTGGGTCTTCCCTTTTAACGCGGCCTCCTTCTCAGAATCCAAAATCCAATAGCGCGGGCAAGCAAAACGATTGGGGTCTTTCTTTTCAGTCTCGGTCAGATTACGTACCCCTTTTCCGTCATAGGTTGCCCAACGATGATCGAATTGGTGCATCATCTTGGCTTCGTAGAGGGGCACCCAGAGCTGTTGTTCGGAGTCGATCCAGTAAGAACCGTTGCGCTTGGCACTCTCGGCGGTGAGTTGGTCGGCGGTGCGGAAGAGATGGCTATCATTGGACATATCAAACATTCGTAAAAACGAGATTCCCCAAGGATTGCCTACGGGCTTTTCTCGAAGCAATACGGGCACGTGCTGGTAAATCTTTTTAGTTAATTCGGCATCGGTCTGGGAACGAAATACCGGGCAGGTGTGAGTATTGGGGTTGAGCAGGACGATTTCCTCGCGACTCAATCGGAAAGCTCGATGCTCTTCCTGTAATTGTTCCACCTTGGTAGCAAAGAAAATAAATTTGGCCGAGGTTTCCTTTCCCAGTGTCAGGGCACAGAACTTCATGCGGCTATGAACGGCAGGAAACAGCTTCTCGCGGTTCTCAAAATCGTAGAGACTCACCAAGCGATGGTCTTCGGTAAGCGCGCCAAAAAAGGTTTTGGTGGAATCATCGGTGGCAATGCCAGAGGGAACCAAGATACCGGCCTCTTTTGCCAGTTGGGAAATGGTTTCGGAGAATAAAGCGTAAGAGTTGACATCCCCAATGCCGGTGAGTGGGAATCGCCCACTTTTATGAGCAAATAAACTGGAGGCCTCTGCACTGCGCTTGGTGTGAATAAAGTGTTGGTATAAAAAATGATCTGCAGGACTGGCTTCTGGAGAATGGAGGGCAAGGATCATTTTAGATCGAGCCGCCGCATTCTGAGCATTGGCAATGTCAGGTCTGCGAGTGCCGAAAAACTCTTGTTCCTGTAATTTGAGACGTTTCCACGGAGGATTGGCTAAGACCACATCAAAACCACCGTTAGAAAAGACTTCTGGAAAGACCAAAGGCCAGTGGAAGAAATGGTGTTCGGAAGAAATTTTTTGTGCGAGTTCGGCCAAACCGGGTCGGAGTGTGGCACCTTCTGCCACGAGTCGTAAATCTTCAGAGAAGGGAATGCGCTCGGCATATGTTCTGTTTTTAGGAATAAAGAAGGTAGCACAGAATAAATCGGCACAAAGACGTTGTTGACTGTTTTTTAGATTGGTTTCTAATTCTGAGTGGGTGCGACTTTTGGCCTGAACCTCTCCAGGGGTATCTTCTGGCATGGCCTCTAGGACGGCATAAGCTTTGGCATATGGCGCATCGACTTCGGTGTAAGAAAATTTACGCTGACGGGCTCGACCCTGCGCACGGAGACTTCCTTTTAATTGTTTGCAAATCTCTGGATCGTCACCAGAAAGGGCAGAATAGGCTTCTTCTGGAATACCATTTTTCATAACTTCTGGATGGAGAATGCCTACTAGGGAATTTCCATGGCGGATGTGGTGGTCAAGGAAACCCAAAGGTTTGCCGGGCTCGAGCGTTTCCAACCAAAGGGCTGTTTTGCAAAGTTCAACGGCTAACGGATTAGCATCGACGCCATAAATGCAATGAGAAACGACATCACGGAGGGCAATGCGAAAAGCTTGTGTTTCTGGATGGTTGTCATCAGCATCAATCCGTACCAATTCGTGGGCAATACGACGCGCCGCGGCCAATAAAAAATTACCACTGCCACTTGCTGGATCCAATACTTTAATGCCTAACACAGCGGCACGAGGAGCAGGTAATCGGAGAGCCGTAGCAATGACAGGTTCTAGGGCGGAGTGGATCAATTCCTGCACCAGCTCTTTCGGGGTGTAGTAGCTGCCAGTCAGTTTCTTAGTAGAACCCTTGGTGCTGCCTTCTGTCTCGTCCTCTAGGAAACGCCACGGTGGGTGGGCATCTAAACGGAGAATGGGTTGTAATTCCAAGAGACTTTCGTAAACACTGCCAAGCTCTTCTGTATTTCGGTCCCGGTAGTTAATTCGTGTAAGAGTGGTTCCAGAGTGGAAAAAGCACGTAGACCGAATGGCAGCCAACAACGCCCGATTACCTAATTCAGCGTGGTCTAAATCTGGGCATTGATTTTCAGAAAAGAGGCCGCCGAGATTGGGTAACCCAATAGGCTCTGCACCAGCACCTAACCCATAGAAGGTAATGAGCAATCCTTGCCAAAGGTCAGAATAGGAATCATGGCTTCTCTGTAAAGCACGTCCTCGTAAATACTCTGCGCTGTAACTTTTGGCGTAGATATCCCGTTGTTCTTGGGTCGATTCTGGGGAATGCAGTAGGTTTCGATCCTCCGCAGTGTAGAGCAAGATTAAACGATAGACCAACCGCAGTAATTGATTAAAATAGGCTTCGGTAGTAAGAGTGCCGGATCGAAGGGCATTTTTTAGCTCTTGATTGTTGGAATGGGTGAGGAAACCATTGCCAAGTTGTTTCAGGGCATTTTTTACCCCTTCTCGGAGATTTTCTAATGCCCGCTCACCGGTTTCTTGGGAGGTCTGGTGCCACTGCTCGAGAATAGAATGATGGGGTGCTTCTGGAGACGCACTAAAACGGGAACGATGCAGCAAGAGCCAACAGGTGAAAAAATCCGCATAGCGATCTTCTGTGAAAATTCGGAATAGATCTATTTCAATATAGGCAGGTCGCGTGAGACTTGGATTCTGGCGCAAGAGTCGCAGAAAATACCCATTGGAGACAAAACCCCAAAGGGACTGTTCACGAGTGGCGTTGAGAGACTCTTGCAGGAGTGAATGAGGAGATTTACGACGGCCTTCGGCGGATAATTGAGAATCGCTTTGGTCGAGTGGGAACGTGTGAGGCAACAATAAGATCGGCGTAGTGCCCGATTGGTAGTGAATTGGTAAAGAGCGGTTTCCGAGGGCTTCTTCTGGAACCAGTGTTAAATCATTAAAACCTAGCGCATCATTGAGTAGAGGCTGTAGCCAATACTGAACAGTGGCGGATCCTACTTTGTCTTTACGTTGAAATTTAGACCAGATTGCGTTTGAAATGCGCCAAGAACGCCCAATTTCTTCTTTGACGTGGAGACCTGGTAAGATATTATAATCCGTGGCGGATTGATATTTCGTTTTAAGTACAGATAGATCTTGAATAAAATCAGCAGACAGTAGATTACCTTCTAATCGGAAAACATCAGATTGGGAAAGATTTTTCATGATCCGAACGCCGGAGTGGGCAACAATACATATAAACCAATGACATCTACGGGAAGACAAGGGATCACTTTGTACTCTAAGAATCGAGTTTTGGAGGCTTCGCGAACGCGTTGATGGTCTTCTAATAATTGTTTTGCACGTTTTTTGGCTAACGTTTCAAAGAGGGGCTGTGCCGAGGAAAGAATCTCTAGGGCCTCCTGAATTTCTCGTTTTTGACGATGAGGATCCATATTGCGAGTAGGTTTAGCGTTCATCAAAACCATGGCATCTTGTTCCTCGGAACCCGACAGGGAAGTTGAGTGACTCCGCTGATTTGAGCCATGGCGAGGAATCGGATCTAGGACATTTAGCGATTCCGATCGTGAGATCGGGCGTTCGTCGGCAGATTTCAGAACCGTCCGATCCGAAAAAGCGGTTTGCAATTCTTCAGGGATCCAACCATAATGGCCGCAGGTTTCTGGTGTACCTTGAACATCGGCTACGGGCGGTAGGCCCGGAAGTAATGCGCGTGTGTACGGGCGACAAAATCCAAGCGTCGGCGGTGAAGTCACTTCCGAAGTGCTGGCGTCCAAACCGTGAACCGATTTTACGTGCGTAGAGAGAGCGTCATGGATGACGATCGACTGCGCACTCGGATCGGACTCCAACAGTAATCGATCACTTTGTAAGGTCACAAAAAGAGCTTCCTCTGCCAAGAGAATACGACGGTCACCATGATAAGTAGTGGTTAGTTGGGTTCGCAGCCGCAACAAAACAACCAACGTGCGAGTAATGACCTCGGAAGTGAAGATAGCACCACAACGAGCCATGGGATCTGGATGCTTCGCGTCCAATGCCTGCTCTATGAAGTAATTGGAAAAAGCGGCTACCAAGGGGTGGCTACGGTGAAGGTAATGTGGGCTAGACGGTTGTTGAAATTCAGTTTTTTGGGATTCTCCAGAAATACCTATCCCTTTCAGTCGTTCTCGTAGGGTTTCCGGTAGAAAAGAAATTGGTAGAGTAAAACCCTCTTGGTGTGGTTGCAGGGGAGCTCTTAACCGTGCAGCGGCGCGAAAAATGAATCGCTCGACCTCTTTTTGGCTCCCGAGTGCCGCAACTGCTTTGTGCCATTCTGGGAGTACCTCTGCGGGTTTTAGACGACGCTGGGCAAAGATAGTTCTACTTTTTTGGATTTTATCCCTTGCATCCTGCCAATCTTTGTCTTGGGCTTGGTCATACGGGCCGAAAAGATCCTCTTGGGCAGAAGGGCGTTGTTGTCGAAATAGGACACCCTCTAAAATAGCGTTCATGACCTTTTCGGAAGGATCCGGCATGGGAGAAACACCAAGCTCTTTCCGAATACGAGCGGCTTTGCGCAGAATCACTTGTAATACAGTGCCATCGACGGGGTTATTTTCTCCGTAGAGCAAGATTGTGCGCACGATTTTAGAGGTTTGCCCGAAACGATCTACACGGCCTTCGCGTTGTTCATGTCGGGTGGGATTCCAAGACAAATCGTAATGCAGTACGGCATCGAAAAGATCCTGTAGGTTAATTCCTTCGGAGAGACAATCCGTGGCAACGAGAATACGACGTTCCTTTTCTCCTAAAAGCAATACCTTCTCTTGACGCTCTTCTGGAGTTAATTCACCGGTAACCACAGATACGGTGTGACTTCCAAAATGGTCTTGGACATATCGGCCAACGTAATTCGCGGTCGCAATGTACCGACAAAAAATTACAGGGTTATGCCCTAGATTTAACAGCTCCTGAAGCTGAATCAGGAGAGACTGTAATTTACTGTCTTCCGTTGGGCCATACAAAGATTGGGCACGACGGATAAAATCCTCTAGCAAAGGGGTGTCTGGGTGTACTTCGGCCTCTTTAGAAAAGAAAGTACCAGGCAAACTGTCATCACTGGAGAGATTGCCCTCGGTATCTTCATCCAAAACGGTTTCCGAATTTACTTGATCCAAGTTGTCTATTGGCACTTGGATCCGGGTACGCAATGCAGCCACTGCAGCTTCTGGGCTAGAACTAATACAGCGCAGAAGAGCCAATGCACTCCACCACTGCATTCGTTTTTGGAGGGTAGATTTATCCTCTGCCAATTTGACTAAATTCTGTGCATATTGGAGGATGTCATTAAAAAGGGATCCCCATTCTCCTTTTAGAAAATAAGGAGCTTCCTTGTTTTCGTGTTTTGGGAAAACAGAACTATCCAGCCATTCTGCAATATCTGCACGACGCCTCTGAACCAAATGGCCACCGAGTCTCTCCCGCAAAGGATCATGGCTTCTATTCTCGGTGTTCAATCGTTTGAAATCGGCGTGGAGTAGACCCAATAGGTTATAAAACGCTTCTTCATCACCACTGTGAGGCGTCGCAGTGAGAAGAATCATGTGGCGATCCTGTTTTTTTGCCAGACCAGTTAGCAGTTGATAACGTTGGTGTCGAGTGTTGTAGTTACCTTGCACACAGGTATGCACTTCATCCACAAGAACCAGATTTGGACACGCACGGAGAAATTCATCACGGCGGCGATCCTGTTTAATGTAATCAAGACTCACCACGGTTACGGGATAATAGTCAAACAAAGAAGTACTGGCATGGAGATTACGTTCTAATCGTGAAGCCGTGGCGGTGGTCACGATTTCGGCCGAAAAATTGAATTTTCGTTGTAATTCTTCTTTCCACTGGTGACATAAATGTGGCGGGCAAAGAACGCTAAAAGAAAGAATTTCACCGCGGTCGTGCAATTCCCGAACAATGAGGCCTGCTTCAATGGTCTTACCAATACCAACATCGTCGGCAATGAGTAAACGTATGGTGTCCATCTTGAGAGCCATGAGCAAAGGTACTAATTGATAGGCTCGGGGGGAAAATGCTAAATTGCCAAAACTGCGAAAGGGACCTGCACCGGAACGAAAAGCCAATCGCAAGGCCTCGCACAATAAGAGACCCTCTGAATGTGTGCCTACTTGAGTAGGTGTGGGCGGCGGAAAAGTAGCAGGGCGAATAGGTTGACGTTCGAGTGGAACGTACATCCAAGTAGTCGCATTCTCCCCAACACCAATCGGCCTTAGCTTCAGCAAAATATCTGTCGAATCTGGTAGAACCACCCATTCACGACCGCGTGCGTGTAGTAAACTGCCAATTTGGTAAGCCATACCTAAAGGTTCCCCGTGCCGAAAACATCCGGATATTGAGCAAACAAAGCCGACCAAGTCGCCTTTTCTTTGGGAAATCGAATGACCAAATACCCGGCATTTCGTAAAGAAAGATTTTTACTTTCGTCGATTCGGTGTTGATAATCTAAATCGTGATGAGGCCCATCAATAAACACAATTGCTGGGGAGTCTCCATCGTAACCAAAATCTGGTCGAACCCCAAAATTAGACATTAGAAACTGCGCTTTATCTGGCAATCGATACCCTTTTTTACGCACCGTGTTGAGCCACGCTTTCTCAAGAGAACTCCCACAAAGACGTTCTAATTCTGCGTATTGTTCCTCGAAACTGCGGCCTGCGGTGCCAGAAGTCACTGTGGCACGGGTCAGGCGACATAAAAGATCGAGCACAATCTGGTGTTTACGCTGAATGACCTTATGGTCTATTTGATTGGCATAGGACAACAAACACCGATAGCAACCGGCCTCGCAACTAGAATTAGTGTCTTGTAATTGGTCTGGATGCCATTCCCCATTTTTAGATACAAAATGTGCTATTTGTAAAGCACGTTTAGAAATACGTCGTAATGCATCCGGATCACTAGCAATGCGAGTCAAGACACCAGCCCCTCCTTCGGCCGATTCATAAAAAAGAATGGCATTCCGCAAATCACGAGTAGGGAGTGGCTCAGCAGCCAATTCTTGTTCTTCTAGCTGAAATTCTGTCTCGATACCACGCTTGAGCATGTACTGAAGAGTGACCATGGCATCCAGTTCAAGTGGTGACCCCGGGCAGAAAACGAGTGTGTTACGACGATCTTCAACATAGGGAACGATTCGCTGCTCTTGTGTCCCTTTATCAAGATCATCCGAATCTGGAGACTGATCATCCTTAGACCAGAGGCCTTTAATAGGATCTATATTGAATCCATAGATTGTTTTTGCTTTTCGCCGCCTCCAACCGAGATTCATGCGCAGAACGAGAGTGGCGGGTCCGTAATGCACTTCGGCAAGAGTCGCACCTAGATCTTCAAAACGAGTTTTGGCGACTTGCAACGTGCCATTTTCTTTGGCGTATTGCAAAGTGGTCTGTATTTCGTAGCCTTGTCGGACACGTTCTTCTTCATCAGAAGTGATTCGAAAAGCTTGGCGAGCACTGACGTTCTCAACTCGGTAGAGGTTAAAAAGAGCCCGTCCTCCCTTCAGAGAACCTTTACAAGCAAGGCAAATCTCTAATTGCTCTTCTTCGTCTAAATGGCCATAACCGCAAGTGGGACACATACGAACCTTGCGAACGGGCAGTTGGCTGCTCATTCCATTTTGTTCACGTACTCCCAAAAGAACTTTCCGAACGCGATACTGATTTCCTTCATGGTAGAGAATACTCTGTGGCCCGAATTCAGAAAGCCCGAGGAAACGAGGCCGATTGAGAATCATTTCCTTACTTCCCGTCTTTTTTGTGCCTAAAAAAGCGAGAAGAGGTAATCGTGGAAAATTGTAACCCGGTAAAAAACCTTGGCTTGCTAAATAGCGGTAGGTACTGAAATCAGAATGGATCGTTGTAGTAGTTTGCAACAATAAGCCACGTTGAGTCTGGGCTTCGTTATAACGTAGTGCTGCATCTTCACGATCCTGTTTAGTGGCCGCGGCATTCATAGAGACATGGTGCGCAGTTTGCATCTGTTCTGTAGTAGTTTTGAAAAGATCGCGCCAGCGTTCCATGGCAGAGTCAAATTGTAAAAAGGCCTGCTGAACCTTTTGTTCACACCAACCATCAGAAAACCAAGGAGCATTTTCCGACGTCAAATCTTTACGTAACATACCGAGCACGGTAGAAAAGATTTTCGTGGTACGCACACGGACGGTATTCGTATTTAGGTTCTGTTTAAAATCTTCAAGAAGGGGCAAATTTTGATCACCTACCTGCAACAGACCGCAAATTGCACCAGGAAGCTGTTGCCCAGTCTCGCTTAACCAAACAGCGTGCAAATGGCTACGTAAGAGATCCTCATTGGCAAGATCAATGAGAGGAGGGGTAACGTTTCCCGCAACCATTCGAACGGGATCCGCAAAATAATACTGATCGTGAGGACTCTTGGCTGCACAGTAGGTAAGGACTAGGGCAGGTTGACCACTGCGACCGGCACGCCCACTACGTTGTGCGTAATTTGCGGGAGTAGGTGGGACATTTCGCAGATAAACGGTATTAAGGTCAGCGATATCTACCCCAAGCTCCATGGTCGGAGAACAGAACAAAATGGGTAATTTTGCCTCCCGAAAGCGTCTTTCGCGGTCCTCGCGGTCTTCGGTGTCGACTTGAGCGGTGTGTTCCCGAGCTTCCAAAGACTGAAGGAATCGCTGGTTCTGTTGTAAAGTTTTTGCTACGTTTCGATAAAGATCCCGGAAAAACCGATTATCGCTTGTACGCAAAGACCCTTCCATCTGCCACACGAGTGACGCCGAGTTAATCTGATAACTCTTTTGATCCTTAGGTGAAGATTTACGAACCAAATCACCCTGAACACAAATCAAAAGAAGAGATTCTATTAACTGGTTAAAAGAGCTATCGGTGAAAGGATTGGAAAATAACTTCTCAACTCTCCGAAGTTCACGTGAAAAACGCGATCGGTAAGAAAGGTAAACAGCACAAGAATCTTGTGATTTACGATTTGACGGTCTTGGACCAAGAATTAAATACTTGGCTGAGCAGTACGAAATATCCTCTTTGCTAGTCGCCCAAGGCTCTCGAAGGTGGCTGTAACTGTTTTGGATCATCTTTTCTTGGACTTTTGAATCCAGATAACGTGCTTGGATGCAAAGCGAATGAGTCATAAAATCGAGGAGAAGACGAGTAACCTTCTCACGAGTAACGGGCAAAGCCTGAGCTAGAGGTGTTTCCCGCCAAAGGGGTGAATCGGCACAAAGTTCAGAAAGTGCTGAATAATCGATTTTTAATAATCCAAGTTGTTCCAGATTCGGGTTGGTCACTCGCCAACCTCGTCGTAGATCCGAATAAAGCCGATAACCGAGTACATCTCGTAGTACACTGCTGGCTTCGGCCTCCGAACGGGCTTCTGGGTTTTGCATGAAGTCCGTTTTAGCCAAGACCAATGCCTCGTACACCGACTGTGCTAGTGTGGCATCGGTTAGTTGCCCATTTTTTGCAATGGCAGCCAGCAGCGCACTGCGCAAGAGTAGTACCTGAACAAAATCATTAAAGTGACCCGCTTGCAAAGAAGCATCTTGGCGATTGTCCGTAAAACCGAGGAGTTTTCTAGCAGAAGGAGGGAGGCCAGCCTCTTCCCCTCGCAAGTAACGCATGGCACTTAAAGTCAATATGGTGGTTGTAGAACTACGTCCTTCAGAACTCAAGCTAACGAATTTTGAATGCTCAGTACGTATGGTACCATCGTAAAAAAAACCGCAGTGTAAACAATAGCGAAAAGAACCAGGTATAAAAAAAGCCTGAATACTTTCTGGAGTCTTCTTTATTTCCCCTGTGGGGAGGACATGAATCGGAAGAGGTCGATACTTTTTGTAGCTTTGTTTTAGCCGAAATCCATTTTTTTCAGAAAATTCAACCCAGTCTTCTGGGTATGCTTCTAAATTGTCGTGTTCATACATTGGAACTCGACAGGGAAGTCGAGTGACCCCGCCGATTTAAGCCATGGAGGAGCGGGTGACCGGTCTCATCGGTCACAGAGGAATCGGATCTAGGGGATTTACCGATTCCGATAGCGAGGTCGGGCGTTCGGCGGCAGATTTCAGAGCTGTCCGATCCGAAAAAGCAGTTCACGGTTTGGATGTCACATTTTGGAATGACTTTACTCCTCGACGCGATTAGACATCCAATTTCAACTCTTGTATCATTTAATCATGCAACGCGCCTATCGTTTTAGATTCCACCCAACGGCTACTCAGTCTCAATTACTGAGCGGCTACTTTGGGTCTGCTCGGTGGGTTTGGAATGCTTGTCTTAGTTGGCGTACCCACCTTTACAAAGACCATAAGGAATCTGTGAATGGAATCGATTTTTCTAAGGAACTTACGTTTCTAAAAACTCTGGAAAGTTATTCTTGGCTTAAGAAAACGCCCTCCGCTGTTTATAGCCAAACTCTTCGAGATCAAGATACCGCTTTTTCTAATTTCTTCGCCAAGAGGGCAGGGTATCCTAAGTTCAAAAAGAAGCATTCTGCACAGTCCATTAGATTCCAATTAGACCAAAGAGTCGTACTCAATTACTTTCGCGCTGGTAAGCTCTTAAGATTAACGAAATTGGGATCGTTGAATATTCGATGGAGCAGGATCCCTACTGGCATTCCGAAAATGGTCACGGTCAGTAAAGATAGTGCTGGACGGTATTTTGTTTCGTTTTCTTGTGAGGAAGAAATCCAGAAACTACCCTCAAATGAAGTGGCTATTGGTATTGACCTAGGTATTACGGATATTTTAGTAACCTCGGATGGCTGGAAATCAGGGAACCCTAGGCACTTATCAAAAAAGCTCCGAGCGTTAAAAAGATACCAGCGGCGAATGGCAAGGTGTCAGAAACCGCAGAAGGGAAAACGGGTTAGCAACCGATATAAAAAAGCTGCTCTGAGAGTAGCTAGGTGCCATGCTAAAGTGGCCAATGCTCGTAAAGACTGGAGCCAAAAACGAACCACCGAGATTATTCGTCGCGCGGGCGTAATTGCGATTGAAGATCTGAACGTAAAGGGGATGGTTCACAATCGAAAGTTATCCCGTGCCATTAGTGATGTAGGTATGGGAGAGATCCGAAGGGAATTGGAATATAAAGCCCAGTGGTATGGTAGAAATTTAATTACCATCGGGCGTTTCGAACCCACCAGTAAAGTTTGTTCCGATTGCGGGTTCAGAATTGAAAACATGGGGTTGTCTGTTCGGAAATGGGAATGTCCGAATTGTGGCACCTTGCACGACAGAGATACCAACGCTGCTCTGAATATATTAGCGTTGGCTACGGGCGGTAGGCCTGAAAGTAATGCGCGTGTGTACGGGCGACAAATACCAAGCGTCGGCGGTGAAGTCACTTCCGAAATGCTGGCGTCCAAACCGTGAACCGATTTTACGTGCGTAGAGAGAGCGTCATGGATGACGATCGACTGCGCACTCGGATCGGAC
>Ga0268276_1002439_pt1 | contig 15897 bp, 12 predicted proteins | sample saktaG_4_FD_190145 | JGI IMG/M metagenome (GOLD analysis project Ga0268276, IMG submission 190145) | Saline water microbial communities from Sakinaw Lake, British Columbia, Canada - sak_2010_1_5_45m | ecosystem: Environmental > Aquatic > Non-marine Saline and Alkaline > Saline ...
TCAGGTGGCGCTGGTAAATGTTTTCTGTCACATGGGCGGCGACGGTGGCCTCGTTCGCAGTCAAAGCGTTCAAATAGCGGTCGCCTAGCTCCGCCGCGATCTTGTAGGAGACGTGCATGAGCTGGCGGAAGTCGGAGTTGAAGCGCTCCTCGGAAGGAATGTGACGCAAGGCGGCTGCGAAACGCTCTCCGCTCCAAGACCTGACATCAGCGATGTCCGGCAAGCGGTCGAGGTGGACATCAATCACTGTGGCATACGGTGCGCAAAGCTCTTCAAAGCGCGTAAGCGCCAGCGCGTAGATATCTTTGGCCACGGCTAGGCCTTCACCCTCTGAAGCGGCCAGTCCGGTAACCTCTTCGAGCCAGGTGGTGCCGGCGGTCTTGATGTGAACGCCGACATCATGTTGCTTCAAAATCCGGGCGATGTGGGGATATAGCGAGAATTTGTCGCTGCCGGAGTGTACGCTGAGCTTGAGGTTGTGCGGCAGATCGAAACGTTTTGCAGCATAGCGCGTGACACAGACATCCTGCTCAAACTCTGAGCCGAAAGCGACCGGGTCGCCGACATAATCGACGCCCTTGTTGAAGCGCCCCGAGAATTTTGGCGCGATTGTCTGTACCGGTATACGCTCTTCGGAGATCGCCGCCAGGATGACCAGCAGCATCAAAGGCGTCTGCGGCATGTCGGTCTCGTCCATGGATATCTCGGTGACAAAATCGTCGGATCCTCGTTCGCTAACGATATGCTTGAAGATGCGTCCAGCCTGCCGGATCGCGAAAAGGGTGCTGCGAAGGTATTCAGCCGCCTGGTGGCGGGTGAGTGTAACGGGGTCGGCGATACCCTCTATCGTATGGGTGCCGACCAGATCATTGTGTCGCGCGAGAAAACCGTAAATTTCTCCCTCGTCCATGGTCTCGCCGATGAAATCCGCTACATCCAAGGTGAAAAAGTCGGAGGATTTTATGAAAGGGGCGACGTTCTTAAGGTTGATGTGGTCGGCATCTACGAAATACGCTTCGTCCCAACCGCAGCTTTTAACGGCGGCATCGGCCTCCTGTCTGACAGTGTCGGGAAGTGTGCCTACAGTATTGTGTTCGCGGTTGGATTTGTTCCAGACTGGAGCCGCCAGCACCTTCTCGTTCAGGTTTAAAAGTCGGAAAGCTTCTAGCTGGGCTCGGCCTTGCTGACCGAAGCGGTCGCCGATGCCCATAGAGTATTTAACCAAGGTCTTCATAACTTATTAGAATATCACAGCGGCTGTCTGGCGGCAAGTCCCTGCTCGAGGTGTTTGACACGCGGTGTTTCCGGCAGACCGCTCAGCAACTCCGTAACGGTGCTGGTTTGGCCGGCTAGTACCATGTTCGGCCTGAGATCCGAGAGTGGCTGAAGCACAAAGCGGCGCAGATGGGCGCGCGGGTGTGGCAGGATAAGGGAGGGGGTATGCATCGAGAGGCTGCCGTAACAGATGATGTCGATATCGATGTTGCGCGGATGATTAGGCTTGCCGGAACGGCATCGGCCCAGTAAAAATTCAATCGCATGAATGGCATCGGAGAAGACAAGGGACGTCAGCGAAGTCTCGACGATAGCAACCATGTTTAGGTAATTAAGAGCGGAGAAAGCTTCTGGAGCGCCGCACGGCTCAGTGTCATAGACAGGGGAAGTCGCAATGATGCGGATATCAGGGTTGCTGGCGATCAAGGCGCACGCTTGCTCAAGCCATTGCAGGCGGTCACCCAAGTTGCTGCCCAAGGAAAGCGCGGCTTCGGTTGCGGGCATTCGGCAAGGTTGGCAGGCTGGCACTGCGGCCCTCCGATCTAGCACACGGGCTCAAAGCCTAGCACATGCCGCATGTTATAGATGCCCGGCGCACGGCCAGCCAGCCAGAGTGCGGCACGCAGGGCGCCAGAGGCGAACGCCTCACGGCTGCCGGCTTTATGGGTAAGCTCGACGCGCTCTTCGTCGGCCACGAACATTACAGTATGGTCACCGACCACCGCGCCACCGCGCAAAGCATGTATCGCGATCTCACCTTTGGGTCTTTCACCGGTTATGCCTTCGCGTCCGTAACACGCGACTTCATCGAGTTTCACGCCGCGTCCGTCGGCAAGGGCTTCGGCGAGACCAAGAGCAGTGCCACTGGGGGCGTCCTTTTTCAGACGGTGGTGGACCTCGACAATCTCCGCGTCGTATTCCGGCCCCAAGACGGCTGCTGAGCGGCGGACCAGCTCGATCAGCAGGTTGATGCCCAGACTCATGTTAGGCGCCCAGACTATCGGGATTTTCTTGGCGGCTTCGCGCACGGCAGATTTTTCAGCTTCTGTGAGGCCGGTGGTGCCCAGCACATAGGCTTGCCCGCAGGCGACCGCATTAGTCAGGTTAGAGGGGGTCGTTGTATGAAAGGTAAAGTCGATTATTGCCTCGGCTGTCTCAGGCCACTCCGAAGTATAGCATAAGTTGTCTGGCAGGGTGTCAAACCGCGTATTGCTAGCGGCGTTTACGCTTTTACCGATGGCAGGGTGGTCGGGACGCTCTGTCACGGCTACTATTTCACATCCTTCTATCCTGCCGGCACAGCGCAAAAGATTCTGCCCCATGCGTCCGGCTGCTCCAAGAATCGCGATTTTCATATTGTGTCTTTTTTTACCAAGGGTTAGATAAGACCGAAGCTGCGCAAGGTGTGGGCGAGTTGTTCTCTGACCTTTTCGGTAGTCTCGCACAGCGGCAACCTGAAATCAGGGCCGACACGGTTCATCATGGCCAGCGCCATTTTAACAGGCACTGGGTTGGTGTCAATGAAAAGGTCGCGGAAAAGCGGGTACCAGTTACGGTGCAGTTCACGGGCTGCGGGGAAGTCGTTAGTCAGCGCCAGGCGCACCATGGCCGACATCTCTTTAGGTATGACATTGGATGCCACGCTGATCACGCCGCAGGCGCCGACGCTGATCATTGGCAGGGCCAGGCTGTCGTCACCCGAGAGTACCGGCAACTCACACGCGTCGCGAATGGCGCTAACGCGGTCCACGCTTCCAGCGGCCTCTTTTATGGCCGCCACTTGCTCGTGCGCCGAGAGGCGCACAACCACATCCAAAGGTATTTCCCGTCCGGAGCGCCCGGGAACATTGTACAGGACTACGGGAAGTCCGAGGTCGGCCACTGCCGCGAAATGGCGGTAAAGGCCTTCGGCGTTCGGACGGTTATAATAGGGTGTCACCTGCAGCGAGGCGTCGACACCCGAGTTAAGCACCGCGCGCGTAAGTCCCAAGGCCTCGGATGTCGAATTTGCGCCGGTGCCCGCTATGACTTTGGCTTTTCCTGCAGCAGCTTCGATTGTGGTCTCGATCACTTTGATGTGCTCATCGAAATTCAGTGTGGGGGATTCGCCCGTTGTGCCCGTTGGCACAAAACCCTCGACACCATTCGCAATCTGCCACTGCACCAGATTACGCAGGGCGGTGTAATCGACACTGCCATCATTGTTAAACGGCGTTACTAAAGCGGTAAAAGTTCCTGAAAGTGTCATAAAAATACCTTTGTTGTTTTCGGGTTCAAGTATGAAGCATAAGCCGCCGAACGGTCAACTTTGTTTAACGGTCACAGCCTTCGGCCTTCGCGGCATCGGCTAGCATGGTGAAGGCTTTTTCGTAACCGGCCTCGATCAGGCTGTCGGCTTGGCAGTTGGTCAGCGCCGGCAATGCGCCGATAGCCGCATAAAAGGCGTTGCGCCGCGCCACATCCTTGAATTCCGATGCGGCACGTTCGCCCAAGTAAGGCATATTGGCATAGATGCCCAGCAAGGTCTGGCCTACCATGACCCGCATGCCGTGGGTAAAAGGCTCGGCATATTTACTGAGGACGCCGCTGGTGATGTCATCGGCGAAAGGCAGGCCGCCCTTATTCATTTCAGTGCCGACATTTATGGGCAGGTTTCTTTTGACACATCCCTGAACGACCTCATCCAGCAGTGCCTGTTTGCGGGCGGCCTCTTCAGGTTTTTTCAGGTTCCAGTTACGGTCCGGGATGATGTTCAAGGCGGCGCAGCCCATGCCGGTCATCAACTCCAGCAGCTTATCGGAGTCGGACTCTCCGCCGCTGGTGCCGTCAAGCCAGGCGATGGTCGGTATCGCACCACAGGCGCGGACCCATTTGACAAAGGTTTCGGCGGGCGGAAACGTCTTTTCGTCTGGCTGGCTGTAGCCGAGACCGCCGCGTTTGGCCAGGGCGTTGCGGATCAGGTCCTCCATTTTCGGCACATCCGCCTCGATTGCCGGGAATGCTTCCGGGGCACATTTCAGCAGTGGCGCCCAGAAGGCTGCTCGCGCGTCCTGATCCGGGAAAGCTTTACAGGCCTGCTTGTTATAGGCTCTGACGATGTGGCGCTCGGTGGCGACGCCTTTAGGTGTAAGCGGCAACACGTCTTGATTGTAATCCAAGGCAATCGCGGGCAAGGCGGCGTTGATGCGCGCGATCAGTGCCAGATTGCGGTCTTGCGCGCCTTGGCGCAGACGCGCCAAGACTATACTCTGCTCGCTCTCAGGTGTCGGTATGCCTGTGAACCCGCAGCCCATGATATAAGCGACGCCTGGTTCACCGGGCGAGCTGATCTCCACGGCAGACAACTCTTTAACAAAAACTCGTGTTTCCAGATGCGTTGCGACAGGAAGCGCCAGCAGACGGCCTACTTCCAAAAACTCGTCCAAGCCGTCCAGAACGTCGAAGTCGCACAAAGCCGCTGCGCAGAGCGCGCGCGCGCGGCACTCGTAAGCTACGCGCGAAGGCGACCAGCCCTCGGCGTTATAAGAGAAAAACGAGTGGCAGTGCATGTTGAAGTTGGCGTCGGGGGCCGGGAAAGGGGTCTTCTCCGCCAACTGTTGCAGCGCGTGGCGACGCGTGTCATCATTAAAATCGCAAAGGGTGTTTATCAGAGTCTGTTTGTCCATTGGCGGTCTCTCCTGTTTGCCCGTTCATAAACTTTCCGCAAAGTACAAGCCTTGAAGGTGGTAGCGGATCATGCGGTTATACTTGGTGGGGTCGGCGATCAGTTTGTTGAGTGCGGTGCGGCAGGTGTGGCGGGCTTTGGTCTGGTTGCCCGCTAGAATCTGACAGCGGGCCAGCAGCAGCAGGTTCACATGTGGCGCCCTGGGGTCGTACTCCTGCAGAGTGGCGACCCTCTCGAGCAGGCCGGCGGCATAGCCCCACGCCTGATTGGCTGCCAGCAGCTCTGCCTTGAGCGCCAACGCGGAGGGCAACGGGCTGTTCGACTCTTTTATATATGCCAAAGTGTCCGGATCGATCTCAAACGAGTTGTCATGGAGCGGTTGCGGTTGTAAGAGCCTGTGGTTGGACGGAACCGGCGCGTCACAGTCGGCAGGATTTGCACTTGTGGCGCAACGGGCCAGCAGGTCACCATAGCTGCGGGCAACGGCAAAATCCAGCAGCCATAAATTGTCGTCTTGCCTTATGCGCAGATGGCGTCCGCCTTTCAGAAAAGATATGGCGTTGACAGCGCCTTTGATGCCCAGTGCGCTTAGCGGCAATTGCGCCGCGATGCGGTCGGATTCGGCGCACGACAGCGTCAGCGCGTTGTCGGCGGTCACGTAGAACGTCCAGCGTCCGTCAGGTGACTGCGCCTGATGGTTGGACTGACGCTCAGGGCTGGCGGAATCTGGATTAAAGATCGTTTCTTTTTGTCCTGTATATATGTTGACGTTGATTTGCCAGTTGCGTCTGACAGGCGGGACCACCGCGAATTCCGTGGTAAAGAAAACCGACAGATACGAGCCCTCTAGATCGGTCCACATTCCCGTAACTTTCGTGTTGGCGTTGTGGCGCCAAGCGTCAATCCGCTGCAGCAGGGTTTGGGTCAAGCTGTCATATACGAATATATTGCCATCTTTGGCATCGAATTTCAAAAGCCCGTTACCGGGAAAGATGGTGTTTTCGTCGCCTTTTCCGGCATAGCGCAGGCCGGGCAGTCGCTCGGCGGCATAGCCAGACAAATCACAGTTTTTTTGGTTAACCGTGAAGACTATGCCGTTTTTGACCGCCACCGGCAGACCGGGCAGCATAGGGTCAAGCGGAGGTCGCGGAACGACCTCTCCTTGGCCGGGCCCGAGTGTGTCAATGCTGATTATACGGCCGGCGTCATCCAGTTCGAGCGCGAAGCGCACGGCGTTTTTGGCGTAGCGAAGAATCAGATGACCGTTGAATATATATGGTTGCCCATGTGAATCTGGCCAAAGAATTTTGTTTTGCCAAAGCCACTTGCCTTTTATGAGGTCATAGAGTCCGACTTTGCGCCGGTCAAGTTCGTCTTTTTGGACCGTAACCGCGACCGCGTATAATCCGTCGTGTGAAAGATGCCAGTCCCACGTTTTATCGGCGTCGGGCGGAGTCACATGGAAAAGCCGTTCCGGTTCCGTGATTTCCGTGGCCCACAGCCGCAGATTGACCTCCTCGAAAGGCATGCCTTTCGCGCGCAGGTCGTGGCGCAGACGCGCCAATCTATGCTTGTTGGTGGCGGTGCCTAGTTCGTAAAGGCGGTTGGCCACGCTCACGGTGCTCTCTGCTGCTGCTGGTGGAGCGGCAGGCGGCCGCAGTTTATGTGCCGCAAGCACGAGCAGGATACCCATAAGCACCGGGATCAACAGCACGGCGACAGACAAAAGTGCCGTATGCAAGAGCTGTTGCCGTTTCATCCGTGAGTCGTCATCGTGAGAGGTGTTGTTATTGGAGGTATGTTTCATGGTTGTTGTACCTTGCCGGTTTCATAAAAATCAAACAGAGCGTCGATCTGGACCGGTGCGGTGTTGGTGCCGGTTATGATCGTGACTTTAGGTGGTGCTGAAGACTTTTTATTAAGTTCTATAGAAGGAGGCGACTCTGCAGCCGGGAATCTGGTTGCTGAGGATGGCATCGGGTCGGGCACATGTACGGTTACAGGATCGGGATCAGGTACGTCGGCATAAGCCGGCAAAGGTTTCCGGGCGCTCGCAATCATCGGCACAGGAGCCGCCTCGTTTTCTGAAACGCATGGTGTTTTAGCCGCGCTGACGATTATCGACGGTTGGTCGTTTGTCATTTGGGCGCCGCGTTCCGTCAAGTGTTTGCGCCAACGCTCATTAGTCTCGGCATCTCTTTCCCGCTTGGCGGCCACAGATTGGTCCAGAATTGCCACTTTTTTGGCGTATGACGCTATTCCGGCAGCCACAGCAGCGGTACTTTGGGTTTGCCAATCCGGATCCAGCATGCGCAGGGTCTCCTCTTTATTTGACAGAAATCCGAATTCGAGCAGTACGGCCGGGCAACTTGTCTCGCGCAACACAAAAAACGACTGCCTTTTGAGTCCGCGGTCTATTGAGTCGGCCAGTACGGTAAGCTCTCGGTGGATCGAGAAACCGAGCAGGGTGTTGTGGTAATCGTTGCGGTTGCCGATCTGCCAGCCGCGCACGCGGCTGCCTGCGGCGGTCCCCGGATAGCCGCTTGGCGGGAGCACGAAGGTCTCAACACCTTGGGCGGCTTTATTGCGGGCGTGGTTGGCGTGTATACTTACGAAAAGGTCGGCCTTTTTTTTGCGGGCGAGCCGCGAACGCTCGTCCAGCGTGAGGGTGGAGTCGCCGGTTCGTGTGTAGCTGACTTTGAACCCCATTTTTTTCAGGCCGGCGCCGATTTTGCGGGATAGTTTCAGTGTCAGATCCTTCTCGTTGAGCGGCGGGTCGAGGCTGCTGGCGCCGTTATCGCTGCCGCCGTGTCCGGGATCCAGCATGACATGCAGGCGTTTGAACGGGCCTTCGGTTTCCGGCAGCACAGCCAGGTGCAGCAAGTCCAGATCGATTCCAGCCAGCCTCCAATCACCTTTAGGCACCGAGCCATCCGGCGGGGCGTTGAGCCAAACAGTCACGCCGTTAATTTCAGACTTGCGGCGGTTGAGGTAGAAGCGCACGGATTGCCGGGCGTTGGAAAAACATATCGAGTCACCGTTCCAGAAGCAGTTGGTTGTGCCGACGGCGTTTTGCACATGTTGCAACGTGCGCCAGGCAGCAGCTCCGCCGCAATCAGAGGAGACGCAATCCGCAGTCACCGGAAGAAGCTTGAAAACAAAACAAAAAATTAGGCAAAGGTATGCTTTCGACATGGTTTTTAACTATACTCTACGTCTGCGCGCATTTGAAGCCTGAAATGATTTAAAGTACGACGCGGGGTGCGATTCAGCTCTTTAATACGGCTTTGATTTGAGCCTCCACAGAACGACCGAACTCGTCATTTTCGACGGCCATCTTTCAAGAGCGCGACGAAATCGGGATAGAAAGCGCCACCTGCTCGCGCAGGCTGGCCCTGTCTGCGGCTAAGACCGCTCCAATTCATTTGGCCGCAAGGAACGCAAGGATCGCAGAGATTGGAGCAGTGTCCGAATTCCAGCCGGTTGCAATTTGTAACCGATTGACTTGACTCCCGCTTTTCTCTCTGAGCGGTCCCGCTTGAGTCTCACCTATTCGTCTCAAATTGATTTGCGTCTCACAAACAGCGTTTTGTGAGACGCAGCTTGCCGGCTTCGGCCTCCATTTTCAACTGGTGACAATTTGTCACCGATTGGCTTCCTTCCTTCTTAATGCGCTTTGCTCCTTCGCACTCTCTGCTTTCCCTGCGGCTAAACCTCTCCAATTCATTTGGCCGCAAAGAACGCAAGGACCGCAGAGATTGAATCAATCCAGTCGGTGACAATCTGTCACCGGCTGACTACTCCCTCTTCTTTGTGTTCTCTGCGTTCTTTGCGGCTAAACCTCTTCAATTCCCTCTTTCGGCCTTACCGCATCACGCAACGCATACTTCTGTATCTGAAACCTGAAGCTCCCGAAGTTGATCAGCATCCCATCCTCAATCCTCGCAGATTTCAAGTATCCCAGCGTCTGCGCGGTGTGTTCCGGCGCCAACGCGCGACACGCCTTCAACTCGACAATCAGCCGGCCGTCCACAAACAGATCCGCAAAATACTCGCCGATCACCGTTCCGTCCTCGTCATACACGGTGAGCGGCTGTTGCTGCATCACCTCAACGCCGGCCTTACGCAACCGATGGGCTAAGGCGTTCTCGTAAACCTTCTCCAAATGCCCCTGACCATGATAGACGTGTATCGCATACGCCGTTTCCCGCACGATATCGCACAACTCTTTCATGGTCTTCATACCCATCTCTCCCTTCTTTTCGTTCTCTGCGCTCTTTGCGGCTAAACCTCTTTCGCTCTTTTTTCTCATCGCACGCGGATGTCATACGGCGTCTGCTTGAACGCCACCTTTTCACGCTTGAGCCGCTCCGTGCCCCATTGGCACCACTCCCCGTAAATCACCTTCGGCCCGTCAAACGGCGGCAGGCCGGCGTAAACCGTAGAATTGAGCACGTTCCCGCTGGCCGTGCGCTTGTCGCCCAGAATGAGCATGGTGACAATGTCAGTGTCACCGCACGAGAGCGCATCGTCCGGCCGGAGCATCCGGTACGGCACCTTTTCGACGGTTCTCCGGGCCTGGTCGTCGTCCAACCATTGCAGTGTGGGCATGTCACATTCTCTTCACCTATAAAGCATAGATGTACTGTAACACATCGCCGGAACACCGCAAAGCCCGCGTTTGGGAGGCGGCGGGTGCAGACGCGTCCGCGCGGCTGTCAGTGGTATGGTAACATAAACAACCTGTCCCCTGGTTTACCCACAAATTCTGCCGAGGAGCCTTATTTTTTTCATCACATAATTATTGATCTACGGAATTAGAAGTAATTACCTGCCAATAACTGAGGCATTACCAGTCATAAAAAAGATGGGCGACTCTTCGTAAGAAGGCCGCATGAACCGCTTTACAAGGTAAAGTCACTTTTTTGTCCCACATCCAATTAATTACACTTGCCGGTAATTGGCAAAGGCGATAATCTTGGCGCTTTAAAGGATTAGTTTTGGACTGTCTGCAGGTGCAGGTGGGGAAAAGGTAACGTACAGGCATAAAGGGCCGTTCTTCGCGCTCTTCCCTGTCTGAAAACTACCGGGCGTATCGAGGTTGCCCCGGAAAGGTTGCATACCATGAAAGAAATAGTGTTTGCTGTAGTCTGTCTTTGTTCTTTTGGATTTGCTTTTTCACAGGAAGAAGACATGATCCAGTCAGAATGGGGAAAGATGTATTCGTCAAAGAAGGATCAGTTTAAGAGTTATAATGAACTTAAATTTGGTATGTTCATACACTGGGGCGTTTACTCAAAGCTTGGTGGAATATATAAGGGAGTAAATATCATTCCTGAAACGCATGGAGGACAGGCCATAATAGGTGAATGGATAATGTACAGTGCACAGATACCGCGGGATGAATACCGGGAAATTGCAAAAACATTCAATCCAGTGGGATTCAATGCGGAAGAGTGGGTTAAGCTGGCTAAAGATGCTGGAATGAAGTATATTGTCGCCATGCCAAAGCATCATGACGGCTTTGCCATGTACCATTCAAAGGTTACAGATTATAACATTTATGATCTGACTCCCTTTAAACGCGATCCTATGGAGGAGCTTTACAAGGCCTGCCAGAAATACGGAATCAGATTCGGTATATATTATTCCCATTCAATTGACTGGATGGACGGGGGTGATGCCGGAATAGCACAGGCTAAAAAGGCTAATCCGAAGATGAATGACACACATGCATCCAATACATGGGATCCATCCCCGGTATCATACGATGAATATATTGAAAACAAAGCAAAACCACAGATGAGGGAGATACTCGCCAGATTTCCCGACCTGGTTGAAATATGGTACGATTTCCCCAGGTACATGAACAGGCAGCAGAGTTTTGATTTCTATAAGCTTGTATATGAATATCAACCCGAATGCCTTGTAAACAGTCGTGTGGGAAATGGATTCGGGGATCTGCTTACTGCTGGAGACAACCAGATTCCAACTGCCATAAACAGTAGATACAAAATATGGGAGACCCCGGGAACATTGAATAACACCTGGGGGTATAAGAGCTATGATAAAGACTGGAAATCATTAAATGAAATGCTTTTCTGGATTGTTGAGATTGCCAGCAAGGGAGGAAATTACCTGCTGAATGTCGGGCCAGACGAAAATGGGGTAATACCGGAGGCCAGTGTTAAAATATTAAAGGATATAGGGGCCTGGATGAAGATTAACGGAGAGGCTATTTATGGCACCGGCAGCTGGACAACTCGGAAAGAAGGATCTACCACCCTGGATATGAAAGGCACTGCCGACAGGAAAGAACATGGGTTTAATACTGTTTTTACGTCAGATGATTTCTGGTTTACCAGGAAGGGCAACAATGTTTATGTTATATCCATTGCTTCCAATGTGAACCGGAAGGTAAGCGTTAAAGCACTTTACGATCTCCGGCACGAGATCAAGAGTGTAAGACTACTGGGCGAAAAGGGAAGGCTGGAATGGAAAATTTCAGGCGATAAGATTGACATCAGTCTGCCTGTCATTAACAGAAACAATGTTCCGGGTTTTGCCTTAAAGGTAGAGGTAAAGTGATTTCAACCTGTCCCCTAGTTAACAATTGACCAAGTTGACCGGATGGGGAAACCGGTTATTTGACGATCGGAGTCAGGATCATGTTGCGGTAGTCGACATTGGTGTGGTCGCCTTGCAGGTAGATCGGGCCGGGGCGGAATTCGTCAGAGGTCATGGCACCGCCGGTACAGCCGAGCACGGGCTGGTTGTCGATGATGACGGTGTTGTTTAGGATCACGGTCAGGTGGCGGTTGGCGAGGGTGATGTCGAGGGTCTGCCACTCGTCGGCCGGTTTCTCGGCGGCACTGGAGGGGGTGATGCGGCTGTAGAGCGCGCCCATGTTGTGGGAGTCGCAAGGTTTGCCGAAGGTTTCCGCGACCTGCACCTCGTAGATGCCGCGCAGGTAGATGCCGCTGTTGCCGTTTTTGGGCACGCGCACTTCAGTCTTGAGGTTGAAATCCTCAAACTCGGCCTCGGTGCGGATGTTGGTGCCGTGCAGTTTTTTGTTGTCAGGGCCTTTTGGAACACGGTTGCCGAGGGTGCCGTCGGCGACCGACCAGAAGTTGGGGGCTTTCGCGTTCATGGCCTTCCAGCCGGAGAGATCGGTGGAGGCGATCAGTTTGACGGGTGCACCGAACTTTAGTTTGGCGAGATCCGGACGCGACGGAAGGTCGGGAATGCGCTGGCCGGTGAAGTCAGCCTGACCGATCTGTTTGCCGGTCTCGTCCACGGTGCGGGTGGACAGGGCCAGCTTGTTGTTATCGAGGCGGGCGGTGATGGTTTCGACATACTGCACACTCTTGCCGTCCTTCTTGCGATTGTGGTTGCGGACGATCAGCAGCGTGTTGCCTTCAAGCTTGGTTTCGCTCACGGGCACGACGCTACCGCCGCCCCAGAGGATCGAGCCTTTGAGCGCGCCGCAGGCTTGTTGTTCGATGCCGAGCCAGCCCGCGCCTCCGCCGGGGATGGTCAAGGCCCATCGGCCGATATAAGGGTTAGCGCAACATGGCGCGGCGGTGCCTTCAAGTGTGGTGAACGCAAGGATGATGGCGGACAAGAGTCTACCGCTGACGACGAATGCAAAAGATGTTTTTTTCATAGTGGAAAAGATTATCAGCTTTACGGGCGGGATAGTACAATCAAAAAATATAAACACAAACAACCTAAAATAAACTCACGCCAGTTAACATTCTTGACAAACTCCCATTAAACAAAGATATTTTGGCACATGAAAAAAATTACGTTTCTCTTGTTTGTATCACTATTGTTCTGTGTGTCTGCCAATGCCGATGAACTTCAGTTGCGGGTGGGATATGCGCAGACACCGGAGGAAGCTGTCAAAGAGCTCGCGGAGTTTAAAAGCACCTACTCGGATTTGGCGGGATGGAAAAAACGACGGGCGAATTTATTGGCAGGCATTTTAGCAGGTGCAAGGCTGACAGAGCTTCCCGCGAGAACTGATCTCAAGCCACAGTTTTACAATAAGCGTGCATATAACGGATATATTGTCGAGAGCGTAGCTATTCAAAGTTCGCCTGGTTTTTATGTCACGGGGACTCTCTACCGTCCTGCCGATTTCAGTGGTTCGCTGGCCGGTATTCTCTGCCCTCATGGACATGGGGGACGTTTCCGAGATTCGCGCCAATGCCGTTGCGCGGTGCTGGCAAAGATGGGCGCGGCGGTATTTCTTTATGACATGGTTGGCTATGGCGATTCCAAGGAGGCTGGCTGGTCACACGCAGACACACCGGAGGTTCTTAGGCTGATGACATGGAACAGCATTCGGGTTCTGGACTTTATGCTCACGCTGCCGGATGTCGATCCAAAGCGAATTGGAATGACCGGTTGTTCAGGGGGCGGGACACAAACTTTTATTCTGACTGCGATTGATCCTCGCATTGCGGTGAGTGTTCCGGTCTGCCAGATATCCGCCCATTTCTTTGGCGGCTGTGTATGCGAGAGCGGTATGCCGATTCACTGGAGCAAAACGCATAAAACCAGCAATGTTGAAATTGCCGCAATGGCCGCTCCACGTCCAATGCTGATGATTTCGAATGGACATGACTGGACGGTGAACACCCCGCAGGTTGAATATCCTTATGTGAAGCAGGTCTATGAGCTTTACGATGCGGGTGATAAAGTTGAGAATGCCCACTTTGCTGAGGAGAAGCATGATTACGGCGTTTCCAAACGGATGGCAGCCTACCCCTTTCTGGCAAAGCATTTAAAGCTGGATCTCAGCAGGGTGACCGAGGTTGATGGAAAAATCGACGAATCTTTTTTTGTGAGCGAGACTCGTGCGCAGATGCTTGTATTTGGAGCTAAGAATCCCTGGCCCCAAGATGCGGTTAAACCCAATACCAAGCTCCCGTAAGAGAAAACTAAGGAACCAGTTATTGCGACCACCAAGTGGACGCAATGGAGAGGGGAAAAACAGGGGATGCGTCCCTACCATGCGGATCGCAGATGTTGGAGCGGATAGTTCCCAGAACCGTCCTCAGGGTCATGCTATTCGGACTCAGGACCCCAAGACGCAAGACCCAGTCTAAATCGCAAATTGAAAATCCCCAATCTACATTCTCGCTTGGTGTTCCTTTTTGGCCGGCTGGGTTTTCCTTGTGAATACTGACTTCTGAGCGGTTGCTAAAAATATAACCAAATGGTGGACATGACAGGGTATCGTATTTTTGGTTTAATAGTCAGCATGAAACAGGTATCAGGCCTGTGAGCGGGCTTATAAAACGGGGAGAGCCATGCATATTGTTGTTTGCGTGAAGCAGGTTCCGGACACGACGAACGTGCGCATCAATCCGGAGACCAATACTTTGATGCGCGAGGGGGTCGAGAGTATCATGAACCCCTTTGACGAGTATGCGCTGGAGGAGGCGTTGCGCCTGAAGGACGTCACGGGAGCGCGTGTGACGGTAATCAGCATGGGGCCGCCGCAGGCGGACGTGGTGCTGCGCGAGGCTATGGCGCGCGGCGCGGATGACGGGGTGCTTTTGACGGATCGCGCTTTTGCAGGGGCGGACACGCTGGCGACCTCCTATGCCATCGCGCAAGCCATCAAAAAGATCAACGCCCGTCCGGATCTGGTGCTTTTCGGTAAGCAGGCGATTGACGGAGACACGGCGCAGGTGGGTCCGGGGGTATCGGAGTTTCTGGACATGCCGCTGGTTACCTATGTCAAGAGTGTCAAGGTCAGCGACGGGGTTTTCACGGCCGAGACGCTAATGGACGAGGGCGTGGACGTGCTCGAAGGGCGGCTGCCGGCTGTGATGACGGTGGTTAAAGAGGCTTCGACACCGCGTTTTGCGAGTTTGAGCGGCTGGATGTCGGCCAAGAGCGCCGAGATCCCGCGATGGGGGGCCAAGGACGTGGGGGCGGTGGCGGAGATGTGCGGTCTGGACGGTTCGCCGACCAAGGTGGTCAAGATTTTCGCGCCGCCGACGAAGACGGGGGGCTTGAAGATGGACGGGCGTGAGGCGCCGGAAGCTGCGGTCCAGGCGATAGTCAAGCTGTTGCAAGACAAGGGGGTGGCGTAAGTTATGGCTGACGCACCGATTTACATTGATCCCGAGAAGTGCCGCGGTTGCAAAAAGTGCATACCCGCCTGTCCGTTTGATGCTCTTTATATGGAAGGCAAGCTGGCGGTGGTGAAACCTGAAGAGTGCCGCGCGTGCAACGCCTGCATCAAAGCGTGTCCTTTCAAAGCCATCTCGTCCACCGCTGAAGAAAATGTGGTGAAGGTTGATCTTTCGGCTTTCAAGGGCATCTGGGTTTTCGCCGAGCAGCATCACGGCAAGGTTCTGGAGGTGGCTTACGAGCTGCTTTCGACGGGGCGGCGTCTGGCCAAGGACCGCGGCTGCGAGTTGGCGGCAGTGATACTTGGTCACAATATAACAGAGTCGGCGAACTATCTGATCGCGGCGGGAGCCGACAAGGTGTATGTGGTTGACCAGCCGGCTTTGGCGGAGTACGCGGCAGACGTTTACACTGACGCGCTCAACCAGCTTATCGCCAAATACAAGCCCGAGGTCATCCTGGCCGGCGCCACGGCAGTCGGTCGGGCGTTTTTCGCGAAGGTGGCGGTGCGTGCCCGCACGGGGCTGACGGCCGACTGCACGGCACTGTCGATTGATAAAGAGAGCCACCTGCTGCACCAGACTCGTCCGGCGTTCGGCGGCAACATCATGGCCACGATCATGACGCCACACCATCGGCCGCAGATGGCCACGGTGCGCCCGAAAGTCTTTAAGATGAACACGCCTGATCCGCGGCGCAAGGGCGAGATGTTGCACGAGACGCTGAAGCTGGTGTCGGCCAGGAGCAGGATTGTCAAGGCCGAGCGTAACGTTGGCGGCGTCAACATCGCCGAGGCTGAGATCATC
>Ga0268276_1002440_pt1 | contig 15893 bp, 12 predicted proteins | sample saktaG_4_FD_190145 | JGI IMG/M metagenome (GOLD analysis project Ga0268276, IMG submission 190145) | Saline water microbial communities from Sakinaw Lake, British Columbia, Canada - sak_2010_1_5_45m | ecosystem: Environmental > Aquatic > Non-marine Saline and Alkaline > Saline ...
CGTTCATAATTTCGCTCTCTTTGATTCCTGCTAAAGCTGGTGTAATCGCCTTATACCCTAAAGCATTAGCAGCCCAGCCTAAATGTGTTTCCAAAATTTGCCCTATATTCATCCGGGAAGCAACTCCTAAGGGATTGAGAATAATTTCCACAGGAGTTCCGTCAGCTAAATAAGGCATATCTTCTTCGGGAAGAATTTTAGAAATAACACCTTTATTTCCATGTCTTCCAGCTAATTTATCTCCAACTGAAATTTTTCTTAATTGAGCAATTTCAACTTGGATGCTTTTAATAACTCCGCTTTGTAATTTATCTCCGTTCTCTCTTGAAAAGATTTGAATGCCAACGACTTTGCCGCGCTTTCCATGCGACATTCTTAAAGAAGAATCTTTGACGTCTCGAGCTTTTTCTCCAAAAATAGCCTGGAGAAGACGCTCTTCAGCTGTCAGATCTGTTTCTCCTTTAGGCGAAATCTTACCGACTAAGATATTATTAGGGCCTACTTCAGCGCCGATTCTCACAATTCCTTCCTCATCTAAATCCTTCAGACGCTCTTCTCCAACATTAGGGATATCAGGCGTTGTAATTTCAGGACCAAGTTTAGTTTCCCTGACATCGCAGATAAAACTTTCAATATGTACTGAAGTATAACGGTCATCTTTCACAAGTTTTTCTGAAAGGATAATCGCGTCTTCAAAATTACTTCCGCGCCAAGACATAAAAGCGACTAAAACATTCTGGCCAAGAGCAAGTTGGCCATTTTCTGTTGCCGCGCCATCAGCTAAAATATCTCCCTTTTTAATGCGCTGGCCTTTTTTAACTAAAGGATTTTGACAAATGGATGTATATTGATTTGTTCTACTAAATGAATGAAGTGGATATTCTTTCAAATTTTCATTAGGACGCGCGCGTTTATTACTCTTTTTCCCTAAAACAACAATTTTATCAGCATCAACACTTTTAATAACTCCGTCTTGCTCAGCAACAATAACCTGTCCTGAATCTCTGGCCGCTTTACTTTCCATGCCCGTTCCAACAAGTGGCGCTTGCGGTTTAATGCAAGCAACTGCCTGTCTTTGCATATTTGAGCCCATCAGCGCTCTGTTACTATCATCATGTTCAAGAAAAGGTATTAAAGCAGCTGCGATACTAATTGGCTGTTGAGGTAAAACATCAATAAAATCAATTTTTGAACGATTAATTATTCCTGGGTTTCCACAAATTCTTGCTTCAACTTTCTTGTCTAAAATCTCGCCTTTTGAAGATATATCAATTCCAGCATGGGCAATATTATATTTCTCTTCTTCAGCCGCATTAAGATAAACAATCTTATTACTAAGTTTTCCATTATTTACTTTTCTGTAGGGCGACTCTATGAAGCCATATTCATTAATTCGAGCGCAGCTTGCCAAATGACCAACTAATCCGATATTAGGACCTTCTGGTGTTTCAATTGGGCAAATTCTGCCATAATGACTTGAATGAACATCGCGAACTTCAAAGCCCGCTCTTTCTCTTGTTAATCCGCCCGGCCCCATTGCTGATAACCTTCTTTTATGCTCCAATTCGGCCAATGGATTTGTTTGGTCCATAAACTGCGATAATTGCGAAGACATAAAAAATTCTCTTATTACGCTAATTACCGGCCTGGCATTAATTAACTTGTTCGGCGTTATTGTGTTTATGTCGGCCGTACTCATCCTATCCTTTATAATTCTCTCCATACGGGCCAACCCCACCCTGAATCTATTTTGAATTAATTCGCCTATGGCTCTTACCCGGCGATTTCCAAGATGATCAATATCATCCGAGGCGGCTTGAGTAATGTTTAATCTTATTACTTCTCTAATTATTGAAATCAAATCCTCTTTTCTTAAAATTCTATTTTCCTTGGTATTTGGAACTTCAAAACCAAATTTTTTATTTAGCTTATACCGACCAACGCGGCCAAAATCATAACGGTCAAATCTAAAAAACATTGAATAAATTAATTGGCGGGCATTATCCGTAGCGGCTAAATCACCCGGCCTAATCCTTTTATATACCTCATGTAATCCTTCAACCTCATTTTTAGCATTATCTTTTAATAAAGTAGCGTCAATATAACCAATCTCGCCGCTGTCTTTATCTAATGGATTGGGCAAATCAATATCTTTAAATAATTCTTTAATTTCACTATCACTGCCATATCCAAACGCCCTGAGCAAAGAAGTTATAGCAACTTTTCTTTTTCTATCAATCCTTACCCAAATAACCTTGTTAATATCGGTTTCAATCTCCAGCCAAGCGCCGCGGTTTGGTATTATTTTTGCCCCATAATATTTTCTGCCCCTAATAAACTCGGAAGAAAAAATAACCCCGGCGCTTCTAATTAATTGAGAAACCACCACTCTCTCAATTCCATTAACAATAAAAGTCCCATTTTTTGTCATTAAGGGAAAATCGCCTAAAAATACCTCTTGTTCAATTGTCTCCTTGGTTCTTTTATTGAATAAGCGAATTTTTATCCGCAAAGGAGCTTCGTAGGTAATATTTTTTGCCTTGCATTCTGTCTCATTGAATTTTGGTTCGTCTAAATAATGCTCGTCAAAAAATAATTCTAAATCCCTGCCAATAAAATCAGTAACCGGGGAAATTTCATCAAATAATTCCATCAACCCCTCGTCAATAAACCATTTATAAGAATCTTTTTGAATTTCAATTAAATTCGGCATTGGCATAATTTCACGATTGCCTGTAAAAAATTTTCTGTCTGACTGTTTCTGATTAAAATTTGAATTAGACATATTTAAAAATAACAAAAAATCCCAAGTCAGATATTAAATACTTGAGTTTAAAGAAATATTATTAAATTTAATTAAGTAAAATAATCACTTTTATTATTTTAAAATTATAAAATAACAAAAAAAACGGTTCAGAGCGCATCAAATAATTCACGCAAATTTTTTCCGTTTTTTATTTTTTTCAAATATTATATTTAAAATTATTTAACTTAATATTAAAAGTATATTTTATATTAACAACAATTAACAAATTTGTCAAGAAAATATAATTAATTAATTAATATATTAGTATAAATATCTACTGCTCTTAATATTTTTTTTTAATATTAGCTAAAATTTTATTTATTTTAATAAATATAATATTAAATTAACCAAAGTTATCCACAGAATGTCAGCATACAATAATTAAACTATTTTATTATTTTTAATTCATTCTTTATTACTTCCCTGTCATCCCACTTAATTTTTTCTCCATTCCCAACACAAATCGCCTGCTCATTACCTTTGCCGGTAACCAAGACAATGTCATTTTTCTTGGCTAGACAAAGGGCTTTTTTAATTGCCTGGCGACGATCTAAAATTTTAAATAAATTCTTATTCTGATTTTTCCCGGCCCTTTCCGCGCCGACAAAAACCTGGTCAATAATAATTTGCGGGTCTTCATCGTAGGGGTCTTCATTGGTTACAATTACATAATCGGCTTTATTGCCCGCAATTTCACCCAATTTGGGACGGCGCGCAACATCGCGACCCCCCCCGGCCGAACCAATAACATGAATAATTTTGTTATGCGGAATTAAGGCGACAATTTCATATAATTTTGTAACCGCTTTTGGTTCAAAGGCATAATCAACTATAACTGTAAAATTTTGATCCTCGTCAATCTTCTCAAACCTGCCCGGAACCCCATCAACACTTTCTAAGCCAACTTTAATTTTTTCCAAACTCATCCCCTGGGCCAAACAAACAACTACCGCATTCATGGCATTCACGGCATTAAAACCGCCCAACAGCCGTAAATCAATCTTTTTATTATTAATTTTGAAACTCGTGCCGCCTTGCGCAACCTCAATATCGCCAAAATTAACAATTTCTAAATTTTTAATACCATCGGCAGATGCATTTTTACTTGTATAGGCTATCTTTGCCTCACTCCAAAAATTTAAAAAATAATTTGCCTGCTCATCATCTTCATTTGCAATAATAATTTTTTTAACACGCTCTAAATCTAATTTTTTTATGCCGGTAATATATTTTTCCACAAATCGTTCTTTATTTATATATTTCGTCTGGCAACTCTTCAAGTGGGCGAACAATTTTCCTTTAGTTTCTTTATAATTTTTAAAACCGCCATGCGATTCAATGTGCTCCGGATAAAGCCCGGTAAAAATCAAAATGTCGTAATTAATAAATTTATGCCTAAATTGTCTTATTCCCTCTGAGGTGGTTTCTATAATCGCGTACTGACATTTATTACGTAGCATGTTACGTAATAATTTCTGTGTAAAAAATCTGCCCACCATGGTCATCTTTTTATCATTAAGCCATTCTTTCTTGCCGTCATTAAACATGGCGGTTGAAGTATAACCAACTTTATACCCGGCCGAAGCCAAAGTTTTGGCTATTAAATAAACCGAGGTGGTCTTGCCGGTAGTCCCGGTTACGCCGATAACTATCAACCGCCCGCTTGGCCATTGATACCATAAAGCGGCCAGAAAACTCAATATATAATGATAAGCCGGCTGTAAAAATTTAAATAATTTTTTAGGAATAATTTTTTTTATTTTGGCTAATAATTTTTCCATAAATTAAATAATTCTTCTTATCTTTCTCATAATTTTATAAATATTATACCAAGGATTATTAAAAACCAAATCAAAAGTGCCCGGATATTTAGTTTCTTGCCCGCCAAAACCTTTTTTAAACCTGGTTACTCCCGGCCATTTATCCTCATCTATGCCATTTAAATCGTAATATTTACATCCTTTTCTTCGCGCTATACTTATTGCTGTCCACTGCAAAAGATACGGCGCCATAACATTTCTATATTTATTAGATGACGCTCCGTGTACATAAACTCCTGTGTCTCCGAAAAATGATACGATTATCCCGGCAATTATTTTTTTTTTATATTCCGCCACTAACAATCTCATGTTATCCGCCAAGAGCATCTCTCTATAATAATTGCGGGGATGAAGCCTAAATTTATCTCTTTTGTTTGTTTCTCTCATTATTTCCCAAAACTCATTAAATTTGCCCTGACCGGCTTCAATTACTTTTACACCCTTATTGTCTGCCAACCGAATATTATACCTGGTTTTTTGATGCATATCTTTTAAAATTTCTCCTTCGGTTTTATTTAAATCAAGAATTAATGTCTTGCTCGGTTGCACATCTAATGTTTTTATAATTTTTAATTCATAATTTTTAATTTTTAATTGTCTTTCTGGTTCAAGGCGTAAAAATATTACCCTTTCTTCTTTGGCAATTTTCTCAATCTCATTAAACAAAAAATTGATAATTGATAATTGATAATTGATAATTAAAACCGGTCCTCTCGGACAATAAAAATAACTCTTACCCATTGGCAGGGTCTTTTTAATTATGGTTGCCGCCGTTACACGTTGATTATTATCATAAACACCCAACCTTATTATTTTATTGCCGACTTTTTCCTGAAATACCCCCCACTGCCAAGATTGTAAAAACTGACTGGTTTTTTGACCAGCCACAAATTCATTTAACTGCTTCTTGTCTGTTATTTTAATTACTTTCATTTGCTAAAAATTATTTACTGAGCCTTTTAAGCGCCCGGCGTATTCTTTCCCCGCTATCCTTAATTTCCGTGTCCACCCCCCATAAGGCTTCTCTGGCTTGGCTCAATGAATAACCCAGGGCCATTAAAGCATCAATTTCATCGCCGCTGGCGCTTCCTCTCACATTCGTTTTAATCCCCTTGCCAACACTTTGATCAATTTTTCCCCTTAATTCCAGTACCACTCTCTCGGCTGTTTTTCTGCCGATTCCGGAAACTTTGGTTAATAAAGCCGGGTCTCCTCTTGAAATTGACTCTTTAATTTCATCAACCAAAGCAATACCAAGCACGCCCAAGGCGGATTTTGGTCCTATTCCGGAAATAGACAATAATTGCTCAAACAATTCCAATTCCTCTATATTTTTAAAACCATATAAATCCAAAGAATCTTCGCGTACATATTGATAAATATAAACTTCAATCTCCTTATTTTCTTCAAAATCAATATATAACGCCGGACAAACAAATATTTTATAGCCAATATTGTTGGTTTCAACAATTATGAATCCTTGTCTTTTATTTATTATTTTCCCTTTTAAGTATGAAATCATATTACTATTATTCTTATATTCTTACTTTACAAAATTTTAACCAAAATTGCAAACAAAAAAAGCAGAAGCAGAACATTGTTCTGCTTCTGCTTTTTTTGTTTTAAATATTATTTTATATTTAATTCTTTCTTTATTTTATTCGTTATTTCTTCGGTGGTAAAATGCGCTTTAATTAAATAGTTATTTGCCCCCAAATCCATTGCCTTTTTAATATCACTCTCCTGACCTAAATTAGACAACATTATAACCGGAACCTTACTTATTTTTTTATTTTTACTAGCCCTAATCTTTCCCAAAACTTCAAAACCGTCAATGGTAGGTAAAATTACATCAAGCAGGACTAAATCCGGATTAATTTTTTCTATATCATTTAAAGCCTGTTCACCGTCAATAACTTCATGTACCGCAAAACCTTCTTTGGTTAATTTCTTCGCGCATATCTCGCGAAGAAATGAATCATCCTCAACTAATAATATCTTATTACTTAACTTATCATATTTGGAATATTCCATTGATTTAACACCTTTTCCGACGTCTTGGTTATTATTCAAATAATTGCTTATTTTTTCCAAAACTTCTTCCGGGTCAAATTGAGTTTTAATCAGATGGTCAATCGCCCCTAATTTTTTTGTCTTTTCAATTTCTACCGCTTGACCTGAATTGGAAATAATAATAACAGGAATTTTTATATTTTCTTCATTCATCTTTTTTAAAACTTCATAGCCGTCCATTTTAGGCATAATAATATCTAATAAAATTAAATCCGGTTTCCAATTCTTAATACTATTAAAACCACTGACTCCATTGCTGGCGGACAAAACATTATATCCTTCCTTTAGCAATCTGGTTTTTAAAATACTGGCCAATGTTTCCTCGTCTTCAACTATTAATATTTTTACCTTTTGGGTATTTTCCATATTATTAAGTTATTAATAATTAATTTAAATAAATTAGCTAAAAATAGATATTAATACTATAAAATATCTTTAAAATATACTTCTATTCCTATTATTATACTAACAATTATTTTTAAAAATGGCAAATAAAAACAAGCTATTATAATATATAAACTTAAACTGTAATTAAAATTTTAAACAAATTATTTAAGAATTCCAGTAAGCGGCAAACTAAAATTTACTTCTGTTCCCTTGCCTTCTTCGCTTTTTATAATAATTTTCCCGCCATGATTTTCTATAATATTTTTGACAATAAATAACCCCAAGCCGGTTCCCTCAGTCTCCATACGTTTTACATTGGCAGCTCTAAAAAATTTTGAAAAAAGTTTAACCTGGTCTTCCTTTGGTATGCCAACCCCATTGTCTTTAATGGTAACATCTAATAATTTTTTCTCTTTTTTAATATTTATTTCTATTTTTCCATATTCCGGTGTATATTTGGTTGCATTATCCAATAAATTTTGCATAACCATTGTCATTCTCTCTTTATCAATATATATTTTTGGCATCTTAAACGGTTTATTTATTGTCATTTTAAAATGATTTTTGGCAATTCTCTGCTCTAGATTGGTAATTGCTATATCTATTACTTCCTGAAAATCATATTTATCAAAATTAAATCCAAACCTGCCTTCTTCTATCCTTGAAACATTAAGTAAATCATTGACTAATTTAATTATTCTTTCATTGCTTTTATATCCCTTGGTTAATAATTCCTCCTGCTCAACTGTTAATTTCCCGGCATCACCGTCAAGCACCATTTTAATTATCCATTTAATGGCTGACAAAGGGGTTCTTAGTTGATGGGCGGCAATGGAAATAAATTCTGATTTTAATTTATCAATCTGTTTTTCCCTTGTCAAATCATAAAACATTTTTATGTAGCCATAACAAATACTGCCATTATTACAGACTGATGATGTCATTACTCTATATACTCTTTCTAAATTTTTATATTTAATATATAACTCTTCTATGGCAAAAATATTATCTTTAATGTCCTGCTGACCCTGGCCATAATCCTCAACAAACTTTATTTTTTTAACTTTATAATCTTTCTTAATAATGGCTCTAAAATTTTCCAGACTGTAATCATTCTCATCTGAAATTATTTTTCCTAAATCATTGTTGCTTAAACCGAAAACTTCCTCTGTCGAATTATTAAAAAGGCTTAATTTTTTATTATTATCAATAAAAATAATTGGGTCGGTAAAGCTGGAAATTATGGTCTGAATTTTTTCTTTTTCTTCCCTAACTTTTTCTCTTGATTCCTTAGCATCTTCAAGCATATTGGTTAGCGCCTGCCTGGCATTTTCAAGTTCTTCAGTTCTGCTTCTTACTCTTTTTTCCAAATCAATTTGAAATTTCTTCAATTCTGAAATATCAAAAATAGCCAAAAACCAACCAATTATATCTCCCTCCTTATCCTTTCTAACAGATGAAGAGGCCTTAACCGGAATTTGATCTTTATTTTTAGTAATTAAAATCATTTCCTGATTTTCCGCATAACCATTTTTTAAGGTTCCTTTAATAAAAGACTTGGCTAATTTTTTATCTAAAAACAATAACTCAACCCCTTCCCCAACAATCCGGGCTTCATCATAGCCAGATAAATTTTTAGCCGCCTGATTTATATCAACTATATTCCCGGTTGGATTAATTGTAAAAACCGGCAAGGGCAAAAAAAGCGAAAATTCTTCAATATATCTTTCAAGATTTTCTAAATCTTCCAATCCGCTCTCTGACAATGAATCTGTTTCATCTTTGGCCATAATATATAAAAAATTAAAATCTAAATATAACAATTAATTATTCCCATTTTATATCATATTCGTGACAGACATCGCTGTTAAACATGCACTTTATTTCTTTAATGGTCATTTTGTTTGTTTTTACCACTAAATTTGCAATCGTCCTAAAATAACCGAGAAAATAAATACACATAATTTCATGAATTTTAAAATCATACAACTGAATTACCAAATGCTTATTTTCTATATCAATTTTAGAGGCAACAAGCTTTCCGGTTGAATAATGTTTTTCCCAATATTTACTTGCTTCCGAAAAAGTCTTTTCCAAAGATATAAAATATCTAAGTAAAATTTTAACTATAAAAGAATGTTTGGGCGCGACTTCCCCCATAGTTACAATATCTTTGTCTTGCCACTTAAAGGTGTCTTTAATTATTAATAAAGATAAAACCCGCCAAGACAAGGGATACCAGTCGGTAATTTTAATTTCCGGGCCATAACTAATTGGTAAATTAATTTTTTTAATATTACTATTTACCGCTCTTAACCCCTCTTCCCCCTTGATTTCCAAAATATATTGAGCATCAGTATAAAAAACTGCTCCTCTGACTTTACCCTTTATTTTTAATATTTGATTAATTTCTTGTTTACTAAGCATATTTTTATATTTTAATTATCACTTTAAAAATAATTTCCTATTTTTTGGTTAACTTTTTTAAACCAAGAACATTCGGTACATTTTCTAAATCCCTTTGATTTAAGAATCGGGCAATAGTCAGAAGCTACCAGCCAGCATTCCTTCCCGGATTCTGTTTTATAAGCCGGGCAATTCTTTTTTGTTTTTTCATCACATTTCCAAAAATCCCAACAATCTTTTAATTTAATTGAAGAAATTGTCTCTCCGTTTCTTTTTAAATTATCAATTTTACCTGAATTATTAATAACTTCTTTCATCTTGCCTTTAAGCTCTATCATTTTTAACTCTCGACCAACTGTTAATTTATAAAATTTTTCCAGCTCTTCCACTTTTTTCTCTAAATGTTTTTTATAATTTTCGGTTTCTTTTTTGGATTTTCTTAAATTACTGGTCATTATATTTAACGTATTGGCCAAAACACCTATTTCATCATTTCTATTAATATTAATAATATGGTCAAAATTTCCCTCACCAATAATTTTTGCCCCTTCTCCGATTTGCTTGATAGGCTTAAGTACCATTTTTCTCATTGTCATATAAATCAAAAAAGTATCGCCTAGCCCAAGTATTAAACATAGAAGCAATAATGAATATATTTGCTGCATATAAAACGCATGGTACTTTTTATCCGAAAGAACAATTTTTATATAACCAAATTCCTTTTCTTCGCCTAAAACATCGGCCGTAATTGGCATTTCGTAAATAAGACCTTTCTCGGTTGTATTTTTATTGTGTTTAGCCACAACCTTATCATTATGATAAACTTCTACTGTTAAAATATATTCATCATATTCCGCTACGCGGTCAACCGATGTCTGTAATGAGGGATAATTCCAAGAAAGAATATCATCAACGCAAAATGTGGCAAAAGCTTTTGACAAAAATACTCCATAGGCATTTAATCTCTCCTGCACTACTTTTTTTACTTCCCGCAATGAAAAAAATGAAGAAACAAAAGTACAAACAATAACTATCAAAACTACAATTGTAGCCATTTTGCTCTGTAGACGATAATGACCAAATTTCATAATATTATTTAAATAAAGTCAAATAAAATTACTAAATTAAATAATAAATTTTATTAACCAAATTTATTAATCTTCGCCCCACTCATCCAAATTATAAAATACCGGCCCATAAACTTCATCAATGGCCTCTTTAATTTCCAAATAATCTTCCCAATTAATTGCTACCCATTTTTCATATTTTGAATCTACGGACTGGATGCCTTCAATATTTTCTTCATGCATGGATAATAATGCGTTTTTAACTTTCTCCAACTCAGCCGGGGTAATTTTTTCAGTATTAACAACGAAAGGAAATTCTGGCACCGGGTCATGCCGCCAGATTGAACGTAAAACATTTCCGTTGGCATTATATTTATTGACAGTTGCTTCATTAATAAAACAACCGTCAATTATCTCGGCTAATACGGCTTCGGCCGCTTTATCATGCGAACCTAAATACATCATCCCGCCGTCAAAATAAGTTGCCTCGTTTATATTTCTTTGTTTAAGCATAGCTGATGGCATTAAATTGCCTGAAGTTGAAGATTTGCTTGTTCCGGAAACTTTTTTTCCTCTTAAATCCGAGAGTGACCAATATGGAGAATCAAACTTAACCACTAAATCCCCCCGGTAAGTAGGTGAGCCGGATTTTTGCGCACAAGCAAAAGGTATCACCGGACCATTTCCGTTAGCCTGGACCGTTGTTACTGAAGCTAAATAAGCAAAACTAATATTACCGCTGGCTATGTCTCTTACAACTGCCGTATAGCCGCCAACTTCGCCGCCAGTCGGATATAGACGCAGTTTGATATTTAGACCAGTTTTATCACGCAAATATTTTTCAACCCCGGCAAATCTTTCCAGCATCGTGGATGGATTTTCCAGGGGCAAAATTCCGAGATAATGCACCTGTCCGGAAGAATTAACATCATCCTCGCCCGCTAAATTAAAATCTCCATTTTTATTATTAATTAATATAAAAAAGGCTGCTGCCATTATGCATATAGCAGTAATTCCTAAAAAAACACCTAAAATAACTGTTGACCAACTTTTACTCTTTTTTTCTTCCACATTTAATTCTTCGTTTGGCCACTCAACATTTATATCACCCTCACTAATATCTGACGATTTATTTTCTTTCGGCCTAAAAAACAGCCAAATTAACAAAAAAATAAAAATTAATGACAAAACTATTAATATTGTCCAATAATTATTAGCTAATAAATTATTCAGATTTAAAAAATTTTCCATAATAGTTTTAAATTTCGGTTATTTAATAAAAATTGTAAAATCATTCATTTAAATAAACAAAAATATTATTATTAAATTAAAATTAATCCAAAATATAAACAATCTCCAAAATTTAATCTAAATTTTTTATTTCCAATATATTTTAAATTCATGGTAACTATCTCCTCTGAACGGGCATTTTGTTTCAACCGCTTTTATAACTCTTTCCCCTGTAATTATTTCAATTAATTTTGAAAATAAACCAGTTAGGTAAAGGCAATTATAAGGATGCTTTTTAAAATTCTTTAAATAAATTACTATTTCGTTTGCCTTCTTGTTGTCATATTTAATGGAAAGTTCGCCCTTTGAATAATATTTTTTCCAGTTGCGGGCCGCTATTTTAAAAGTTTTTTCTATTGAAAGAAAATATTTAATAAATATTTTAATAGTATATGAAAAAAGTAAAACCTCTCTGCCCATTTGAATAATATCCTTTTCCTGCCAGCCAAAACATTTAACAGAAGCCACTAAAAAAATAGTCGGCAGACTCACCGATATCCAATCCATATTGCCTATTTTAGATAAATCCGGAAATTTGTAACCATTCTTCTTTAATTCTGAAATTACCCTCTTTAAACCTCTGTTTCCTTCTTTTTCTGTCACACGATGAACAAGATATTTAATATCCATTCCTCTTTCTTCGCCCGATAATTTTTTTAAAGTTTTTATTTCTTTTTTTAAATCAATATTATTTCTATCAATCATAAAATAAATCATTAACAATTATAAACAAATATAATATTACTCTACTTGTAATGATACCATATTTCTGTATTTTTAGAAAATAAATAAAAAAGACGAAACATTGATGTCCCGCCTTCTTTAGTTCAAAAATTATATAAATTTATAATCTTATTATCTTTTTATTCTAATTAAATCTAAAATAAGAATAATCTTAATGCCATTTTTATCCAATTAAACCTAAAATGACAAATATAATTTTATTTCTCTCCTTTAATAAAACTATCCAGCCACTCAAGTATTAATCTAACACCCGAGCCGCTGGCGCCCAAAGGATTATAACCCCACAATTCTTCAATGTATGATGGACCGGAAATATCAAGATGAGCCCATTTATCTTTATATTTTTTATCAATAAATTCACTTAAAAACAAACCGGCCGTGATAGCTCCTCCATATCTGGAAATTGACGTATTGGTTACATCCGCAATCTTACTTTTAATTAATTTTGGTAAATATCTATTAAAAGGTAAATAAGCCGCTAATTCTCCACTTATTTTACCAGCTTTTATTATATTATTAACTAAATTCTCATTATGCCCCATTACCCCTATAGTATATTCTCCCAAGGCTACCATGCAGGCGCCGGTTAAAGACGCCAAATCAATAATATAGTCAGGTTTTAATTCCTGCGCATATACCAAACAGTCAGCTAAAACCAAACGGCCCTCGGCATCAGTATTTCTAACTTCAATACTTTTCTTATTCTTGGCTATTAAAATATCATCGGGTTTATAAGCGTGCTGTCCAATCATATTTTCGGTAGCGCCAATAACGCCGTGGACTTCAAGCGGTAATTTTAATTCAGCCAAAGCTTGCATAATTCCTAAAATTGCGCCAGCGCCGCTTTTGTCTGATTTCATAGTAATCATAGCTTCACTCGGTTTTAAACTTAACCCTCCTGTATCATAAGTTAAACCTTTGCCCACCAACACTATCTTAATTTTTGGCTTGTCCGCCTTATATTCTAAATGAATTAATTGCGGAGGAAACGGACTGGCCTTACTAACCGCTAAAAAAGCCCCCAGACCTTCTTTCTTTAAATAATCCTCTCCATAAACTTTTATCTTTAAGCCGCTCTTTTCGGCGATTTCTTTTGCCTGTTTGGCTAATGTCACCGGATTTACTTCGTCCGGGATTTCATTAACAATATCCCTAGTTAAATTTACTGCTTCTGTAACGATTTGTACGCTATTTATAATATTTTTAAAATTTCCCAGGCTGACCTTTCTATTTTCATAATTTTCATTGGCAAATATTATTTTATTTATAAAAAATTTATCTTTCCGGGATTTATATTTATCAAAGCTGTAACAACTCAAAGAAAAGCCTTCAGCCAAGGCTTTAAAATTTGCCAACTCGTCCTGGCCGCTATATAAACCGAGCTTTAGGGATTTATACCTTGTATCTTTCAGGCCCTGCCAGGCCGAAGCGGCCCCAATACGCAAATCATCGCCTGATAGAGAGCTTATGCCGACATACAACCTTTTTTGATGCTCTAAAAGCTTTATTTTATCGGTCTCGCCCTTATAACCAACTTCTTTTAGTAATTTCCCGTCTTTAACCCATTTATGCCCTAAATTTTTATTAACCACAAAAATAACCTCGCAATCCGCCTTGATTTGATTTAATTTTTTATTTACTAATTCAAACTTCATATATTTCACGGAACATGAAACATAAAACACAGAACATGTAACATGTAATAAATTAATTTTAATTTTTGATTTGTACAATATTTTTTTGCCTGTCTGTTGTTACTACTAACTTCATATTATCATTTATATAAAAATCAATTTCACTCCTAATGCCAAACTCATTTTTTAAATAAACTCCCGGCTCTATGGTATAACCCAAATTCTTCAACAAGGGCTGATTATTGGTTGATTTAATTCGCCGTCCCCGACCGTGCGGTGATTCAAACCCCAAACAATGGCCGGTGCTATGCGAAAAATTATAGCCAGCCTTAATAATTATATCTCTGGCCGCCCTATCCACTTCTTTACCAGCAGAAATTTTCCCTTTTTTTAAACTCTTTTTAATAAAATTTAAAGCCTCATCTCTGGCTTTAATGACTAAATTAAAAATTTCTGTATTTTTTTTAGGTATCTTATTTCCATAATAACCCATCCAAGTAATATCGGCAAAAGGAGAATTTTTTTGACTTAAACGCGCCCAAATATCTATCATAATCAGAGATTCTGGTTTCAATTTTTTACAATACTGCGAAGGGCAATAATGAATAAAGGCCGTATTTTTTCTAAAAGCGATTATTGGCCGCCCGTTAGTTTTAAGACTATATTTTTTATACAGTTGTAAAATATATTCACATACTTCGCGCTCGGTTATACTATTATTTTCAGTAATATATTTAAAAGTTTTATCTTTTATCTCGCCCAAAAACCGAGCGGCTTTTTTGTGATTATTAATCTGATATTCATTCCAATTCATAAATTTATTCACGTAACTCATAACTCATAACGCGTAACGTGGAATACGCGACACATAACACAAAGATTTCTAAATTATTTTATTCTCAATTAAAAAATCCTTTACTTTTTGAAAAATTTTTTCATGCCCGCCAGCATTCGGATGTAAACCGTCTTCTAAATCTTCTTTTGTAATCAAGTCAGCCATATCAATAAATTTAACATCATTATTCTTGCTTAAATCTTTTAAAGCTAAATTATAATCTTTGATATTTTTATTTTTATAATATGCATCTTTATTCCAAGGTATGGGGTTGGTTTTAGTATCATCTATATTGGTAATCCCAATAAAAATTATATTATTGGTATAATGCTTGGCCTTTTTAATTAATTGCAAAATATTCTCTTTATATTTTTTCAACGGGACTTCATTTGATTGCAAACTTTCCCGATAAGAAGCATCGTTTGTCCCCATATCAAAGATAATAAAATCTTCAGCTTCGTATATTGTTCTGTTTTTATACTCGCCCTCAAACCTTTTTACAATTTTGTCTGAATTATCTCCGTCAATACCTAAATTATAAACAATAATTTCGTCTTTAATTTTTTCATTTTCTATCCCCAATTCAATATATTTTCTCAGTCTGTTTACCCAACCCCCACCTTCGGGGTCCCAGGCTCCCCAAGTAATACTGGTTCCAAAAATAATAATCCTTTTAGACATAAAATATTTAATTTATTTTTTACGTAATTTGTAAATTCGTAAAAAATTTGTAATTTGTATATCACCAACTCCCGCTCGCTCCTCCTCCACCTGAACTTCCGCCGCCGAAGCCACCAAAACCACCGCCACCAAAACCACCCCGACCGCCGC
>Ga0268276_1002441_pt1 | contig 15889 bp, 15 predicted proteins | sample saktaG_4_FD_190145 | JGI IMG/M metagenome (GOLD analysis project Ga0268276, IMG submission 190145) | Saline water microbial communities from Sakinaw Lake, British Columbia, Canada - sak_2010_1_5_45m | ecosystem: Environmental > Aquatic > Non-marine Saline and Alkaline > Saline ...
CTGGCGGAAGAAAAGCTACCCAAGGATGATCGCGACGAGCGTTATTACAATGCTGACAAAACCCGCCTCAAGAACCCCGGCCTCCTCTGGTCGGCGCATTACGCGCTCGTGGATGCCAAACTCGCCGCACGTCGCAATACCCGCGATTTTGCTGCGTGGGTAAACCCCATGCCCGACGCCTCGGTTAAAGACTCGCTCTCGGGCAAGGATGAGTGCATAGGCTCGGAAGAGTTCTGGAAATCCTTGTCTGCTGAACCTCTTTTCAACAAGGCGTCGGGGCATCGCTACGGCGCCATGAACCTGATCAAGCGTCTCTGGTGTCGCATGGATGAAGTGCCCTATCTGTCCGTTCGCCTCGGTCTTTCCGAGAGCGTTATCTCCGGCGCGTTAAGGACGGATTCCACGGAGGAAATCGCTAACAATAACATCCGTGATCGCGACCCGGCGACCGGGAAACAGAGTTCGCCTTCGCCCTATATCGCCGTTCTCGCCCTTGACGGCGATGAAATAGGCAAGTGGGTCTCGGGAGAAAAGACGCCACTCCTGTTGGAACAACTCGCACCGAAAGCACGGGGTTATCTCAAAACACTTTCAGGTGCTGACACGGTCAAGCGCTTGCTCACCCCCTCCTATCACCTCCAGTTCAGCGAAGCGCTCGCCAACTTCGCCATCTGGAAGGCGGGTGCCGTCGTCACCGCGAATCACGGCGAACTCATCTATGCTGGCGGTGACGATGTACTCGCCATTCTTCCGTCCACCCGAGCTATCGCCTGCGCCCAGGCGCTGCGCGCCGCATTCCAAACCGATTACGAAGGGGCTCGTCTGTATCCGGGATCGAAATGCGAGGTCTCGGTCGGCATCGCCATCGGTCATCAGAATGCCCCGCTGCAAATGCTGGTTCGCGAGGCGCAGAAAGCGGAAAAACGCGCCAAAGGATTGTACGGCCGCGCCGCGCTGGCCATCAGCCTCTACAAGCGTTCGGGCGAGACCATCGAATGGGGATGCACATGGAAAAGCAAAGCCCTCGACCTGATGCGGGAGATCACCACCCTGAACACAGCGGGGAAGCTCTCGGGCCGCTTCCCTTACGCTCTGGCCGCGCTGCTCCAGCCCTACGCGCTGGAAGACGAGAAAGATGCCGGCAAACTTGCGGCCATGCGCCCAGTCATCGAGGCTGAGGTGCGCCATGTCCTTTCGCGCCAGGGTTCGGGCCTCTCCGGCGACGAGCGGAAGGCGCTGGCCTGCGAGATCGACGCCTGGCTCGCCGTTTGCTGGTCTCCACCGCCGTCTGCGTCCGGTGTCCGGCGTCCTGGGTCCCAGCCCGAGGACGCAGGACCCAGAACTCAGGCCCCAGAGCGCCAAGCGCCGCAGCCCCGCCCCCAAGACTTCATCAACCTGTTCCTGGCCGAAACATTCATCAACCGTCTGAGAGGGGAGAACTAATCCATGAGTGATCATACCTACAATCTGCAACCCCGCGACCGGCTCTTTTTGCGCGACGCCCGCCCGATGGCGGCCTCCGACGCCGGCCTCGGCGCCAACTGGCCGCGTCCAGACCAGCTCTGGAATGCCATCATCAACGCCTTTCATCGTGCCTGGCCCGGGCCCAAGCTCCAGTCGTGGGAGGGCGCGGCACATACCAAGAGGGCCACGGACAAGCATCAGGATTCATCCTTCCGCTTCGGCGCGCTCAAGACCCTCGGCCCGTTTCCGTCCAAGGACGACGAGATCTATTTTCCTTTCCCGCTCGACTGGAACATGGAGATCGTCCCGTGCGCCGGAACGGATCTTCCTGCGCCGCTCACACACGCCTTCCGTGCCATGACAATAGGCAAGGCAGATCACCCCCAGTGGCTTTCGTTGTCCGACTACACCCGCTATCTTGCGGGCGAATCCTTCGAACCGATCAAACCTGATCTCTACGACGAAGAGCGCACCATCGGAATAGCCATCAATCCCGAAACCGGCACGACCGGCGATGACGATCACAAGCTCTATCAGGCTGAGTATCTGCGGCTTCGCCCGGATGTTTCGCTCGCCTTCACTGCCTCGTGCAAAATCACGCCCAAAGGCGATGTCTGCGTCACGGTCGATGATGTGTTTAAGTTGCCCGACGCCCCGCAGGAACTGATTCTGGGCGGACAGCAAGGCGTGGCCGGGCTCACGGCGCGGGCCGCCGAACTCAGACTGCCTCAGGCCAAGATCACGACGCAATATTTGCGCTGGACGCTGCTCTCGCCCGCAGTCTTTTCCGCAGGGTGGCTGCCGGGATGGTGTCGGGATTCGCGAAAAGCGCCCGAGGCGCCGCTCGGAACCGTAATGCTGCGGGAGGCGTCCGCTAGCCTCATCGCCGCCCGCGTCGGAAAGCCACTGCCCTTTTCCGGCTGGGATCTCCAGTCCAAGGGCCCCAAGCCGACGGTTCTCGCCGTGCCCGCCGGCTCCTGCTATGTTTTCGATTGCGAGACCGTCGAGAAGGCGCGCACGCTGGCCGCGCTGCTCCACGGCCGTCCCCGCAGCGACCGCTTCGGCGAAAAAGGCTTCGGCATCGGCGTCTGCTCGTCAGTCGGGACGCAGGACTCAGGACCCCGGCCCCAGCCTGAGTCCCCGAGTTCTGCGTCCTGAATCCTCATCACTCTCACCCACAACCCAAAAGGAAAACACAACCATGACCACCCAAATCCTCACGCTCTTCACCCGCACCCCGCTTCACGTCGGGGCCGGCTCTTCTGTTGGCGCCATTGACCAACCCGTCATCCGCGAACGCCATACGCGCTTCCCGGTCATCCCCGGCAGCAGCATCAAAGGGGTGCTGGCGGACTTGTGGAACGACCCTGAATCGCCCAAGACCCGATCCGAAAAGGCGTCGATTCTCTTTGGATCGGATGACTCGAACAATGCCCGTGCTGGCACGCTCCTGATCGGAGAGGGTCGCCTTCTTGCCTTCCCCGTCCGCGCGGCCAAGGGGTGCTTCGCCTGGCTGACCTGCCCGCTCGCGCTCAACCGCTTCATGCGTGACAGCGGCAAGCCTTTCGCCGTTCCCGCGCCAGCCGAAGAGGAGGTGTTTACCGCCTCATCCGATTCAAAGGTGGTTTTCGAGGAGTACCCGCTGACCGTCAAAGGTCCGTTGGACGCCGCCCTCGTCGCCGCCTTGCAGGGCATCTGCGACGATGACGTTTGGAAAGCGCTTCCGGCTAAGCTCGCCGTCGTGTGCGACGAGCTCTTCAGTTATTTTGCCGAGAACGCCTGCGAGGTCGCCCAGCACATCCGCGTGGACGACGAAAAGGGCGTGGTCGCGAACGGCGCGCTCTTCAATCAGGAGAACGTCCCATCGGAATGCCTGTTCTACAGCGTCGTACAGGGTAAGGATGAAGCAGCCTTGCCCGCGCTGCAAGCGGGGCTCGGGAAATGCGCCAATCTGCTTCAGGTCGGCGCCGACGCCACCACCGGTCTCGGTTGGTGCACGGCCAAGATGAACTGAACCTGTTGAAAAGGAAATGCAACAATGAAAAACCTTGAACAGATCCGAGCGAAGAATGCATTGGATGCCGCTACTGGCAAAAGTTTCAGAGGCGCAAATGACGGCGAAGTGGTGAAGAAGATTCCGCCCATGATCCGCGAGAACGGTCTCTTGGGAGCACTCGCATTCGCGAAGGAAAACGAAGCGAAGACTAGCCATGCCGATGTCTTCCGCGCGATCATCAAGCATTTGGCAGGCATCGGCGCGATCAAACAGGAAGCTGATCTGGCGACGTTCATTCAAACGCTTTGCGCCTCCGACGCCGCGCACCTCCGCGCCCTCACCGCCGAAGCGTTGGCCTATCTCAACTACCTGCGCCGTTTCGCCCGCAAAGGGAAAGAGGAGGGAGAAAATGCCAAATCCGCGTCCTGAGTCCGGATTCCGGGGTCCACAGCCCTCCCAACCCCGCCCGACGGCCCTGTCCGAAGTCGTCACACTCCTCGGCGGGGAGCGGTTCCCGAAATGCGAGTCGCCCTCCCTGCGTCTGGAGAAGTTCGTCCGCATCGGCGGCAACTCCAAAAAGGACGAGATCGCCGACGTGGTCGCATGCCACGCCAAGCACGGTCATCGCATTCCCGCGTGGCCGACCCTGCCGTCCGGATCGGTCTCCTTTACCGCTACGCTGGGCGCGCGTCTGATCATCAACCAAGCCGGAGGAATCCTCGAGAACGCCGGACTCTGCCTCCACCGCCATTTCGGCGACCCCTACATTCCCGGCAGTGCCGTGAAGGGGATCGCCCGCCACGCCGCCTGGTGCGAGTGGCAGGAAGAGACGAACCCTGAAAAGAAACGCCAAATCGCACAGCAGATTGTCCGCGTCTTCGGTTATCCGACGGGGGATCAGGGGCTGGACAGTTACGTCGCTTCCGGATATTCCGACCGTCCCAAAGCGAGCGCCGGCGGCGTGTCTTTTCTACAGGCCGTGCCGGAGGGAAGGGTGGAACTGGCAGTGGATATTGTGACGCCTCACGGCGGCAACGATTGGAGTGATCCCATACCGAACCCCTTCCCTGTGGTCAACAACGGCGCACACTTCCGTTTTGTCATTATCCCGCAGAGAGCATGTTCTTCCGCTGACACCCGAGCTTCAGAGTTGTGGCTGAAACGTGCGCTTGGCCATCAAGGCGCGGGAGCAAAAACAACTGCGGGTTACGGTTGGTTCATGGGAGATGGTATCTCGCGGCCAACAGAGAAAGTGATCCAAATTCCTTTAAAACTCATCTCGCCAGCGTTTCTTCGTGGAGCGTCTGACGCATCTCAGGGTGAGTTGCGTGTGGCGACATTGCGCGGAATGTTACGCTGGTGGTGGCGCTACCTTTTCCGTAGCATCATGACAGAGGCCGCCCTCAAGCAACTGGAGAGTGAGGTCTGGGGTAGCGCGAGCACACGCCCGCCACAAGCCAGCATGATTACTCTACGGCTAATCAAGACTCCCATTCAGAATCGTGCGATGCCTTTCGACAAAGAAGCCAAAGCTAAACAGATGCCGCGTTCCTTCAACCAAAACAGAACTGCGGGAATCGCATATTTGTCCTATGGAATGGACGAGCGGTCAAAGGACGAGACAAAACGGAGAAGCGTTCTGGAGCCGGGCGCCGAATGGACGCTTGAACTCACGGCGCGTGCGAACCGGATACTGTCAGCAGAACAGATATTGGAACATGCAAAACTTGCGATTACAGCCCTTTGTAACTTTGGCGGAGTTGGTTCTCGATCCCGGAAGGGGTTTGGCTCGCTCGATTGTGGAATGACCTTTTCTGATGACGCCACACTCTTTGAACGAATGTTCAAGTCCTTGGCAGGAAGTGGGATCACCACCGATCCTGATATCGAGAACCCTTATGCCTACACCACTTCACTTGCGGGATCTGTGATGGTGAAGGTGCGTGATGCATGGCAGGTCTTGGATCGCATTGGCTATGCAATCCAATCAGTAGCTTCTTCCCACAAGCATGAAGACGCAAAAGCTGTTCTTGGATTGCCGCGCCAAATCCACGGCCCGCGGAGGGATCCGCTGCCACATCAACGCAATGCCCACACGCCCCCCGTGCATCTTCAAGGCGTGTCTCCAGTCAAGAATCGTCTGGCATCGCCGCTGTGCGTTCATTTAGCGCCTGTGGCGGGTGGTTTCTCTGTGAATCTCACGGCATTTCCATCGAGTCTGGCACGCAGAGAAGACGTATCAACTCAGTTACTTCAGGAGTGCATTGATGAAATTGCAAATGTGTTAGCAAAGGCTTTTCCGATCAAATGAAGCATTATGTGAAGGACTCAGGACCCCGGACACCCGACCCAGGGTGCCTGCGTCCTGAGTCCGACGTCCTGCGTCCCCCACTCCCACAACACCCAACCCCCACCGAAAGGCGCGCCCCATGAAATCCCTCTTCGATAAATCCGGCGGCTACCGCAAGCTCACCTCCTTCAGCTTCGCCACGCTCATCCACCTCGCCACCATCCGCTTCTGCAAGCGCTTCATCCCTTACAAGGAGGATCCGCTCGGCAAGACCGCCGGCCAGATGATCGGGGCCGCCCGCTCGGGCCGGCAAAATATCATCGAAGGTTCGGAACGCGCCGCCACCTCGAAGGAGACCGAGATGAAACTCACCGATGTCGCCCGTGCCAGTCTCGCTGAGCTTTTGGGCGATTTCGAAATCTTCCTGGCTGACCGGGGCGCCATTCCGTGGAGCGTCCGCTCCACGGAGCATCAGGCCGTGAGCGCGCTCAACCCCGCCCCCTTCGAATACACCGACGACGTGCTGCACGACTACTGGGTCTGGTTCCACCGCGAGAAGAAGGCGTTCGACCCGTGGATCGAGCATGATGATCCCGCCGTGGTCGCCAATGCGCTGATCATCCTGATCCGCCGCACCATGGCCATGCTCGGGGGCCAGATGCGCCATCAGGGCGAGGCCTTTTTGGAAGAGGGCGGCTTCCGCGAGCGCCTGACCCAGTGCCGCGTCGAAGCGCGCGATGCCACAGCCGAGACCCCCGCACCCGCCTGTCCCGACTGTGGCAAGCCCATGCACACTCGCACCGCCAAGAGCGGCCCCAACGCCGGCCAGCCCTTCTGGGGCTGCACCGCCTACCCCGCCTGCAAAGGGACACGGAGGATTTCGAGGACTCAGGACCCCGAACTCGGGACCCAGCCCATCTGCGTCCGTAGTCCTGCCTCCTGAGTGCCCACCAAAAGAAAGCCAATCCCATGACACACCTCTGCCTCGTCTCCGACCAGCCCGTCCCGAATCTCCTGCCCGCCCTGGAATCCAATCCGGCGATCAAGCCGGATCGGGTGGTGCTAGCCGTCTCCGCGAAAATGCGCCAGAAGGCGAGTTTCCTCGAACAGGCGTTCACGGCGCGAAAGATCGCCTGTGAGATCCTTGATGTGAAAGATCCCTATAATCTGCCGGAGCTTCAGCAAACCTTTATCAACTGGCTCGACCCGCGCGCCAACGAGGCGGTGGTTCTGAATGTCACTGGCGGCACGAAGCCGATGGCGATCGCCGCTCAGGAGGCGTTCCGCATGGCCGGAAAACCGGTCTTTTATGTCAACATCGCGAGTGACGAAATCGTCTGGTTGGATGCCTCCAGGCCGTCCTGCCGCATGGAGAAGTCGCTGCCGCTCAAGACCTACTTCCAGATTCACGGTTACACGATGGACGAGGAACGACGCAACATGCCCGAAAAATGGTCCGCGTTCTGCAAGGAACTCACGGGCCATGCAACCCAATGGCAACAGGCTCTGGCCAAGCTGAACTGGCATGCCATGCAGGCCGAGCGCCGCGACGTGCTGGACGAAGGCCGAATCGCCGATGGCGGTTCGCACTGGGACGAGATGATGGAACAGCTTTACTACAATGAAATCATCCGCGACCGCACCCGCCTCCATTTCAAGAGCGCCAAGGCCCGCGCTTTCGCCAATGGCGGATGGATCGAGTGGCAGGTGTACGAGACGGTCCGCAGTCTCGCGGGCGTAATCGATCCCACCCTGAATCTCCAGATCGCCGATGCTGCGGGCAACAAGAACGAGCTGGATGTGGCCTTTCTGTGCCGCAATCGGTTGTTCATCATTGAGTGCAAGACCAAGCATCTGGATCGCAACGCGGACGATTTCCACGGCCCCGCCGCCGAGGCGGTTTACAAGCTCGACGCCTTGCTCAAGACCGGTGGAATCCGAACCAAGGGGATACTGGTTTCGTTCATGCCGGTCGGTGCCAACCACAAGCATCGCGCCGAAGCGGCAGGCATCACCGTGATTGATCAAGGCGGCCTGCCCCGCCTCAAGGAACTGCTCACGACCGCGATCAAGTAGACGGCGTTCAGATCACAAGATCCAAGACTCCGCCTCTGCGTTCTGGGTCCTGCGTCCTGAGTCCCCCCCCAAGAAACCGAAATGGCTCGCAGAGACACGTCGTGCGGATATCCACGGATAACCGCACGCCCCACACGGGCCTGATCTTGGCGTATTCTGACGGTGTTTTCAAGAACACCTCGGAGACGCCCATGACACTGTCCACACACCTGACGCTCACTGGCGAGCAGAACCTGGTTCTGACCCTCCCCCCGAAAGACCCCGTGCTGATCAAAGGCGCGGCGGGAAGCGGCAAGACAACCGTTGCGGTCTATCGCGCCAAACACCTGCATGAATCCTACCGCGACCTCTTCCGCGAGGATACGATCGCCGTCTTTTCGTATACAAACGCGCTGGTTAATTTCATCCAGGAGTTGCTCCCTGCCGGTTCTTTTGCGGTCATGACTCTGCATAAGCAGGCCATGCAGTTGGTCAGGCGTCATCCCGAGATGGCGCGGCTCACACCCACAAGTCCCGTCCCGGCATGTATTGATCTGGCCTTGGTGGCCGCGCGTCAAACCTGCGGCCGGGAGCGTTCCATCCTGCAGAAAGACAGGGATTTCTACCAGCATGAGATTGCCTGGATCAAGGGGCGCTGCATCGCCACGCTGGAGTCTTATCGGAATACTCCCCGCACTGGACGTGGCACCGCCGACCGCGTGACCGCCGATGACCGCGAGGTGCTGTGGCAGGTGGTGACCGAGTACAACAGGCATCTGCGCGCCGCTGGCAGCATGGACTGGGATGATGTGATCCTCGGCGGACTGTATATCGCTTCTCAGCCGGGGTTCGAGCCGCCGTTTACACACATCGTTCTGGACGAGGCGCAGGATTGCACCTTTGCCCAATTGGCGCTCATCGCCAAGCTGGTGACGCCCGAGACCAACAGCATCACCCTAGTTGGTGACGCCGCCCAACGGATTTATCAGAGCGGGTTCTCTTGGGCGGAGACAGGCATCCGCGTGGCTGGCGCCCGAAGCCGTGAATTCAAGAAAAACTACCGGAACACAAAACAGATCGCCGCCGTCGCGGCCTCCCTCCTGTCGCATGAGGAGGATCGCACGGAATTCACGGAATCCGAAGTGCCTGATCGCGAGGGCATAAAGCCGATCCTGAATCATTGCGCCTCGTTTGCGATTCAACAGAATCTCCTCGCTCAGCGACTCGCGGCGCTTCCAGAAGGGAACTCTGCGCTCGTGACGGCCCCTTCTCGCAAGATGACAGAGACCATCAGCCGCGAACTGGAAAAGCAGGGGTTCCGGGTGGTCAATCTCAAGACCGGCCAGCGGCCGTGTGCCACAACTGCGGCCACAGCCTCGCGGACCGTCTTTCTCTCCACCATGAATTCCGCAAAAGGCTTGCAGGCGGACCATGTCTTCCTCTGTTCGTTGAACGCAGGCGATCTGCCATCGAGGGGGCACGAAGATGACCCCGAGGAAATCTCCCGCTCCCGCAAGCTGCTCTATGTCGGCCTGACCCGGGCGCAACAGACCGTGGAGCTGTTCTTCTTCGGGGAGCCTTCGCGCTTCCTGGCGGAGATCGCCCCGGAAACGATGGATAAACAACGCTGGAAGCAGGGCGCATGAATGCTCAAAATTACCCGTCTCCCATCGCCGATGCCGCGCGCAAGCGCGGGATCACCCGTCTGATCCATTTTACACCTGCCGAAAATCTGATCGGCATGATCGAGACGGGCAAAATCCTTCCCCAGAAGGAACTGCTCGCATACGCCCGAACGCAGAAGGATGCGTTCCTTCTGGACTACATCCGCATCAATGACGCCTTGCGGTATGACGGACGACGCGACTGCATTAATCTGTCCATCCAGCATCCCAACGTGTATTTGTTCCGTCGGTTTCGTGAACAGCACAAACGGTGCGATATCTGGGTGGTGATTTCTCTTCCTGTCGAGTGCCTCGATATTCCAGAAACCGTCTTTACAACCGGTAACGCGGCATCTTCGCATGTGCGAAAGTATGGCACGGCGACGGGGATCGATGGATTTGAGGCCCTTTTCTCCGAGCACTTGATCTCCGCCAACATGCAAGGATCCCGCACGTTGGCGCGTGGGGTGCTGGCCAGTCAGTACCCGACGGACATTCAGGCGGAAGTATTGTTGCCTGCACCCGTTGATCTGATGCGCATTGTATCGTTTTCGGTTGAAAACGAGGAGCACGCACGACGGCTCACGGGGATGTTTCGCTGCACCACCGCCGCCGCTTTGTCTGAACGCGTGACGGTTGTGCCTGATCTGTTTGGTGAAAGGAAGGGCTGACTATGGCATCACGACCTGTTTTTTTCCCTGTATTGTCCGGCGCTCCCGGAGTGAAGATTGAAATGGTTTCATTTCAATGGCTGCCAGGGATCGCGCCTTCCCAGAAGAGGAAAAATGTCGTTACTCTGCATCAGGCTATGCAAACGGCGTTTGGCGGACACACCCCGCTCGAAGTCTCGTCCAAATCACCCGTCGCCTGGGGCGTCCGGTTGAGCGCCTTTAGTCTGGGGATTGAAAGCACGCGATCCCGCGGATTCGTGTGCGTGGAGGCGCTCTATCAGTGCAGCAAGGTATTTGCCGATGCGGGGCCCTTTCCACAAGGGTATGCGCTTCCGGCGATGGAGGCTCGCGAGTTGGTTAAACCGCACGCCGCCAAACCGGTGAAGGCCTTCGATCTGCACGGCGTGCGCTGGCCGATCACTCCATCCCGCGCCTTCTATGACTGGATCTATTGCCAAGCCCTGCATCGCAACCCGGAATTGGTCGCCGAATTGAGCGGCTTCACCTGCTTTACCGACATTGAGTTCAATCCCACGCGCTCCATAAATTGCCAGGCCTATGCCGTTGCTCTTTATCAGTCACTGGTCGCGTGCGGGCAGTTACAGAAAGCGCTCGCTTCCCAGGCCGACTTTCTGTCCATTCATCCACGCGAATCGGTTTGCCTGGAACCGCGCCGCAAGACTCCGCGCGGTGCGCGCCGCGTTCCGGCGCGCAAACCCAGCCGGCCACGTCGTGGTCCCGCGCCCCAGCCTGCTCCGTTGACCCTCTTTGAACAGGCCATGCCCAGTCAGGAATAATCCCGATGACACTCGACCTCTCCCAACTGTACGCCGCCGATGGCACCGCCCGGCTCGCCCGCCTCGATGCGTATGTCTGCGCGGCATGCGGCGCCGTGCCCTTAGGCGCGGACGTGATTCTCACCGGGCCAGCCCCGATATGGCTCTACCTGCGATTGGCGCACGCCCTTCACGGACGCGTCCGCACGCTGTCCTACACAAGCCCGGTCTCGGGCGAAGTGACGATTTTTGACCACAACCCCTGAGTCCGCGTCTTGAGTCCCCCAAACCATGGCATCTCTCATTCTTAATGGCGACACCCTGCGCGTGACCCTTCAATCCAAACGGATCGAAGTGCTTTGCCGCGTCGTTGACGAGCAAGGCGAGCGGCAGGAGACCCATCAGGTGCCGCTCTTCGATGTCGAGCGTGTGGTGGTCATGGGAACGCCGTCGGTTTCCATGCCGGTTCTGACACGGTTGATGGATGAGGGGATTCCGTGCTTCTTTCTGACGCGGCATGGCCGCTGGCGGGGAAGCCTGCTGCCAGACAACAATCTGAACGCGCACCGGCGCATCCGGCAATATGAAATGGGCACCGACGTTGCATTCGCCCTTCGCGTCTCCCGCAAGCTCATACAAGCCAAGATCAAGAATGCGCGGAGGGTTTTGCAACGGCTGGCCGCCAACCGGGACCTCTCGAACGATCCCGAACAGATCCGCGTGTGCGATGAGATGCGAAATTGGGCGGACAAGGCCCTGATCGCCAACACCACCGATATCGCCCGGGGGTTTGAAGGCATGGCCGCCGCTCTATATTTTCAAAGGATCGGATGCTTCTTTTCCGAAGCCATCCCCTTCGTCACCCGGAACCGGCGTCCGCCGCGCGACCCGGCAAACGCCTTGCTCTCATTCGCCTACACCGTGCTGCTGGGTGAAATGGAAGGCGCCATTCGCGCGCATGGTCTGGATGCCGGAATCGGCTGCCTGCATTGCGACCGGACCAACACCCCCTCGCTCGCGCTGGACCTCATGGAGCCGCTGCGGCCGGTCGTCGCCGATCTGCTGGTGCTCAATCTGGTCAACCACAACATGGTCAAGCCGGAAGAGGACTTCGAAACCAACACCGACGACGGCGGGGTCTATCTCTCCGAGACGGGACGCAAGGTCTTCTTCCTGATGTATGAGCAGGCCATGACCCGACGTTTTGCTCTGGCCAAGGGTCAGCCCCATACCGACCTGCGCAAAGTGCTGGACGATCACGTCTGCGCCTATCTCCGCATGCTGGATCAAAACACCGAAGAGGACTTCTTCCTGCTGCCCTGACCGGCCCGATAGAACCCGAGACAAAGGGCGCAGAACCCGGAACGCTGGCGCATCGGCCGGCATCTGGAGGCCCCGTTGCCCACGCTTTAATCATGCCCTCACTCGCTCATGAAATTGGCGAGACCGCTCGCGACCTCGCGACCTACCGCATCGGCGAGACGGCACCCCGGTATATTCCAAAAGAACAGGAGGCGCGCCATATGATCCGACTCGTCGCCTACGACATCACGACCCCAAAACGCCTGCGCCTCGTAGCCAGAACCTGCGAGGACTACGGTGTGCGAATTGAGAAAAGCGTCTTCGAATGCGATCTCGAAGAATCCCACTTCGTTGTCTTTTGGAGCACGCTGAGCGCCATCATTGACCCTGAGGAAGACTCGTTGATTGCGTATAAGATCTGCAAATCCTGTATTCGAGATATTCACAGTGCGGGAGTCATAGAAAGACCCCAAGCCCGGCTCGTCTACCTTTTCTAACGCCCGGGTCACACACATCCGATCCATTGTCGGAGGCAGTCAGATAACCATAAAACCGGCCATCTGCCTCCGAGCATCCATAAAGCCTTAAAAACCAGCAGGTTGCGTGTCTATTTTTCAATGCTTATGAACCCAAAAACAGCCACCCGGTATTCAGAACAAGCGCCTCCCTCCAAAACCATCATAAACACCCCAAAAACGCCTTGTAAACCAATGCATTTATGAGGTACACTCAAAAAGATTCATTCAGCCGAAAGGCGATTGTGACGGTAGCCTTGACGACCGGGGCGACCGGGAGGCGATAACCACTCAAAAAGATTCATTCAGCGAATCGAAAAAAGGATGGCTGAACGTCGGGTGGAAACGCGGCGATGTTATGCCGGAATCTTGGCTTCTTCAGGGTCAAAAGTTGGCCGGGCTGGCTACCTAGGTTTCCTTGATCGGATTCTGTTGGCGGGGGAGGGGATTGGCGTTGCAATGATCGGGCAAGGGGTGCTTCCTTTGGTAATGCTCCTGGCACATCCGCCGCAGGCATTCCTTGCAGGCGTACCGGAGGGTCGGTCTGCCCAGGGCAAACGCATCTAATTTCTGACCCTTTATCTTTTTTGGTTCAGGGGGGCGCACCACGGCCTCGGATCGTCCCTTAATCTCGTCCGGTGGCCCTTTGCCGCATGATCAGGCCGGGTTGTGCACCGATCCGGCTGTTTGCGCGCAAAGCGGCGGCGGGGACGGGGCGTCGTCCCGTTCGCGTGGATGGCGGTCGACACGGTCAGGCGGGGTCGATGCCGAGGAGCGCGAGCAGGAAGTCGTTGCTCCAACCGGCCTTTTTGACCTTCAGCCGCATGCTGTGTTTGCTTTTCTCGCGCTTGATCGCGTTCAGGGCGAGGCGCCTCAGGGTCGCGAGGTTCTGCGCGGAATGGCCTTCCCGTGCGCGGCTCTGGTCTTCCTTGAACGTCACGTCGAGCAACCAGTGGACGTTGTTCTCGACGCCCCAGTGGAGGCGTGCGGCCCTGGCGAACATACAGACATTGCGTGGCAAACTAAGCAGGTAATAACGGCGCTCGGTCGTCACGGTGCCGTTGATGTCCCGGACGGACTCGACCGCACCGAAACTCCCGAGACCTTTCCACCGGTCGCGGTCGGCGAACCAGCCCACGTTGTCGCTCTGCCAGAATCGGCGGGTCTCGATCCGCCCGTGATCCTTCTCCACGGTCTCGTAAAAGCCCAGTTCCGGGACGGATGCGGGATTTTGCATCCATCGGCTGATCGCGTCGTCCAGATAGCTTCTGACCTCGTCGTGGACGGTCTCCTGGTTGCCCTTCAGCGCGAGAACGTAGTCGGCTTCCGCGTCCACGATCTTGCGGGCGATTTTCTTCTGGCACCCCATCGCGTCGATGGTCACGATGCATCCCGCGAGTTCGAGCGCCCGCAACAGCTCCGGGATCGCCGTGATCTCGTTGCTCTTCTCGTCCACTTTCACCTGGCCGAGCACCAGACCGTTGTCGGAGGCCCAGGCGCTCACGATATAGGGCAGCGCATCCCCCTTGCCCCTGTCCAGCGCCCGGCGCAGCGCTTTGCCGTCCACGGCCACGATCTCTCCAGACACGGCGGCCCGCAACCCCTGCGTCCAGCGCAGGAAGCAATCGCAAAACGCCTGGGGGTCGAGCGCCTGGAACACCCGGTTGAAGGTGTCATGCGAGGGGATGCCGTTGGGCAGTTCGAGGAAGGTCTTGAACCACTCCTGCTTGGAGATGCCGAACATCTCCATGTCGGTGAACCCCTCGCCGCCGGCGAGCGTGGCGCAGAACCCGATGACCACGACGTCGATCAGACGGTGCTCCCGGGTCCGTTCGACACGCGGATCCGGCAAAGCCCCGAAGCAGTCTATCAGACTGGCGGGACCACATATCTGCAGGGAAGACGGATAGGTTGACATAATGTATAGAATTATATATATTTGAGCCATGAAGTCAACACGCGAATCGATTCTTCGGCGGATGATCGCCATCGACCGGCTGGAACGGGGCACGCTCTGCCCGATGCGGGACGGGCGCTACCACAACCTCCAATCCTGGGAAGACGGCCGGAATCGGGTGCGCTACGTGCCCGCCCACGAGGTTCGAGCTGTTCGCAAGGCGGTCGAGGGGTACAGAACGTTCATGGACCTGGCGCGGCAATATGCCGACTTGGTCATTCAGGACACACGAAAGGCGGCCCTGTTAGCAGGAAATGAACCAAAAATAGTTAAAAAGAAAGAAATTTAGATGCGTTCGCCCTGTCGGTCTGCCCTTGACCATGGGTGAAAACTGGTCTAAACTCAATACCAATTGGCATTTCGGGCAGTATTTCTTACTGTCGCAAGCAATTGGCTTTGAAGGGGTTATGTATGGTTCTGGCAACAGGAACAGAATGTCAGCAAAAGATGACCGAGTACCGATTCAGCGCGCGTGCCTATGACCGCATCCTCAAGGTCGCCCGCACCATCGCCGACCTCGACCAGTCCGACGCCATCCAATGCGCCCATATCACCGAGGCGATCCAGTATCGCACGCTCGACCGGGCCGGGTGAAGGGCTGCTGGACGAATAATCGAAGGGAAAGCACAATAAAGCCCCCGCTCAAACCGTTCTGATCAATAACTTATGGACGCGAGCCCATGTTGAGCGATGACGAGATCCTGTTGCAACGGTACCGTGACGGAAGTGTCGCCGCGTTTGACGCGTTGGTAGACCGGCATGCGCGCCAGCTCTTTGCCTACATTCGCGGCATGGTCGGTCAGCATGAGGAGGCGGAAGACCTTTTTCAGGAAACCTGGGCGCGGGTGATCCGCCATGAGGCGTCGTTCCGCGGCGGCACCGTCCGCGGTTGGATTTGGCGGATCGCGAAGAACGCGGTCATTGACCGGCTGCGCCGCCACAAACCGGACGACAGCCTCGACCGGCCGATCCGGGAGGACGGTTTGCGGCTGGGCGATCAGATCGCAGCCGCCGGCATTCCGGTCCCCGATCAGGTGGCCGGAGCCGACATCGGCCGCCGGATCGCCGCCTGTGTGGAAAAACTGCCGCGCGCGCAACGCGAGGTTTTCCTGATGCGGACGGTCAGTGATTTGAGCTTTAACGAGATCGCCGAGATCCTGGCGATTCCGCTGAACACCGCCCTGGGGCGGATGCACTAC
>Ga0268276_1002442_pt1 | contig 15888 bp, 20 predicted proteins | sample saktaG_4_FD_190145 | JGI IMG/M metagenome (GOLD analysis project Ga0268276, IMG submission 190145) | Saline water microbial communities from Sakinaw Lake, British Columbia, Canada - sak_2010_1_5_45m | ecosystem: Environmental > Aquatic > Non-marine Saline and Alkaline > Saline ...
TACATAGGACCGACAGTCTACTATAACGGGTTACGGTGGTAAATCTTAGATTTTGCTATACTTCATCGATAGAAATTGATTTGTACATATGAATTCCAGGCAGTAAAAAGGAACAAATTTAATAAACTCAGAAACTAATACATAGAATTATGCATTTGATGTTGTATAATAGTTTTAGGTATATTTGCTCATAACTCTTCTAGGAGAAGACTAATCTGTTAATGAACTCTATGAAATCGATTTATTTATTAAATTTGTAATACGATATCTTATGTAGGAGAAAACTCTATGCCTATAAAAATAGTAGAAACTTCACTTCGTGATGGTCACCAATCACTTCTCGCAACAAGAATGACAACTGAAGAGATATTAAGCATTTTACCTGACTTAGATAAGGCAGGTTATTATGCCCTTGAAGTATGGGGTGGAGCTACTTTTGATGCCTGTCTACGTTTCTTAAATGAAGATCCTTGGAATCGCCTACGCAAAATCAAAGCACTTGCACCAAACACCAAGCTTCAAATGCTTTTTAGAGGACAAAATATTCTTGGATATCGTCACTATGCTGATGATATCGTTGAGAAATTTGTCCAAAAATCATTAGAAAATGGTATTGATATCATTCGAGTATTTGATGCCTTAAACGATATAAGAAACTTAAAGTCAGCAGTTGATGCTACTAAAAAATATGGGGGACATTGCCAAATAGCTATGTGTTATACAACAAGTCCAATTCACACAGTTGATTACTTTGTGAACCTTGCCAAAGAAATAGAACTCATGGGTGCTGACTCCCTATGTATCAAAGATATGGCTGGTATACTTCTTCCAGATGTCGCATTTGAGCTTATAACACGTTTAAAACAAAATACTAAACTACCTATCAACCTTCACTCACATGCGACTGCAGGTATCATAGAAGCCACATATATGAAGGCTATTGAAGCTGGTGTCGACATTATCGACACTGCACTATCACCTTTATCTGGAGGAACAAGCCAACCTGCAACTGAATCATTTCAGTACATGCTAGCAGGTACTCCAAAAGATCCACAATTAGATATCAAATATCTTAATCAAGCTGCTATTAAACTGACATTTATCAAAGATAAGTATTTAGAAAATGGTATCTTGAATCCTAAAGCCTTAACTTCAAATCCCAATATTTTAAAATATCAAGTCCCAGGTGGTATGCTATCGAATCTTATGAGTCAACTCAAAGAACAAAATGCCATGAAAGATTATGAATTGGTTTTAAATGAAATTCCAATAGTTAGAAAAGATCTAGGATATCCACCACTTGTCACACCACTATCTCAGATGGTTGGTACACAAGCAGTCATGAATGTAATCTCTGGATCTCCCTATAAGATTGTTCCAAAGGAAATCAAAGAATACCTAAGAGGCCTCTATGGAAAAGCTCCAGGCAAGGTGAATGAACTCGTTTTAGCTAAGATTATTGGTCATGAGAAAGTCATCACCCATCGACCAGCTGACGATATCAAACCCGAATTTGAAGCACTAAAACGAAAGTATAAAGATTTTGCACGTTCGGATGAAGATATTTTATCTATTGCTTTATTTGAAAAGGTTGCTATTTCTTTCCTAGAAAAAAAATATCAGGAAAAACCAACACCTGAAATTCATGAGTTTTCTATCCAAATTGGAGGTAACAACTGATGCCTCAAATCACATTTGCACTAACAGATGGTATCTTTATCTCCATCTTTAGTATCATCTTAGTCTTTCTCATCTTATTCGTGATTACCCTGGTTGTGCAATCCTTAAAGAGTATTCATGAGAAACCCCAAAAGGTTATTATAGAAGAACTTACAAAAAGGATACTAAGCATCGAAGATATCAAAGATGAAGATATGATGGTTGCTGCTTTGGTTGCTTCTATCGATTATCAAAGTGCTCATGGAGGTAACGTGCGCGTTACATCCATTAATCAAATTAATTAGAAAATGGAGAAACAATACTATGAAACTATATAAAATTAAAGTAAACGGAAAAATCTATGAAATCGAAGTGGAAAGCATTACTGAAACTGCTAGTAAACCCATAACTAAAATAGATATACCTATACAAGATGATAAAGTTCAAATTGTTGCTCCTATACAAGGTGCAGTCATTAAATCCAATGTAGAAGTTGGAACTCAAGTCAAAAAAGGAGCTGTCCTTTTAGTTCTTGAATCCATGAAACTAGAAAACGATATCCTGTCTCCAGTAACAGGATATGTCAGTCAAGTTTTTGTTACTGTCGGAGAAAAGGTCGAACTCAATCAACTGATGTTGATTATAGGTTAATCATATGTGGGACTCATTATTAGATTTCTTTAGAAGTACTGGGGTCTATGAACTATTTACGGCAGGTGGATGGAAGAACATAGTGATGATAATCATCGCACTTGTGCTTCTATTTCTTGCTATCTACAAGAAGTTTGAACCATATCTTCTTCTTCCCATTGGCTTTGCAATGCTTTTGGTGAACCTACCAGGGTCAGGAATGTTTATTGTAACAACTCAGATGGTAGGAGGTCAAGAAGTCACTTCATATAGTGGTTTGTTTGGTTTTCTTTATTATGGTATCAAATTTGGAATTTATCCGTCACTCATCTTTTTGGGTATTGGAGCAACCACTGATTTTGGACCATTAATAGCCAATCCAAAAAGTATGCTTTTAGGTGGGGCTGCTCAAATAGGTATCTTCATTACCTTCATTGGAGCAATTCTTTTAGGTTTCACAGGACCTGAAGCTGCATCCATTGGTATCATCGGTGGGGCTGATGGACCTACTTCTATTTTACTAACAAGCAGACTTGCTCCTCATTTGATTGGTGCTATCTCAGTTGCTGCTTATTCATACATGGCCTTAGTTCCAGTCATTCAGCCTCCTATTATCAGATTGCTCACAACCAAAAAAGAACGTGCCATCAAAATGGAACAATTAAGAGAAGTCAAAAAGACTGAAAAAATCTTATTTCCAATTATTGTAAGTTTGGTTTGTATATTACTGATTCCTTCATCAGCACCTTTAATTGGTATGTTGATGCTTGGAAATTTACTTAAAGAATCTGGTGTTGTTAAAAATTTAGTTGATACAATTGGTCATGCATTACTCTATATCGTAACCATCTTACTTGGATTATCTGTTGGTGCTACAACAATTGGCGAGACTTTCCTTACCGTTCAAACACTATTTATCGTTGGATTGGGTCTATTTGCGTTTTCTATAGCGACTGCTTCAGGTGTCTTAGGTGGCAAGTTGATGTGTAAACTAACACATGGCAAGATCAATCCAATCATTGGAGCAGCTGGAGTCTCAGCTGTACCTATGGCTGCACGCGTTGCTCATTTAGAAGGCCAAAAGGATGACCCTACAAATTTCTTGCTTATGCATGCGATGGGTCCGAATGTTGCTGGTGTCATTGGTAGTGCAATTGCTGCAGGATTGTTACTCATGTTTTTTGCTTGATACTTATGAAGATGATTCATTTTGATAACATTGATTCAACAAATACATACCTTAAAAAAAACTACCATCACTTAGAAGATTTTCAAGTCATATCAGCAACTCATCAAACAGAGGGCAAAGGACGTCTTGGAAATGCTTGGATAGATGATGGACAATCGGCTTTATTTTCAATTTTAATTAAACGAAAGATAAACATAGGCATAGCTCCTCAAATATCTTTAATTGCTGTAACTGCTACGCATCAGATACTATCTAGCTATGTAAATAATATTCTAATAAAATGGCCTAATGATCTACTAATTAATAATAAGAAAGTAGCAGGTATCTTGACTGAAAGTATCATTATAGATGGCAAAGTCAGTGCTATAATTGTTGGTATTGGAGTTAACGTAAATAATATTGAATTCTCATCATCAATTAATCAAAGTGCAACTTCTATTTTCATTGAAACTCTAAAAGAACTATCGATATCATTCATTATAGAAGAGATCTCAAGAAAGTTTGAACAAGAATTTATTCTACTAGAACAAGGTAAATCTAACTTCCTTTCATACTTTAAAAAACACTCATCTATTCTTGGAAAGAAAATATCATTTATTCAAGATGGTATTAAATGTTATGCGACTGCACTAGATATCAAAGAAAATGGAAATCTTATTGTAGAGTCATCAAATGGCATTATTGAGCTTAATAGTGGAGAGATTCACTTGGAAAAATGAAAAAGAATATCAATATAAATAAAAAAAACTTCGACTTGAGATTGCCTTAATCTCAGACGAAGTTTTTGATTATTATCAATCAATATTTATATTCTTTTTCTTAACTAAAGAGTAAATCAATAAGCCAATTAAACTTCCTGTGATGACTCCAAATGAGTCGATTCCAATGTCTGTTAACATGAATGCTCTTCCATCAACAAACAACTGAATACACTCATCTATGATTGCTACTATGATACCGAGTGAGATTGCTAAGACAAAGTTATTCTTGTTATTCCTATTAAAAGAAATATTGAAATACAAATATCCTAATACTGTAAATTCAATGAAATGAGCCAACTTTCGAACGATTGTTGATAAAAGTGATTGATCAATGCTCATACCCAACCAATCAAATAAATCATTGATGATTCCAACGATAAATTCACTTTGAACGCTTGATACATCTGCAGGCATCAATGAATTTAACCAAATCAACAAGGTCATGACAATCGCTAATATAACAAATATCTTGGATTTCAATACCTAATCACCATTTCTCTTATATGTTGTAATAATTTCTCCAACAAAAGTCTTAACTTCATCATTCGAATAAGATTCAAGTGTATCTAGCACTTGACTATATTCAAGATCTTTTTCATTGACATTTCTTTGTTTTTCAATGAAAATCTTGTCGTTTGGTGTGCGTAGCTGTTCCTCGTTACTGCTATTGACAAGCAACTCTTCATATAACTTTTCACCAGGTCTAAGACCTGTAATTTCTATTTTGATATCAACATAAGGTCTAAGACCTGCTAGACTAATCATCTTTTCAGCTAAATCCATGATACGAACAGGTTCTCCCATATCAAGAATGAAAACTTCTCCACCTTTGGCGTAGACACCACATTGCATGATTAATCCTACTGCTTCAGGGATGGTCATAAAATATCTGGTGATATCTTTATGAGTTACAGTGACGGGACCACCATCTTCAATTTGCTTTTTAAATAATGGGATAACACTACCATTACTTCCCAAAACGTTACCAAATCTAACAGCACTGAATTTGGTGAATTCACTATGTGATTGCTGTTCTTGGACGATGAGTTCTGCATAGCGTTTGGTTGCACCCATGATATTGGTCGATCTAACTGCTTTATCAGAACTGACTAAAACGAACTTCTTAACTTTGTATTGAGCTGATAAACTTGCAGCATTGTGAGTGCCAATAACATTGGTTCTAACAGCTTCAACTGCACTATCTTCCATCAAAGGTACATGTTTATAGGCTGCTGCATGGAAAACCAAATCAGGATGATATGTTTGAAAAACGTGTTCTAATCTTGATTTATTATAAACACTTCCAATTAAAACCGTTAATTTAAGTTTTTTCTTTGATTTACTAAATTTGCGCAATAATTCTTGTTGGATATCATAGGTTGTATTTTCATAAATATCAAAGATAATTAGCTCTTTAGGCTCTAACTTTGCGATTTGTCTACACAACTCGCTACCTATTGAACCACCACCACCTGTGACCAAAACAACTTGATCCTTGATATAATCTTTGATACTTGAATCTTCTAATTTAATTTCATCACGATTAAGTAAATCTTCAATCTTGACATCGATGATTTTAGGTCTTGCGTATTCTGAGACATCAGACATGCTCATCAATTTCTTGATTTTGATATTATTGGCAGCTACTTTTTCAATCAGCTGCTGCAAATCTTTAGTAGGATAATCAGCAATAGCAATAATAACTTCTTCTATCTTGTATTCATTGATAAACTGCTCAATTTCACTAATAGGACCTACAATTTTAATACCTGTAAGTCTACTTCCAATTTTACGCATATTATCATCGACGAAAGCGATGGGAATGTTATTTAAATCCTTATTATAAATTTCCTTAACAACAAGTTCTCCAGCAGATCCAGCACCAACGATTAGCGTTCTTTTACCCAAGGCATTATTCCAATCCATATTCATCTTAATATAGGTAATGATTCGGTTTGCAGTTCTCGGTACAGCTAAAAACCCAATTTCTAGTGGTGTGATAAAGATAAATGCTGATCTCATCATGAACGTAATGCCTGAGAAAGTGATAAAGAGCATTAGGATACCATTTGAAAGTATCGAGACAGCTGCGAGTTTAATGATATCTTCAAATCCCACATGATTAACTAGCATCTTATAAAAACCTGTTAAGTAAAAGATAATTAGCTTAAAGAACACAACAAAAGGTAAAGCACGGACCAATAATCTATAATCCATACTTATATCTAGAGCGCTAAATAAAAAAATAGCAATCACGTAAGTTAAAGAGATGGCGATGCCATCGATTAACATATATACTAATATTTGAAAAATTTTGCTTCCCTTTATATATTTCATCTATATCCCCTAAATCCTATTGATTCTTTTGTAATATTATCAATTATATGATAACACATATTTAAGAAATTATGTTACCTTTGGTGACCAATTTAGTACATATCCATACATACACCAATTTAAAAAACAATCATTACTTGATTGCATCTTGAATAGCAAGTAATATGACACGACTACTATATGAAGAACCAGCAATTAAATCGACATCAAGTGATTGTGTGCTGATGACATCTTCAATAATCACTTCTGCTGGACCACCTTGACCATTTAAATGCTTAATAATCTCAATTTGAGTAATCAGATGATTTTCTACTGTTACATTGACAACCACAGTAATAGGAAATGCGGAATAAGTGCCTTCATATGTTCCATCATCAGTAGATGTTAAGTCGATTGATTCTAACACTTCTGCCTGCATGATAGCAAGTTCTTTTTCAGCTCTATTGGCAAAATAAACCACTCCAGAAACAGTAAGGATAACAATAAATAGAAAAATGAGTAGGAACTTATATCGTCTTTTCATCAGTATAAATCTTGATCATTTGATCAATAGTACTTTCTCTATTTTTAGATTTCCAATTGATTGAGGTCATATGTCTAACTGCTCCATTTTTAGATTCAACAAGCTTTTTCATTTGCTTAAGTGTATGATTACCACCCATCCAAGCAAATGGAAATAAATGCGTAATGAATAAATCAATAGTTTTGCCACTTAAATCAGGTAACTGACTCAAATAAGCATTCATGATTCGACTTAAACTAAAAGCATGAACAGGGGATGCAAAGACTACATAGTCATATCCTACAACATCTGGAATGTTGATGAGTTCAGGATTTGGAATGTTTGGGTCATCTGATTTCGCTTTTACTTCTTTTAGGTCAAAAGAACCAGTTTCTTGAATTTTTTTAGCAACACCTAACGTGTTACCAGTTTTTGAGTAAATGACAATTATTTTGTTCATATGAACCTCCATATTTGATTTTATCTAAATTATTATATATATAATATACCACAAAATGAAACAGGTAATATATAACATTTATAGATATAACAAAAAAGTGTGTTGATTACACACTTTGATTTAACTTAGCATTTGTGGGTATTAATCCATTTTTCCATTCATCATCTATGATTATTTAAACACTGATAAATCACATCTGCTGCCTTCTCCCAATCTGGATCAATGGTCATAAAATGACAGCAATCATTCATAAATATCGGTTTTACTCCAAATGCTTTAGCAGTATGTTCGATTTTATCTGGAGTTACGATATGATCACCCAAAGATCCAATGACATAAACTGGAATCTTGATTGTTTCAAATCCAGTCATATATGGTTTTAGTAAGTCTTTTTTAACTTTTGTAGACTCTTTTGTTAATTTATTTCTGATTTCCTTGAGTTCACTATCAGAAAAACGATTAGAAAAGATGGTTTGATTCATAAGCTTTTCGAGCGTTATCTTCTCATCTGGATGGTGTGCTCTTGCCTTTCTTAAAAAGCTTCTAGCATCGCTAAAGAAGAGACCTAAATGTGAATCCTCAGAAATACCTCCCGCTTCTGCTGATGCTAATAAAACAACAGCTGACAGATCATCTTGATAATGACTTAAATATCTTTGAGCTATAGCTCCACCCATCGAGTGACCAATTAAAATTGGCTTTTTATCTAATTTATCGATGACTTGTTTCACATCTACTACATAGTCATCAAGACCAAAAGAGTCAAGGTTATCATACCCATCACTTTTTCCATGTCCCCTTAGGCTTAAGGCATAACAGTCATAACCCCTTTTTGAGAAATAGTCTAAAAACGAAGTAAAATACCAGGCCCCACCAGCAGCGCCATGCACAAAAACAAGTGGTTCATCCTTTGTTTTGATGGACGCTTTCTTTTCTAGAACTTCTAGTTTCATAAATCTCCCATCTACCCTAATGAAATTTCATAGATATTCATCTTTGGCTTACCTAAGACATAAAATATATGATCTTTAGGAACTTCATAATCATAAATGATAAGATTTCCACCTGCTCTTCTAATAATCTTTTGGGATTGGAAATTGTCAACAGCAGCTGTTAAAATCAAATATCTGAATCCGTGATCCATCGCTAGAGATTTAATCATCTCTAGCGCATAGTAACCATAATTGTGACCACGATAATCTTCATCTATTTCATATCCAACATGCCCGTTAACAAGTGTCGTTTCATTGTATCCGACACGCAATGATATTTTCCCAACTGAAGCGTTCCCCAAATAAATTTCATACCAATAATAAGGAATCCCATCCATAATGCTCTGTGGATAGAAATTCATTAGCTTAAGATCAACAACTGGACCTTGTAAATGCTCTTTATCTTTTAATTGTGTATGTGTGATACAGTCATAATAGTGATAAGTATTCATTAGACCACCTTCAATCAAATCTTAATGGATAAGTTTCTTGCTTAAAACAACTTTAGCTTTTTCTTGTTCTGGACTTTCAAGTTTGAGAATATATAGATCATTACTCATGCTACAGTAAATAAAATAATATGCGAATGAAGCAATCAAGGTAAAGATGAATGCTACGAGATTTTCTTGATACATCATTTGATCGTTTTGATTGCCCAATCTGCTGATGATTTGTTGGCTACCATATGACAATAAAGCAAATAATGGGACGATCAAGAATATCTTTGATGCTGGGAAATGATGTTTCTTAATAAATGGATACATATAGATATGGATAAACAATGTAACCATCATAATGAATAGTGATAGATAAGAAGTTATTTGGGTAAACTGAATCATGTAATCTGCAGTAACATTGTTAGGATATAAAGACATGTAAACTAAAATCAGTGAATAGTTCAATGTAAATACTAAATTTAACCAGATTAATGCTGGGAAAGCATTAAAAAGTTTAGGTTTATCGATGGGCAGAGATTTAATGGATTTATAGATGACAAAGGATAGTAATAAACCGATGACTGCAAAATCAGCCGTTAAGATTTTGAGTAATCCATTAATCCCTTCAATCATCAATGCATTTTCTAGGTTTCCTGTCAATCTAGCATTCCAAAATAATAGATTTGCACCACTACTAATGATTGAAAACCCAATCATAGGCAAACCCAATAAAATAACTTTTTTAGATAAAAACCTTTGACTTTGTTTTTCAATAGAAAGTATTTCTTCATCATAGTCAATCTTTTCATATATAGAAATCATTAGATATTCTATACTAAAGAAAATAGCAGATAATAAGATTGAACTCCAGACAACCAGCACTTTGTCAAATGAAATTAATGTAGATAAAGATAAACTATAGACAATCGTTGCATAACCTATCGCGGCTAACCATAATTTTCCGATACTTACTAGAACTGAAGTGTAATAGTGTTTCGTACTTTTCTCAATGAATTTATAGTTTACATAAGATTTATTTTTCTTTGCACTCATGATAGCAACGATCAATCCCAATAGGATAATCAGCGATGTGAATGTGTTGCTGTCAGCAAGCAACTGATTGTCATAAAGTAGCAATGAAATAAAATGCATGCCTATCCCACCCCATAAAACAACTAAGAAACCAATCTTATAGATGACAAATCTTTCTTTGATTAGTTTTTCATCTTTAGAAGGTACACCAATTGTTTTGCATGCTTGAATCACAAAAATAATGAGTGACAAGATGAGAATATAGATTTCCATCATACCTGATCTCAAATCAATCGAAATATGGTTCAAAGTTTTAAGAATCAATGAACCCCCTGCAAAAAGCATCAGGTAAATCATGATGTTCCGTTTCATAGCATTTACTTTCCAATACGTTACTTCATTTTTCATTTTTGGTATCCTCCCAAAATAAATCATTTAAAGAGCAATTAAGCGTTACACAGATAGCCCTACAGATGACTAAAGAAGGATTATACTCATTCTTTTCAATCAAAAGAATCGTTTGTCTGCTGACACCGATTTTTTTAGCAAGATCCAATTGAGATAAACCTAATGCTGCTCTCGCAGCTTTCATCTTAAAATTCATAATGATGCCCTCTATACGCTAAATATACAATATATATTACATTTTGTCAACTATATATTACATTTATGCATAAAAAAAAGACCATTTAGATCTTTTTGTTTTACTTTATGCAATAAATAAGATGGAAATAGCAATTAAAAGCTGTGCAGCATAATAAGTGATCAAGTTAGATCCAATGATGAATTTATTTTTATTTCCTTGATAATAAATAGGCGCAAGCAATAAATCAGAAACACTAAATAGCAATGCACCAGCAAAGACTAAGGATGTAAATGTTGAAAAATCAGTTGCCAGTCCATTAGCAAATGCTTGTCCCACCATCATGAAAATCAAGAACGTATAAGCAAGCGTCGGATATTTGGCAATACCCATCTGAAATTTTAGAATCTTGCTTCCTAAAAATACAATTACTACCATGACTAAACCAAAGATGACTGATAGGTAACTAAACGATCCAACCAATAAAAGCGCTACTAAATAAAATACATGACCTACGGCAAAATAAACGATACCTCCAACAATGATTTTCTTATCTTTCTCAGGACTTAATAGTGGTCTTAAGGCTAGAAAAATATCACCTAATAACCCACAAACAAGTCCAAACAAGAAAAGCATAGTTGCAGTATAAAGTCCACTATCATATAGCAGGTTATGGATTGAACCATCATGATAAGCTTCCAAACGAGTTAACACTGCAAATCCAAATGTCAGGATAAAACCTAAACTGGCAAATCCTTTTAAGAATATTGCAACGAAGTACTTCTTCTTTAACTCAAAAACCATAAATGCACACAGTGCGACTAAAGCAAATATTAATGGGTATAAAATCATGAGTTACCTTCTCTCAAGTGTTTAAAGTTTTAAATCATTTAATTTCCATTCTAGTTTATCAATCAGTTGATGCATCAAGATTCGATAATCGTGATCATCAAAATTTGTTGTATCTACTTCTATGGTATTACCATGTCTATCGATTGGATTAATTGCTTCCATAGTATCCTTGAATTCCAACAAATCAAGTACACGCAATGCTTTCTTATTCATGACACCATATGGTGCTCTTTTACTATATCTAGCATATAAAGCTTCAGGATCACCAGTTAGAAAAAGTGTCACAGTCTCAAAATTCATTTTTTTGCATAATTCAATGATTTGATGGTAATAAGCATCAACATAAAACATTTCTAACATCACGCTATCTTGAACATTTAATGTATCAATAATCAGATTTTCGATTAACTTCAATGCCAAACGTCGATAATAGCTGTGTCTACCTTCACTTTCAAGAACTTCTAATCCCTTAATGATTTCTTTCATTTCTTCCAAGTGGTAGACCATAATACCTAAGTCACTTCCTAATTGACGAGAAACAGTTGTTTTTAAGGATGCATGATGACCGGTGACAATAATGACTTTCTTCATAAATTTAATTCTCCTATATTTTTATTTTGTATGTATTTCTTTGATACGTTTTAATATTTGATTGAATAGTTCTAAATAATCTTTTTCATCAAAGGTGGTTGTGTCAACCAAAATGGTTTGATTACCGTATAATGATGAATCAAATGGTTTCATAATTGATTGAAATGCTTCAAATTGAATCGTACCTGTTGAAGTATGCACTTTATGTCTTCTAGATTGTCTATCAAGATATCTTTGATATAGCACATGAGGACTTCCTGAAAGAAAGACAACAATCAGTTCATAACCTAATTCACTACATCTTCTTTTAATCTCTTCAACTTCATAAGGTCTAAAATTGCTTTCAAGTATGACTAAATCGTTAACAAGTAATGTTTGGACCATGCCATCTGCCATAAGCTTAAACGTTGCTTCACTTAATTTAAGGTTTTCTGCTCTGGTTTCAAAACCAATGGTATCTCCCAAAATTTCCTTGATTTTATCTTTACAAAACACTATAATCTTTAAATCATGACCTAATTGAGAGGCTATTGTGGACTTAAGAGCAGCAAGATGCCCTGTGATCATAATCACTTTCTTCATATACAATCAAATCCTTTCAAAGATGAATCCAATAACGCTTAATGTATCCATCTGTCTTGTAGACTTGATTTTCAAGAATTCCACCTTGGGATAAAATTACGGCTTCTGATCTCTTGTTTTCTTCATTGCACGTGACAAGCACCTTATCAAAACCTTTTTTTCTAGCAATATCTAAAGTGAGCTTTAAAATGAGCTTTCCATAACCATGACCACGATAAGATGGTGCAATACCATATCCTATATGGCCATCATAGGCGAGTAAGTGCTCATTAAGTCTTAATCTAAAGCTTACGACACCATATATATTGTTCTTTTCATCTGCTAACACATAAATCAATTCAGGAACAAGTTTTTCTGGCTCAATTAATCCTTGTTCACGCAGTGGCAATTCCTTGATGAAAGTTTCAAATGATCGATTTTGTAATTGTGAACTATAAGGAATAATTTTTGTTTCATTTTTCCATTCATCAAGATAGGCAATATATTTTTCTTTATCTAATAAAGTAGGAATTCTTAATGCTAATTTCATTTTCCATTACCGAATTTCCACCAAGAAAAAGTTGCATATGGGTAAAATCCAATATTATAGTAAAACTGTTGACCTGATCCAACAATAGCAACCTTTGCACCAGCAAACTGGCAACGCTTGAGCGCTTCATAAACCGCTGCTTTGCCAAGACCCATTTTTCGATAATGAGGATCAGTTGCTACCGGTTCAACTAAAGCAACTAAAGATCCTTCGCGGTACCAAGTACCACAATAAGATACAAATAAATCATTAGGAGAAACAATTGCAACATTTCTAGATAAATTTGCATGAGGTGCTGATAAACTGATTCTTCTATTTTCAAGTTCTGTTTGAGTCATGGTTGGTTCACCTTGATGATTAAACCCTCTCCATAAAACTTGATGATATTTTTTCAAATCATAATGATCTTTCATATTTTCAATATGATAATCATCAGGCAATTCGTAGACCAAAGGTTTATTGAGATCGAGTGCTGCAAGTTGTTCTTTTTCTTCTGTCGCAGACAAACCAAGCGATAAAGCGATGCGTTGCATCTCATGATCGTGGTCAGGAATCAACATTTTCAAGCCATCAGGGCCTTGCATATCTTTTATTGCATATCGTGCAATTTCTCTTTTTAAATAGCTGTAATGGTCATTTAAGACGTAGTAGGCTTCTCCAAATTTTGATTCGTAAGTGAGCAGTGCAACAATCTTGCCGTCTACTTCCCAAACACCAATGTTACCTAAATAATTAGCATCCAAATAAGGGAGTGAAAACATCCATTCCCATCTACCCCATGGAAAACTAATGGGTCTTAAGACATCATGTTGAATTTCAAAAAGAAATTCACTGACTTTCAAGAAGTCTTCTCCAAAATGTCCATAACCCTGCAAATCTTCTAAATAACGAAATTTAACCATATGTATTCCCCTTCTTCAAATGTCTGATTAAGACGTTCTATGCTATGTTATTAAATATAATCAACTCAAATATTCATAATCACTTTCAATAATCTTCTGATAAGATTGTGGATCATAGAATTTGATGATTTTTAATGCTCTTAAAGTATTAAATCTACTTTCTTTAGTTTCCTCAACTTTGAAATGAATCTTTCCTGAATACTGTTTTCCTGGAGTTATATAGCCTTTTTCCATTTGAGCAACGATTAAATCTAGTGCTTCTTGCATGCGCATGTCATAAGGCAACTTAATCATTTGAAAGTATTCTAGTGCTCTAAAGGCATCATATTTCCATCTCGTTGGATAATGAAATGTCATCATATCGTGATTGATGACTTCCTGAGTTCTAACTGACCGAAATAATCTTTTTCTTAATATAAATTCCCAAGCTTTGGGTACGGCTCTTGCGATATCGTCAAATCTATAGTCACACTCGTTTTTTTCATATTCGAATAAGGCTTCTAAGACAGAAATGGTTGTGTGTAGTGAGCTCTTCTTAGGCTTTTTCTCGCGTGACCATTCACAGTTCCATCCACCATCTCTAAACTGATGCTTCAAGATATAATCAATCATTTGGTTCATTCTTTCATCTTGCATTTGTCCATAGCATGCCATACCTAAAAGCATTGCTACAACACACATGTCTTGATATCTTTTTTTAGCAACTAAACCTTTATTAAACCAAAGATGATCAAGAAGATTAAGGACAGCTTCTTGGTATATCTGATTCATTGGATCAACTTCCATATATTTGAGTTCAAGTAAAGTGTAATGAGTTGATATCCATTTTGGTGAATAGATACCTCCACCCCACATCCTTTTTTTTACATCGTACAACTTGAAATATCGATCGATATATCCTTTGTCTTGATAAGGTGTTTTTTCATCTAGAAGATATTTTTTAGCTAAATATTGGATGACAGGATCTCCTTTTAATAGCCAATCAATTGGTTTCATAAGCCCTCCCCTTTCACTAAATGATCCAAAGGATCAAAGGTTAAAACCAGATCAACGCAAAGCATCGTTAAATCATAGCGGATTTCACCTCTATGCTTCCAATTTCTGCTATCCCACTCTTCAGAGGATAAGTCATCACCACCATAAACGATGGCACCATAATCGATACCTCTAAATTGGCTGACTGCAATCATTGCTGATTGTTCCATCTCAACGAGAATCGCACCTTCTTCTTTTCTTAAATCAATCTTGCTTCTTGTTTCACGGTAGAAAGCATCAGTTGTCCAGGTTTTACCTAAGATATAATCTATTTTTTCATTTTCTAAATATTGAGTAATCTTTTTAACAATTTTCTGATTCGCTTTAATCTCTCTACTGGGCTTGATATAATGGTAACTTGTGCCTTCATCTCTAATTGCTGAATCAATGACGATCAATTTTCCAACCGTCAAATCTGATCGTAGAACACCTCCGCCACCACAAAACATCACATATTTACTTCCTAATGCAATACATTCATCTAAAAACCCAGCACATAAAGGCGCACCGATTTTACCGGGAATGATTGCTACATCCTTATTAAAAAATTGGTAGATATCCAAATCATTTTCGCCATAAATTGTCGTCAATAGAAAAATTTCTTCTTTTTCAAGCAAAATCGAAATGACATCCTTAAAAAAACATACAACTAAATGACTAGGTAACCCTGGGTATTTAGAAGTAACTTGTCTGGGATTAATCAAAGCTTCTTGATTTGAATCAAATTCTAAGATTGGAAATTCTTTTTTAATATTCATAACAACCCCACCACATGCTAAAAGTAATTATTCAATGTTATCTTTAAAGTAAATTTG
>Ga0268276_1002444_pt1 | contig 15883 bp, 16 predicted proteins | sample saktaG_4_FD_190145 | JGI IMG/M metagenome (GOLD analysis project Ga0268276, IMG submission 190145) | Saline water microbial communities from Sakinaw Lake, British Columbia, Canada - sak_2010_1_5_45m | ecosystem: Environmental > Aquatic > Non-marine Saline and Alkaline > Saline ...
ATCTAATTGAATATTTAATTTGTTTGATAAATCTTTTCTTGAAATTTTTGGGTTATTAACTATTTCTAAAAATATTTTTGTTTCAAGTTCGGTTAAACCAACTAGGGGGGTAACTAGGGGGGTAACAAAAGAATTTTTTCTTTTAAATATTGTATAAAATTTATCACCTATTTCAAAAAATTCTGTTTTTGGTTCTTTTGAAAGAATTAATTTTATTCCCTTACCCCATTTTTCTATTAAATGAACTTTGTATAATAAATCAGCAATTAATTCATTTCTTCTTTCTGAAACGTTACCTCTTTTTATTTGCGAAATTGTAAGTCCTTTATACAACAAGCCTGGGCTTCTTATCTCTACTCTATTTTTGAATATTGCTAAATGCACTGAATCAGAATTAACATAATCACGATGACAAAAAGCGTTTATTATAGCTTCACGAAATGCACTCAAATCTATTTCAGGAACATCAATTCTTTCTAACCCTTCAATTTTCATACCCACATTAATATTTTTAACAAAATAATCTTCAGCTTTTTTAATAAGAAAAAATAAATCTCCTTCAAATTCCTGCATATCAATAGAAACTAGAGTATCATTTGTTGCAAAAATCGCACAACGAAGTTTTGCATTAATAAAAAAATTTTGGGGTTTTTTAGCAAAAAATAGTAATGCACAATTAAGTAATTTATTGTTTTTCATTACACCAAGTTTTTTCAACGAATTTTCTATTGTTGTATAGGATAAACCCACTTTTTTCAAATAATTTTTTAATTTTTCTTTACTTATATCCAAAAGTTTAGCTTCTTCGCACAATCTTTTATCCCAAGAATTATAACCTTCATTTTTTTCAATAATAATTTTTTCAAGAGCTTTTATAGATAATTGTTTATTTTCATTTCCTACTCGAACATAAGCCCTACCAAAAGCAAGGTAAAGGGATTCACTTCCAAAAAACTCTACTTGAATACATTTTTTCTCTTCAAACTCTATTTCTTTTACAATTAGATATATTTTTGGTTCAATTCCTTCAACTATTGATCTAGAAACATCACGCAAAGTTTTTTCAGAAATATCTTGCCCAACAATAGAACCATTATTACAAATTCCAAATAACACTAATCCTTTTTTGTGTTTATTTAACATTGCTACAATTGCAATAACTGCTTCATTAATTTCTGAAGTTGATTTTTTTAATTCAATACTTTCAGATTCTGTGAATTGCATTTACTCACCAAAGCAGTTACTTTGGATAATTTACTCATTTTAAACTTTTTTCAACCTTTTTGCCGGCGTATATTAAGTTTCATTAATAACACAAATAAAAATATTATTAGAATTAGTATTTACTTTCTATTAGCCATTTTAATTAGTTTTTTAACTTTAGATTTTTTATTTTTGTTACTAGCTCCTCTAGAGTGTTTTTGTTGTTTTTTACCAACCTTTTTTTTAGAAGTTTTTTTTACAATTCTTTTAGTTGATTTTTTAACAACTTTTTTCTTCTTAGCCATAGATTAATCACATTTTTATAAAAATAATTGATTAGTTGTGTTACATTTTCTGGACTCGGTGAAAAAGTTCCATGAACATTAGCTAATTCGAGCATAACCACTTAAGCGTGTTCTAATGGTGATCTTCTTCATGTAATGAAGCAAGCGTTGACAATTTTTGGTTTTAGGCAAAGAGATATAGTCCAGTCTTTGCTTCAATGGCCGATCAATTGTTAGAGGCTGTCATTAACATACCCTTTTCAGAGCAACCGATTAATCCATGTGTTTTCAACACACAACTAATCAACAACTAGTATTGTAACCATACCCTTACTTAATTTTATCGTGTTCGGAAAGCCAACCTAAAATTACGTCAAAAAGCGAACTAATAAAATGAGCCCTTTTGGGCTAAGTAAAATAAAATCCTTTTCCAGTAGGCTTTAAGAATTTACTTAAATGATAATTCTGTATGGCCCTATCAATCAAGAATCTTTCAATTACTATTGTTGATAAAGAAATATTTATCGAAGAAAGTTTAGGAATTGCAGATGGCTCAAAAGTAGGACTTATTGGAAGAAATGGAGTAGGAAAAACTACTCTGCTTAAAGCAATTTTAGGTAAAATTGAATATAGTGGAGATATTAGATTCAATGGTAAAGCAGCTTATTTTTCACAGCACATTGATTTAGATCCAACTAAAACTGGTTGGCAAACAATTGGAGAAAGTACTACTATTCACCACCAAAACGAATATGAAAAAGAAATTTTAGAAATTGAATCCCTTTTAGCAACGCCCCAAGTTTATGAAAATCATGACCGATTAAACAAATTAACTGAAAAATATTTAGAATTGCAAACCGCTTTAGCAAAACAAGAGAACACAAAACCAACTAGTAAAATTAAATCAATTTTAGCACTTCTTGAAGTTAAAGAAAGTTGGCTTGATCAATCAGTTGGTTCACTTTCAACTGGACAGCGAGCAATTATTGCACTAGCTCAAATTTTGTCTTCAGATGCAGATCTTTTACTACTTGATGAACCAACAAATCACTTGGATTTTAAAAGATTAAATATTTTAGAGAATTTTTTGAAAAATTTTAAAGGAACTGTACTAATGGTTACCCACGATAGATATTTTTTGGATCAAGTTTGTGATGCTATTGTAAAAATAGAAAATGGAAAGTGGATGAAATACACTGGAAATTATTCTGCATATGTAAAAACAAGAGAAGCAAATTTTTTAGCTCAACAAAAAGCATTTGAATTGGAAAATGAATATATTGCAAATGAAAAAGATAAAATTGCAAGAATCGGAAAAAGCCCTCTGCACGTAAAACAAGGAAAATATAGAGAAAAATTACTTGAGAAAAGAGAAATAATTGAAAAACCAGATATGGATAAAACTAGATTCCAAGCAATTATTGAAAGTACTCCAATACATGCTAATGTTGTTTTGGAACTAGAAGATTTAACCGTAGGTTATGATAAAAACAAACCATTAATTTCCCACATAAATTATAGAGTAAATGTTGGTGAAAGAGTTATTTTAATTGGAGAAAACGGAATCGGAAAAAGTACTTTGTTTAAAACAATTGAAGGAAGATTAAAACCATTAGGAGGAAAAGTACTATTACATTCTCAAGGAAAACTTGGTTACGTTGATCAGGAATTAAAAGATTTGACACATGATGGAACGCTTTATGATGAAATATATGCTCTTTTAAAAAATAATTACAAAACTCGCCAGCACTTATCTTTAGGCGGATTTATTGAAGATGAAGATGTAAATAAACCAATTTCACAATTATCTTTTGGAGAAAAATCAAGATTAAATTTAATTAAAGTATTAATTGACAAACCAAATATACTTTTACTTGATGAACCAACTAATCATATGGATCTTGATGCTCGAGAAATATTAGAAAACGCTTTTTTAAAATATGAAGGAGCAATTTTTGCAGTATCCCACGATAAATATTTCATTGAAAAAATAGCTCAAAGAGTGCTTAAGGTGAGCGAAGGAAAAATAGTTGAAGTTTCAATGAAACGAGAATAAAAAAACTAAAATTTCATTTTAAACAAATCCAACTGAAGCCAAAACATTTAATATCCAACCAATAATTTTAACCACATCAAAACTTTTTTTCTAGTTTAGCTACTTTAATTATTTTATCAATTATTTTTGTTGTTGATATCCCTAAAAAATCTTCTATTAAAATTATTTTCCCCCCATTACTTTCCACTGTAGGGCCTTCTATTCCAAGGTAACCTGTTTTTGATTTAATATGAAACGTGGGTTTAATTGTTTCCAACAGTTTATTAGGATTAGTTTCATCAAATATAACAACATAATTTACAACTTCAAGAGCAGCAAGCAATTCAGCCCTATCATTTTGTGAAATAATCGGCCTATTTTCGGATTTGTATTTTTGAACAGAAGAATCTGAATTTAAACCAACAATAAGAATATCACCATAAGATTTGGCTACAGCTAGCGACTTAACGTGCCCTGAATGCAAAATATCAAATGCTCCGTTTGTAGTTACAATTTTAATTTTTGGATTATTTTTTCTTAACCCATTAACAATTTTTGCAATTTCAATTTTTGTTTTAATTTTAGTATTCATTTTAATCACAATTAACATTATGCAAATAAAAAGTCAAAAGTAGTATAAAATAATACCTTTGAATAAGAATTTGAAATTAATTCACACCCAAAATAAAACTTCTAATGCACCCTTTTTCAAATACATTAAAAACATTAAATCCTTTTTCTTTTGTATTATTCTAATGGAGCTTATTTTAATTAATAGAAAAATGTCTGTATTTGTAATTTATTTAATTAGTTTGCTTACCATCAAAAATTTTTATCTCTTCTAAACCTGATTAATAATAATCAATATTCGCAGGGTAAGATTTTTTTAACCGCCATTTTTTTGAAATCTTTAACCTGGATTTTTTTGAATCCATACGGTCTTTAGAGGCATTATTTTGCGCATTTAATTCAGATTCATATTTATTTTTATTCGCTTTCATCATTTCATCCAAAAAAGCATAATTAAACGCTTTACCAGGAATTCTTTTTACTCCATGCCTTGCAGAATGTAGCGCATCACGAATAACATCAATTTCCCTTAACCTATTTTTCCTCTTCACAAAATCATCCGCTCTTTGCGATTTAAAAAAAGCATTTTCTCTTAGAGCTTTAATTTCAATAAGCGCCTTCTTTCGTCTTACAGACAATGGAAGAACTCTTGAAGCGATTATTGTAGATAACTTTTGTTTAAGCATACTATAAACATTAACAAAAGAAGTATAAAAAATATACCCTAAGTGGCTCAAATAAGAAAAATTAAACCTTTATAGTCATGCTACATTTTAATACCCCTACTAAGCATTAGTGAAAAGTCTTAATACTTCAAATTTATATAAAGTCTCAAACTAATATTACAAAAAACTATTCTACTATAATAAACCATTTATTTTTTTTGGTCTTGTAAATAAAACTAAACCAATTATGACCACAAATAAAACTTTTAATAATTATTTATTTTAAAAAGAACTTTTTTTATTCTTTTTTGGTTTTGCTTCTATTTGCACCCCTTTGTAAACATTAATACCAAGAGGTATTCCTATTGTCATACTAATAACCAACACTACAATAGCACCTATCACCAACAAAACGATTTTATAAAATTCTAAGAAAAAAGTTAAATCCACCCCTATTGAATATAGTGCAGTGAATACAAAAGTCATGTGGATTATCAAATCCATTATAAGCAAAATTCTATTTCGGTACTCAAAATCATAATCTTTTGATTTTTCTCGCACTATTCGTGAAACATAAAACCCACAAAGAATTACAAGAATTGCAATAATATATTTAGGAGAAGCAATCAGCACAGATTCAATAATGCTTGTCGTAAAATCAAGCCCCCACACTTTCAAAGCAAGTCTTAAAAATAATAAAAAAATTGCTGCACTAACAAACCAAGAAATAAATTTGAATGACATTATAAGTATCCCTTTTGATTCAGGATATAATTGAAACATTTTTAGAAGTTTATTAGAAACATTAGTAAGAAAAATTAACATTAATGCAGATAGAAGAATACCCAAGACTATTAATGCAGAAGGATACAAAATACTGTCAAATAAATTCTCAATCATTTTAAAACCTCATTATAATATTTAATTGTTCTTAATGCTATTGAGTTCCAATCAAATATTTTTGCTCTAATACTTGCTTGTTTTCCTATAATATTACAAGTTGATTCATCTTTTAAAAGTTCTTTTATTTTGCTAATCAAATCAACTGTGTTTTTTACAGTAAACCCCGCATCGCCAACTACTTCAGGAATACCACCTACATGAAACGCAACTACAGGCCTCCCAGTAGCCATTGCTTCAACAATACATAATCCGAAGGATTCATACTTTGATGGTTGAATATAAACTTGACAATCTTTGTACAATCCCCTTACAAAGTCCTGGCCTTGCGCTTTTAAAATCAAAGTTAATCTATTCCCATACACTTCTTTTTGTTTATGAATTATTTTTTCTATTTCTTTTAATTCGGGAGTTGGAGTTTCGTAAGGAGAACACATAGTAAAAGAAGCATTTGGAATAGTCATTACTTCTTCAATCAATTTTGGCATTAAATGAATTCCCTTATCCTTGCTAAATCTACCAATAAATAAAACATTTTTTTTAATTATTGGAGTATACTCAAATAAACTTAAATTAACCCCGTTAGGAATAACTCTCATTGACTTTAATTTGTAATGCTTTTTTCCTTCTTTTAACAAATCATTAGACACAAAAATTGCCCCATCACAATAATTTGTTGTGCTTTCAATCCATGAAATAAGATCCCCAAATTCTTTTTCTTCTTTACTTAATTGCTTCACGCGAAGTTTTTCTATTGCATGGAAAGTGTGAATCCATTTTATACCATACACTTTTTTTAGAATAAACGCTGCTTTTACTAATTCCCCATGAGTGTGTATCACATCAAATTTTTTCTTTGTATTCTCTCTTATTATTGACTTAACTACTTCAGATTCAAATAAATCATATTCCAAACGAGTTTTAGGCAGGTCTGAGTTTAATGGATTAAAAACCCTCTCAATAGGGTGAACAATAACTTTTCCTTCCTTGTAAATCCCCTCTTCTTTTCCAGTACAAAAAACATGCACTTCACAATTATGTTCTGAAAGATATTTTGCTAAATTTTGTGCATGAATAGCAGTACCATTATGGGATGGTTTTTCAAAATAATAAGTAATTAAAGCAATTTTTAATTTTGGTTTACTTAGTACATCCATTAGATTCAGACAACTATTAGTCACTTTTTGCCCAGTATTCAAAATGTTGGAAGGATCAAAATAACTTTCAAAATGATTTTTTTTCATAATTAAAACAACAAATTCAAGTTTATTAATGTTCGCTCAAAAACCTTTTAAAACGATTTTCAAATAATTCAAATTTAATTATCATCAAAAGATTTTTATTTGAGTTAGACCTTGTTTATTCATGGTAAGTGTAGAAGAAGCTTTTTTAGTAGTTGCAATGATAATCTTTGTAGGTTACTTTGGACTTTTATTTTTTAAAAAAACTAAAATTTCTGAAATAATTATTTTAATGATTATTGGTTTAGTCCTTGGTCCAATAGTTGGATTCATTGGTCAAACTGAAATAGGCGCATTTCAAGATTTTTTGCCATTTTTTGCAAGTTTTGCTTTACTTGTAATACTTTTTGAAGGAGGTATGCAATTAAATTTTTTTAAAACTTTACGCTCTCTCCCCGGTGCTTTTCTATTTACATTAATTGTTTTTATTTTGACTCTTATTTTAATCACTACTACTTGGTTTATTTTCACTCAAAACTTTTTACAAGGATTATTACTCGGAGCAATACTTGGCGGGACAAGTTCAGCAATAGTAATTCCCATAGTTAATAGCACTTCTGCTAAAGAGGAAACAAAAACTCTTTTAGGATTAGAGTCAGCATTAACAGATGCATTGTGTGTTATTGTTGCTGTTACTATTGCACAGATAATATTACTCCTTAATACGGGAAATGGGGCCTCAGTTACTCTTTCTGGGATTGGGACATCTCTACTTGGGGCATTTTGCATTGCAGCAGTACTTGGAGTAATATTTGGTTTTGTTTGGCTAAAACTTTTAACTTTCTTTGAGAAAAAACCCTATGAATATTTAGTAACCTTAGCGGCATTACTTTTCTTATACTCTATTGCCCAAATGTTTGGCGGAAATGGAGCAATTGCAGCACTAGTATTTGGAATTGTGCTTGGAAATAGTGAAGATTTAACTAATATGTTAAAATTTACTCCAAGAAAACTAGAGTCAACAATAAAATCTTTTCAAATGGAAGTTAGTTTTATTGTACGAACATTTTTCTTTGTATATTTGGGATTATTATTCAAGCCAACTTTTTTGAGTGATTGGTTTGTAATTATTAGCGCATTAGTAATTCTTGCAACAATAATAATTGCAAGATTTATTGGATCAATATTAATTAGCAAAGTTAACAAAATATTTATTGATGACAAATTAATTATTACTGCAATAGGCTCTAGAGGACTTGCAGCAGCAAGTTTGATGTCTGCTCCAATAATTGTGAGTCTACCATTAGGGCCAGTATTTAATCAAATGGCAGCAATTGTATTTTTAGTTATTTTTGGATCAAATATTTTAACAACCATAGGAACATTTATCTCAGAAAATAACTTTAAGAAAAAAATATCTTCTGAATCAGTTATTCAATAGAAAAAGAACTAGGTTTACTCACTTGAAAGATTTGAACCTTGCCCAAAGAGATTAACTTTGAACAAGGTTCTTTTTAACAAAATAATTTACTTTTTTATAAAAAAGTGAGTTAATGGCCTAATTGCTAATATTATTGTTGCTAACAAATACCAATACCAATCCAAAGATAATAGCACTGGCCAAAATTTAACTAACAACAGAGTAAAAAAGAACATAGTCCATTTTGTTAAACCTATATCCCAAAAATCCATGTTTTTATTTCTTTTATTCAACCAATCAATAACTTTCATGAAAAACCCCTCTTAATAGCAAGGAAGTAAAGACATAATAATTTAACGTAGTGAATTACCCCCTAAAAATTATTATTACTAAATAAATCAAATAAAGAAACAAAAAAGCAAGTCCTTCTAATTTTGTTAAATAATACCTTTTTCCAACAAAAATAAATGCAAATAATGCTCCTGTCGCCACAAGCAACATAATTAAGTCAAATACAATAAATTTTGGAAACATAATTGGATTAATTACTGCAGTGATTCCAAGAATCCAAAGCACGTTAAAGATATTACTCCCAACAACATTCCCTACTGCCAAATCAATATCATTCTTCATAGCAGCTTTAACTGAAGTAACTAATTCCGGTAGGGAAGTACCAATAGCAATTATTGTTGAAGCAATCAAAAATTCACTTATACCAAGACTCCGTGCAATTGTTGTTGCCCCATTTACAGTCCACTGACCACCAAAATAAAGAGCAACAAGACCACCAAAAATATATACCCCTATTTTGAAATTAGACAAAGATTTGATTTGTATGTCATCTACTTTTTTCGCTTTATCATTTTTAGCCATTGAATAAACGTAACTCAAAAAGATTAAGAAAAATATAATTAGAATTAAACCTTCGCTTCTCGTTAAAAACTTTATATCAATATTATCCAAAAACATTACATTAGAAAAAATGAACACAACCAAAACTGCAATAAAAGCCAAAGGAATTTCTTTCCAAATCGTAGAATGCTGTATCTTCATCTGAGTAATCAAAGCACAAATTCCTAAAATCAACAAAATATTTGACATATTACTTCCAATAATATTTCCAAAAGCAATGTCTCCGTTACCTGCAAAAGAAGCAAAAACATTTACTACTAACTCAGGAGTAGATGTACCAAAAGCAACAACAGTCAAACCAATAACTAGAGTAGAAATCCCAAGTTTTTTTGCAAGAGAAGAAGAACCATCAATTAAAAAGTCAGCACCCTTAATTAAAGCAATTAAACCAACAATTAGCATTAAATATTCAAGCACAAAACTCACTTTTTGTTTTTATTCTCAAGTTGATTTATTGATTTTTTTATTTCCTTTAGTTCAGCAATAATTTCTTTTTCTGAAAAAGATAATTCGCCTTTACTTGAATTCTTTTTACTAGATTCAGTTACATTATACAACATTACACCTACAAAAAGATTTATCACTACAAGAGCAGCGAGTATTACAAAACTAAAAAAGAAAACCCATGCATAAGGATTTCCACCCATCGCTGAAAATAATCTTGTATCCCAATTAGTTAGAGTTGCAACAGTAAAAAGAGTTATTATTGAAGACCCTAAAGTACCCCACCTATCCGGATCAATTTTACCAAATAAGTTAAACCCCATTATACCATAAGTGTAAAGCAAAAGCAAAAGCAAAATAAAAACAGATCCAATAGATTTAAAGGACTCAAAAAGAGCATCAATCATTATTTCCAAATTATTGAACTTACGCACAATTCTTATTATTCTCAAGAGTCTTGCAACCCTAAAAATAGTCACAAATGGACCTACTGAGGGGACAAAAGATAAAATAATTATTGAAAAATCAAAAAAGTCCCAAGGGTTGAAAAAATATTTTGAAACTAAAGGATATACTGCCACAATCTTTATTATTGCTTCAATAACAAAAACAAATAATGCAAAAGAATTAATAAAACTGAATAAAAATCGAAAAGCTGATAAAGAAGAATACGTTTCAAGACCTAGTATAAGCGCATTAATTACTATGATTACAATTATCCCCCAATTGAAATAATTTGATTCTGAAATATTTTTGCAACTATTAATAAAATAATTATTTTTCATAAAAAAACACAAAAAAAATAATAGTTAAATTAATTATTCTTCAATTAACTTTGTCAAATTATCCCCAGCAACAATCTCAGGGACAATAACTATTTTCGCGCCTGCTTTTTTTAATTTTGAAACAAATTTTTGTTCATTTGCCCTAGAATATACATCAATGGAAGGATTAATTTCTTTAGCAGCAAGAGTAGCTAGAATATTAGTTTCTGTTTTTGGGAGAGTTAAAATTATTTTAGTGGCTTTCTTAATACCAGCCCCTATCAAAACAACATCCTCTTCAGCATTACCTTCAAAAACAGAGAATCCTTTTCTTTTTAGTGCTTTAACAGTTTCAGAATTATTTTCAATAATAATAAAATTCTTTTTCTTTTTTAATAAATTTGAAGCAATCTCTCCGCCTATTCTTCCTCCACCAACTATTATAACATGCTTATTCTTAAGAGACATAACTAAACTATCTACCTTTTTGTTTAAATACTTTTGCAAATTACCATCAAGAAGCATATCCGCAACACTCCAAAGCACCCACCATATCAAAAATACTCCTACAATTCCTAAGAATATCTCTAATAACCTCTCAGACAAACTACTATCATCAGAAAATACAAAAGCTAGGGTTTGGACTGTTCTAAAAGTAGCATCTTCAAAAGAAACTCCAGTTAGTACTACAAACCCAATAGTACCTAAAATAATTAAGAAAACTATCACCCAAAAGAATATCTTTATTCGCCTTGGAAATTCATCAATTTCTTTTATAGGATTTGAGTGAGACATAATTACTTAATAAATAATAAAATAGAAGTATAAAAACTATCGCATTACTCCTAAAAACAACTCATGACTTCTTAAACCTAAAAACAATTATTGCCCTTAAGTAACATTTTTTTAAAGAATCAATCTAATAAAATTACTGAAAGTAGAATGATAAGACTAAACAAAACCTTGCTAGAGTTAAATTAAAAAAAATAGTTTAATTAAATTTATAATTTAAAAAAAGACTTTATTTTCTGCTTTAAATTATTTAATTTCATAATTAAAATGTTCAGGAGCATTTTTCTTTCTCTGATTAAGATAATTTAAATGCTTCATTTTTTCGGCTAAAAATTTATTAAAATCAGTCCCGTGAGTTTCAATTAATGTCGCAGTATAATGCCCACCTAAAAAATGAGGGATAATTACATAACTTGCCCCTTCTTCATAAAGTTTTATTGCATCATCAGCATGGTACGAAATTAAAATAGAGATAATGTTTTTGTTTATCTTATTTACCTTTTCAAGAAGCATAAGATTAGTATTAAAATCAGGAATAGTAGATACAATCATTTTCGTTTTCTTAAGGGGTAATTCATCAATAAAATCCGAATCAGAACTATCTCCATAAACTACCTCAATTCCTTTCTTCTCAAAATCCTTTACTTTTTGAGGATCATATTCAACAACAAAATACTTTGAATTAGTTTTATCAAAAGCTTTTAACACATCATACCCAATTCTATTACACCCAAATAAAATGCAATCATAATTACCCAAATTCTTTTCTTTATTCCCGTTGATAATATTCTTTCTTTCAAAGATAGTTAAGAACTTCTCAAAAAAAGGATATATTTTTTCTGAATACAAAATCATGTAACTCGAACCAGCAATTGTAATTAATCCAACCGAAGTAATTAATAAGAGCAAATCTTGACTTAAATGTCCCATCTTTATCCCAAGCACTACCAAAATTATAGAAAACTCACTAATTTGCGCTACAGTAAGCCCTGCAAGGAAACTATTTCTTTTAGTATAACCCATAAAGCCCATTAATATTATTACAATTAACGGATTTCCTACTAAAATAAAAGTTGAAAAAACTATTATAGGAATTATAAAATTTTGAATATTTCCAAACATTAATTGCGCTCCAAGCCCAATAAAAAACAAAACCAAGAAAAAATCCCTTATCACTCTTAATTTTGAACTCACTTCAAAGCGATAAGGTGAGAGAGCTAAGGTAAACCCCGCAAGCAAAGCCCCTATTTCCATTGAAAAACCAACAGTTTGAAAAACTGCAGCTAAAACAAAACACCAACCTAAAGAAAATAATAACAAAAACTCTTGAGATTTTGAAATAAAATCCATTAACTTAGGAAGAACTTTAAACCCTATAATAAATACAAAAATTATTAGCAAAATTCCTTTTACAATAATTAAAGGAAGAACATTAAATAGTCCTTCTCCAGAAGGAATAGCAGTAATAATCAAAAGCAAAAACATTGCAATCAAATCTTGGACAATCAAAAAACCAATTGCAATTTTACCATACAATGTTTCAGTATCTCCTCTGTCAGTTAAAAGTTTCATTATAATTATAGTACTACTAAAAGTGAGGGCTATTGCAATATAAAAAGAAGAAACTAAATCAAACCCTAACATTACACTTATTACAAAACCAATAATAGATGTGAACAAAACTTGACCCACACCAGTAATAAGTGAAACCTTACCCACTTCTTTAATTACTTTAGGATTTAACCCCAAACCAACTACAAAAAGAAGAAGAGCTATCCCCATTCTTGAGAAAACATCAAGCAACTCATAAGACTCAACTAAATTAAGAAAATAAGGACCTACAACTATTCCTGAAGCAATATAAGAAATTATTAAGGGTTGTTTTAGAAACTTAGCAAGAAACGCAAAAAAAATAGTAACTCCTACAATTAAAGAAACTTGTATAAAAAATTCCATCAAAACACTTACCTAAAATAGAAATTCTTATATATAAACATTAGTTAAAACTCTATTAATTTAATTAAAATGTTAGTTAAGAAAAAATTATTTAACAAATTTTTTTAATAACTGCATAAAACCGCCATTTCCCCCACCCATAATCTCTGAAGGAATTACATAAACTACAGTCTTACTTTTTTCAGTACTCAAAGAGTGTATTGTTTGCAAAGTTCTTAACATTACTCCGCCATTAACACTAGTCAATTCAAGAGCAGCCTCCCTTAAGTTCTTTGAAGATTCAAGCTCCCCTTGCGCTCTAAGTAATATAGCTCTTTTTTCTCTCTCAGCCTCTGCTTCTTGAGAAATTATTCTAACCAAACTATCAGGGAGAATTATCTCTTTTAATTCAACAGTATCCACTTTTATTCCCCAAGGATCAGTGATTTTGTCAAGAATAACTTGTATCTTTTTTGCGGTAGCATCTCTTTGGGATAATAACTCATCAAGACTTATTTCCCCAATTATTTCTCTCATAGTGGTTTGAGAAATCTGACTAACTGCATATTTATAATCACTCACTTCAACAATAGCTTTTTTTGAATCACTAACATTATAGTAAACAACCGCATTTACAATTGCAGAAATATTATCCTTAGTCATTATATCTTGTTTAGGAACATCAATAACAGTAGTTCTAATATCTACTTTATACCATCTTTGAAATAAAGGAATTACAAACCTTAGCCCTGGTTGCATTAATCCAGAGTACTTTCCTAAAGTGAATTTTACTCCCCTCTCATACTCATTAACTATCTTTATTGAAGCAAAAATCAAAATCCCTATTAGAATTACTAACGGAAAGAAAATTACTGATAATAAAATAACAATTATACTAAAAGCATCCATTTACTTCTTCCCCCTTTTTTTGTAACCCTCATAAGATTTAACCATGTCCAAAGGAACAAAGAATATTGTTTCATTTGAAGAATCTGAAGATATATTATCCAATTCTTGTAAAGTTCTAAGATTAAGTCCCCCATCCACACTACCTATAATATGAGCCGCTTTTGAAACAATTTTTGCAGCCTGTGCTTCCCCACTAGCTTTTATCACAGAAGCTCTTCTTATCCTCTCAGCTTCAGCCGCCTTAGCCATTACAGTCTTCATTGATTCAGGCAATTCTATGTGCTTTAATTCAACTGATTCCACTTTAATTCCCCAAGGATCACTTGCCTTATCAACTATCTCCTTAATCTTTCCAGAAGCTTCATCCCTATTACTTAAAACTTCATCAAGAGTCATTTCCCCAACAACATTACGCATTGCAGTCTGAGCCAATTGACTTATCGCGTACTCAAAATTATCAACTTTTATTATTGACTTCTCAGCATCACTAGCTATTATTTTATAATAAATAACTGCATCAATACTTACAGAAACATTATCTTTTGTTATTGGCGATTGTTGAGGCACATCAACAACATTAAGCCTCAAATCCACAGTAGATACTCTTTGCACAATAGGCAAAACTACATTTAACCCAGGAAAAAGCATCCCATCATATTTTCCAAAAGAAAATACTATACCCCTCTCAAATTCATAAATTACTTTTATTGAACTTGAAAAAAGAAAAAAGAAAACAACCAATAAAGGAAAAAAGAAGAAAGGAAAAGACATTAAAGAAATTAAAATTACTACCCCAAAAACTGAAAGAAAAATTAACCAAAATTTTGAGAACAAATTCATAACAAAATTAACTCAATTAGTTTATTTAAACCTATTGGAAAAAATATAAATTAACTTTTTATGAAACTAATATCACCAAACCAAACACAAGCTAGAGTTTGGTGATAACAAAAAATGTTAAATCTTAAAATTAAAAAATATAAAAAAAATTATTGAAAAAAAACTTTGCCATAGAAGTACTTGACCCTAAAACAAAAGAATATAAACAAAAAAACCTAACTTATTCTTGATATGGCTAGTGAATTTGTTAAAATTATTGCTACTATTGGTCCAAAAAGTTTTTCGTTTAGTGTTTTAAAAAAAATGAAGAAAGAGGGAGCTAATATTGGTAGAATTAACACAAAATATGGTTGTGAAAAGGAGTGGAATCAAACAATAAATTATTTAAAGAAATTAAATTTTGAAATTATGGTTGATATTAAAGGAGAAAAAGTTTTGGATTGGGTTAATACAAAAAAGATTGACTACTTAGCACTCTCTTTTGCGTCTTCTAAAAAACAAATTAATAATATTAGAAACAAAATTAAAGACTCGAGTGTGAAAATAATATCAAAAATTGAGTCAAAGAATGGAGTAAAAAATATTGACCAAATAATCTTAGCGAGTGACGGACTAATGGTTGCGCGTGGAGATTTGTCAAAGAATATTTCTTTTGAAAAAGTCCCTTATTTTAAAAGATTAATAATAAAGAGGTGTAAGGAAGAAAAAAAATTTGTTATTGTAGCAACCGAAATGTTAATCTCAATGGTGTCTTTGAAAGTCCCAAAAATTTCTGAGGTAGATGATGTTTTTGAAGCAGTTGTGGATAACGCTGATGCAGTAATGCTTTCCGAAGAAACTACTATTGGAAAACATCCCCCCATTGTTGTTAAAACAATGCGAAGAATAGTGAAAAGTGCAGAGAACTATAAGAGAAAATTTGCAATATGCAATTAATGCACTAAAATAAATCTTAATAAAATAAAATCAAAAAACTAATTCCAGAAAGAAGTTGCGGTGCCTAACAAAGAGCAAAAAAATTTATACAAC
>Ga0268276_1002448_pt1 | contig 15863 bp, 15 predicted proteins | sample saktaG_4_FD_190145 | JGI IMG/M metagenome (GOLD analysis project Ga0268276, IMG submission 190145) | Saline water microbial communities from Sakinaw Lake, British Columbia, Canada - sak_2010_1_5_45m | ecosystem: Environmental > Aquatic > Non-marine Saline and Alkaline > Saline ...
AATATCTTTATCTTGGAAAGCTTGAAGATGAGCAGGAGTAGCTATACCCAAGCGATCCCCGGTACCAAAAGATGGTTTAAGACCACAAAAAGAAGGATTGAGGCAAGGAAATATTCCTCGCAGTAAATTAAGATTACGGTGATTTAAGTTGCATCTCTTTACTACCAATTCATATTTATCAATTTTGATTTCTTCTAAATTATCACCTTCAAATTCTTTACAAATTCCATGAGTACCAACAACTACTAAATATTTATTCTGGCTGTCTCTAACCATGAAAAAATAATTATCTTTCTCTGACTTTATAGAAGATGGATAGGTCTTATATCTACCACTATAATACTTATCGAATAAATGCAAAATATCCTGCTTATTCATTCAGAACCTCCGTATAAATATTCATTTTTTTGTTATTGTAAGCCTAAATTTATTTATGTTTAGTCATTTTATAAGATAGAATGTCATCAGAGTTATGAAAATTCAAATCTTAAAAAATCTAATTAAATACAACACTTGGTAACCACATTGCAAAAAATGGCACATAGGTAACTAATAATACTACCAAAACCATCGCTATATAAAATGGCCATAAGACTCTTACTACCTGTTCAACCTTCATTTTTCCCACGATACATCCTACAAATAAAGTATTCCCTACTGGCGGGGTGCATAGACCTATTCCCAAATTCATTAACATTATTATACCAAAATGTATAGGACTCACTCCCAAATTGGTAACTATAGGTAAAAATATGGGTGTAGTAATGAGTATAAGAGGAGCCATGTCCATAATCATTCCCAATAATAAAAGTACAATATTTATTGTTAACAAAAGAATATATTTATTACTAGAAATATTGAGCACTGCCTGAGCAATTATATTTGGAATTCTCAAATAAGCCATCAACCAAGCAAAAGTGGAAGCCGAAGCAATTAAAAACATCACGGAAATAATCGTTTTACTTGCCCCCCAGAATATTTCCCAAAACTTTGAAAAGGTCAGTTCCTTATATATGAAGAATGCTATAAAAAGTGCATAGACTACTGCAAAGGCTGATGCTTCAGTAGCAGTGAATATTCCACTTAATATTCCTCCTAAGATAATTACAATAGTAAAAAGTCCAAAAAAAGCTTCTCTGGATATTTTTAGAGCATCTTTAAATTTCATTTTCTTTTCTACCGGATAATTTTTTTTAACAGCAATAATATAGGCAGGTATCATTAAAAACAATCCAATCATTACTCCAGGAATAGCTCCAGCCAAGAATAACCTACCTATGGAAAGACCACCTGCCGCATAAGCATAAATTATGGCATTATGGCTAGGAGGGATTACCAATCCTTGAGTAGAAGAAGTAATAGTAACTGCAATTGAATAGTCCCGGTCATAACCCTTTTTTACCATTGCCGGAATAAGAATTGAACCAATAGATGCAGTATCTGCAACCGAAGAACCAGACATACCCCCAAAAAACATACTTGCTACTATATTTGCAAAAGCCAAACCACCTCGTATCCTTCCAACTAATAAATTAGAAAAGTCCACCAGCCTTCTGGCAATACCTGAATCTGACATAATTTGACCAGCAAGAATAAAAAATGGAATAGCCATAAGGGAAAAATTATCTAAAACATCACTCATTTTTTGACCAATTACCATAAGGGGGATCTTTAAATAAAGCATGGTGAAAATTGAAGATATTGAAAGTGTAAAGGAGATAGGTATTCCAAAAAGTAAGAGAACTAAAAAACTACCGAATAGTATAATTATTGCCCAATCCATTATCGTCTCCCTCTTTTAATCTAATTAAAAGTTCTCCCGCGAAAATTATCATAACTATTCCTGCAATAGGTAAAGCAAGGTAGGTGTAAGGAACAGGAAGGCCGGTAGCAGGGATAACTTGAAATTTAGTAAGCTTCATAATCTGTATTCCACATACTATTTCTATAAGTCCAAAACCAATATATAGAAAAATTTCACCATATTTTATAAATTTTTCCTGTTTTTTTAAGAATTTCTTTAAAAAAAATTCTAAAGAAATATGAAGATAATAATAAACTCCTAGAGATCCTCCAATGAGCCCAAAATAGATCATAAGAACTCCAACTGTCTCCTCTGCCCAAGTGAGAGGGGAATTAAAAGCATATCTCATCACTACCTGAAGAAAAGTAATGAAAACCATAGAGAGAAGCAAAAATATCAGAAAATATTTCAAAAAATGATCAAGCTTCTGGGATATTTTTTCCACTTTTATTATTCTCCTTAAATTTTTTAAAGAAAGAGGTTAGATAAGGATTTTTTATTCACATACCAAAAATTTCTTTATTTTGCTAATTTCTGAATCTGCTCAATTAAATCAAGATATTTACTTGCATATTTTTCATAAACTGGTTTAACTGCTTCTATAAAGGGACCTTTTTCCGGAGTACTTACTTTACAACCGGCTTCCTTTACTATATTCATAGAACTTACTTCATCTTTTAACCAAAGTTTTCTTTGAAGTTCCTGAGCAGCAATAGCAGCCATCTTAATTATTTGTTTATCTGTATCAGAAAGAGCATTCCAAGTTTTAACACTCATTAATACTATCTCAGGTACCATAGCATGTCCATCCAGAGAATAGTATTTTGCTATTTCATAATGGCTTGTTTCATAATAACTTGGTGCATTATTCTCTGCAGCATCAAGAACTCCGGTTTGTAGCGCACTATAAACTTCTTCAAAAGCCATAGGTATAGGATTCCCACCCATGGCAGTGACCATATCCATCATTACGGGGCTCTTCTGTGTTCTGACCTTCATCCCCTTTAAATCTGCTGGAGAATTAATTGGCTTCTTAACGGTGTAAAAACTTCTTGCTCCAGAATCCATATATGCTAACCCGATAAATCCAGTAGGTTCTATTTCGGCTAACATAGTTTGCCCAATTTCTCCTTCTAAAACCGTCCACATATGTTCTCTGCTGGCAAAAATATAAGGAAGGGCAAAAACAGCCATTTTTGGATAAACTGATATTACAGGAGAAACTGAAACCCGGTTAATATCTATTACTCCCATCTGAGTTTGTTCAATAGATTCTTTTTCAGATCCTAAAACTGCCCCTGGATATACATCAATTTTGATTCTTCCATTTGTCCACATTTCGGTTAACTTACCCATAAGTCTTAGTCCTTCAACTGTAGAGTATCCTTCTTGATGATCACAGGCAGCTTTTAGAATTATTACATCTCCTTTTTTCTCCATAGCCATACTAAAACTGGAAATTAACATTAGAGTTAAAATTGCAACCGAAAAAATTATTAATAGTTTTTTCATTTTAATTTTTCCTCCTTTTTATTAATTCAAATTTTAAATCTAAAAATCCTCGCTACTACTCATTCTACCCTTTACTCTTTCACCTTCCTATACCTAACCTCTTCCTTAAATACATACAATTTTTCTTTTTTTCTATAGAATAAGAAATTTTATTAATAAATCTATTCTGTTATATCAACTTATCTAAAAATTATAATTTTAATAAACTAAATTTTTAATTCACAATAATATTATATAACTAATATCATTTAATAACCAGTTAAAATTCGTATCTCGTATCTCGTATCTCTTGAATCGTATCTCCTTTTTTAGCATGCAGTGTATGGGATATAAAATAATTTAATTAATTATCGTTCTCACCTTTTAAATTAAAAATTCTCACCTGATTTTTATACATCAATGACTTTACTGACTCCACTCCACCATTATAGGACATCTGCCCCTCTGAAACTAACTTTCCCATTACTCTACATATTATCCTGTCAAAAACCTCAAACCTGCTTCCTTCCGATAAAATCTTCCTTCCGTCACATACTGGTCCACCACTTGAAGTGAGAAGAGAGGCCCCTGCAAGGTGAAGTAAATATTGTTCCATAATATAAGGAGTATCATTCTGCCACCAAGGGAAACCAGAATGGACGTTAGGGAAGGCTCTTTCCAACATTAAATTAGTATGAGCAAATACTTGGTTCATTGGATACAAAATTAAATGACTTTGATTTTTATCTTCCCCACTAAAAAATCTTTCTAACAAAGGTTGTAAATTTTCAACAATATTTACGTTTTCAGCTGAAATATCACCTCCTACATCAGTTCCCCAATTTTTAAATAAATATTCATTTGCATTTCTAATTGCTCCATAATGGATTTGGGTAACCATACCTTTTTCTTGATTCATAGCACAGAATTGATGCATCATATAGGAAATAAATTCTTTTGCTTCAATAGATCTAAGATTAAATTTCACTTCTTTATCGTAGGCTTGTTGGAAAATTTGCTCAGCTCTTTTTTGACTAATTTTTAAACCATAAGGTTCTAATAAACCATGGTCACTTGCCTTTGCTCCTCTTCCAGCAAAATAAGTATGTCTTATCCTTAAAACTTCAACTAACCCCTTAAGAGTGGTATTCTGCCCGGTTAGTTGACAAATTTTTTCTACATTAAACTTCCAATTATTATCAAATAAATTACAATAAGCATCCGGTCGAAAAGTAGGTAAAAAAGTTATACCTTCTATTTTTTGGGCTGTCTTGTGATATATTAAATCATCTGCAGGATCATCTGTAGTAAAAATAATTCTTGCCCCAATTTTCTTTAATATAGCCTGGGGCAACATGTCCTTTTGTTTTAAACAATCATTTGCTTTTTTCCATACTCTATTTGCGGTCTCTGCACTCAATAATTCCTCGATTCCAAACATCCTCTTTAAATCTAAATGCATCCATTGATGAGCATGATTTCCTTCAAGATTAGGAAAAACTTTACATAAGGATACCCACTTATTATAATCTGAAATCTGAGGGTCCCGAGCAAATTTTTGAGAAAAACCAGGAATTTTTGCAGCCAATTGAATAATATAATGGTCACAATTTTTATATTCTTCTCTCGTCTCCAGAACTTCGGCCCTCCAAATATTAGGAAAAGGCTTATTTTCTACAATCTGTCTTAAATTATGATGTGTGTGAGTATCAACGATACCTACCTCTCGCCTAAATGGAACGGCAATATCATGGTAAAATTTTACTCCTTCAGTTGTATCCAATAACCAATTTTTCCCTAAAAATTTTTCTTCCATCTTTCTCTCCAATTAATCTGATATTTTTGAAATATGACTGAAGTTTTATAAATACGAATCTCTTTAATATTTTTCTTCTCATCCCGTTATAACCAGATATTAATAAAAATATTTTGCGATTTTTTAAAAAAATAATATATCTATTGCTTAATAGAATCTAAATGAGAAGATGTAATCACTCTGGTAATTTTAAACATTTCTTTTAACACTAAGGCAGCTGCCCCTATAACGGTACAATCTTTTCCCAAACTTACAAGTATAATTTTAGCCACTTTAGCAGAAACAGAAAAGGCTCTTTTTTGCACTGCCTTTTTCAAAGGCTCAAAAATAAGATCCCCAGCTCGGGCTACTCCACCTCCCACAATTACCAACTCAGGATTAAAAAGATTAATAATATTAGCTACCCCGGTACCTAAATATTCTCCCGTTTCCTCCATAATACTTCGTCCCAATCTATCTCCTTGATTAGCTGCTGTAGCTACAATTTCCGCACTAATTTGATTCAAATCATAATTTGCTAATTCAGAAATTAATGATTTCTCATCTTCTTTAATTGCCTTAATTGCTCTTTTTGCGATAGCTTGACCTGAAGCCATGACTTCAAGACACCCATTATTACCACAACTACACTTCGGACCATTATAATCAACAGTAGTATGCCCAATCTCTCCAGTGCAGTTACTTTCTCCATGGAAAAGTTCTCCATTAATAACTACTCCGGCTCCAATTCCCATCCCCACATTAATAAAAACAAAATTTTTTACCCCCTGTCCTTTTCCAAACTCAGATTCAGCTAAAGCCATGGCATTAACATTATTATCGACAAAAACAGGAATGTGGAATTCTTTTTTTAACATGTCCCTTAAGGGAGTATCTTTCCATCCAAAATTTGGGGTAATGAGCATCGTACCTTTTTTGTCTATTAAACCTGGAGCTGCTACTCCGATGCCAGCTATCTTTTTCCATTGTATTTTAGAATCTTTAACAATATTATGGATATTAGCTATTAGTTTTTCTATAATCTTATCTTTATCTTGGTGACAATTAGTAGGATATTCAATTCTTTTCTCAATCTTGCCTAACAAATCAGTAATAACAATTGTAGTGTGGAGAGTCCCTAAATCAATCCCTATCGAGTAGTAGGCTTTGGAATTCAACTCAAGCAAAATAGCTTTCCGCCCCACCCCTGAGGAAGTTAATCCAATTTCTTTTATTAAATCTTTTTTAATTAAATAGTCAACGATGTTGGATACGGTAGAACGTGTAAGTTTAGTTATTTTGGAAATATCTGCGCGGGAAATAGGGCCTTTATCTTTGATCAAATTTAAAATGAGGGAACGGTTTATTTTTTGAACTAATCTAAGATTTCCTGTTTTAGTGTACAATATTTTATATCCTTTTTATAAAAATATAATTGTTTGTTCATTAAACATTCAATTGAATTTTATAACTATTCTAAAAAAATGTCAATAATATATACGCAATGTATACGCAAAGACAAATAAATCTTGATATTAATTCATTAATAATCAAAACATTTACTTATAATTATCCTCTTTTTTGGTTGTATCTGGAGGAAAACATCTAATTAAATGTAAAGGTTGCACCGAGCAAATATTCTTAAAATTTAATTTATCTAAACATGCAGGTAAAAATATTTTATCGCCCTTATTAATCAGCATACTTTTGTTCTCATATATTATTTTACCGTTTCCTGAAATTACAATAATAATTGAAAAAATATTTTCTGATCTAATTGAAAAAGAATTGTATATTAAAAGGGATCTCATACTAAAATAAGGTATTCGTTTGCCATCAATAAGAATTTCTTCATAAGCAAAATCAGATTGATAATTAATAATTGGCTTTAAAAGCCAACGTTTTAAAGTCTCCCGCCTTGATAAACTCTGATAACTAAAACATTCAAATATGTTATCAAAGCCAATCCCTTGGTGACAAAGTATGTCAGGTATCTTTTTTCCTGAAGGTGTAGTTCTTTCTACTCTTATCGTATAATCCGTTGGCTCTTGAATTTCCACAAGAAAACAACCAGGTCCTATAGCATGTGGTACACCGCCTTCTAACAAAAAAACTTGACCTGGTTTTATATAAAATTTATGCAAAGAACCTAACATTGCTTCTATATTCTGTTTGTAAAATAATTGTTTCCATTTTTCTTTATTCATTTCAGGCTTAAAGCCTAACATAATATAAGGTGGCTCTTGCCCATTGTTACGCCCACCCAATATATACCATGCCTCAGTTTTTCCAAATTGGGAATGAAATAATTGTTTTGCAATTTTGCTATCTGGGTGAACCTGAATAGTTAATCTCTCAGCCGAATCTATTAATTTTACCAAAATACCTAGATTGCAACCATATTTTTCTACATGTTCTTTTCCAAGAAATATATCTGGCGCACTATTTATTAAATCTGATAAAAAAATTCTACTATCACCAGATTTTATATAACTAAGGCCTTCATTTTTACCATGCTTTATCACATTTCGCGCTCTCGTTACTGATGCTACCCATTCCTCAGGAAAATCACCATCTGTAGAGATATTTTTTACTCCTTGCCAATCTTCAAGTAACTTACCTCCTTTGTAAGTTCTCCATACACGATTTGAAGATAGTTTCAACGGGCGTAAGTAATTCAACATTGTTTTCTCCTTAATGGTTATTTCAGTAATCGCCTAAGAATATTAAAGTAATTCTATTCTATTACTCCTACATTTTCTGTAATTCTACTTGAATTCATTAAAAAAACCCCTTTTATCGACGACAATAATTTTAATAAATATAATTCCTGTTCATCAGGTGTCCAATTAAAAAAATTTATTAATACCTCCGACAAATGTTATCATATCTCCATACTTTTCGATTAGTTTAACAACATTCATCCCGTCATGAGGATCTAGAGAATTTAATATATCTATACCGATATCATAAAGGCATCTAAGGATTTTGTTAATATTTCCGTGACTATGCATATATGTGTACTAATGCCACATAAGAATGACATAACTACACTAAATTATTGTGCCATTTTTGAAAATAGCTCCTGTAAAGCTTTGGACTAATCAATAGATTTGTTCCACTCCCCAAATCATCACAAAAGTAGATAAGGCCAAAACCTTCATCTAATAAATGTTTTGTATTACTTATTTATCCGAAGACATTTGTTTAAATTTAATTTCTGGATAAAAATTATAATTCTCTGGAGAGGTTGGTGGAGAGTACACAAAAATAACTTCACAGTTTTCATCACCCATATTTCTTATCATATGTTTAGATCCTGAAGGAAATAGAATTGCATCCCCAGTGGTAAAAGTTGTAATATCTCCATCTACCCAAGCTTCACCATCTCCTTTACAAATATAGATAATTTCTTCTACTCTAGGATGAGAATGGCAAGGCTTTACTGTACTTCCAACAGGAACCCAAATTATTCCGAAGGTTAATTTTTCTGATCCGCAAGATTCTGGAGTAATCATCAATTTCATATCTCTTCCAGTTAGTTTTTTAATTTCAATATCATCGATAGAAACTTTTCTTATGCTCACACTTACCCTCCTATGTTTAAAGATATAAATACTTCATTAAGATTTCAAATATTAACCAAATCCTTTTAAACATATACTTCAACTAATTTTCCAATATAATTATTTTGAATCAAGTGAAATAGGGAAACATTAAAATTAATTAATTTTTTATATTTAATTAATCTTATTATAATTGAAAATACTAATTTTTCTTAGAATTATTTACCTCATAAATAGGCCACCATTTACATCAATAGTTTCTCCTGTAATAAAATCATTTTCAATTAAAAATTTTATTGTACTTGCGATATGAATTGCCTCTCCTATTCTTTTAATAGGGGTAATCTCCTTAAATTTTTTCATTTTCTCCGGAGTTGACACTTTCTTGTGAAATGGAGTATCTATTACTCCTGGAGCTACCGCATTTACTCTAATTTTAGGAGCTAACTCATTAGCTAATCCTCTAGTAAAAGAATCAACCGCTCCTTTACATGCTCCATAAATTGTTGCTGAAGGAGCTCCATGACGCATTGCAATAGAACTTATATTAATAATATTTGGATCATCTCCTTTTTCCAGTAAAGGTATACAAAGAGATGATATCTTCATAGTAGAAAATGTATTCAAAGAAAAAGTTTCTAACATCAGTTTCCATTCTAATTCTTGCGCAGCTTGTCTACGAATCAAACCACCAGCATTATTAATTAAAACATCAAGTTTAGAATATCTATCAGCAACTTTTTTAACCAATCTTATACAAGCCTCTTCAGAAGTTAAATCCTCTTGAACAATAAAAGCTTCTCCTCCATTTTCCTCAACATCTTTTGCAACTTTCTCAGCTGCCTCTTTAGAACTATAATAATGTACAATGATTTTATTTTGGGGAGCCAATAGCTTAGCAGTTGCTGCTCCCAAACCTGTACTTGCTCCAGTAATAAGTATCATTTTAGACATTTTTTTATCTTTCAAACTCCTTTCTATATATTTTTCTATAAATTATTAATATACTAAAATATTTTTTACTTAAGGTTTAAGTATAACTTTAATTCCTTCTTTTGCTTCTATCAAGTCAAACCCTTTTTTCCAATCATCTATTTTCAATTCATGGGTAATTAAGCCACTTAAATTGACCTGCTTAGTTCTTAATAAATTCAGAGTCTTTTCCCAAACATCCCAAGTGTGGCTAAAAGTACCTCTTAGAGTAAGTGACTTTTCTAATAACTTGTCTATACTAAAGTTAATAGGCTTCGGACCCCAAGCTACTTTACCTATGATACCGCTTGGCCTTACTGCTTCTAAGGCCAACTTTAAACTTTCTGCTGGACCAGCAGCATCAATAACTACATCTACTCCATACCCTTCATTTTTATCTTTAACATAGTTAAGAGGATCTTCTTTCGCCCCATTAATAATGCGAGTTGCTCCATACTCTTTTGCTTTTTCCAATCTTTTATCATCACCTGAAGTTCCTACCATAATCAATTCACTAGCCCCTGCTATCTGAGCCATTTTACAACAAAGAAGGCCGATAGGACCTGGGCCTATAATCATTACAATATCACCAGGATTTATAGTAATATTTTTTACAACTAAATTATAAGCAACACATAAAGGCTCTGTTAAAGCGGCTTCCCTCATGTTTACATTATCTGGTACTCGATGTAATATTCTCTCGGGAACCCTAACATATTCAGCAAAAGCACCATCCACCTGAAAGCCATAACCTTTTCGATCTTTGCAAAGATGATAGTTATTCGTCATACACATTAAACATTTCCCGCAATATTCAGCATGGGTTTCTGCAGTCACTCTATCGCCGATATTAAAATTTTTTACATCACCTCCTATTTTATCAATAACACCAGAAAATTCATGGCCTAATATTACAGGACATTCTATTTTGTAAGATACATTATTATGATATATATGCGGATCGCTTCCACAAATTCCGATATATTTTACTTTTACTAAAGCATCGTTAGGGCCAATCTTGGGTATAGGAACATCTCGAACTTCAGTATTCCCATCTTCCCTAGCATATTTTACCACTGCTTTCAAATAAATCACTCCTTCCGATTTAATGTTTTTCTATCTAATATTTAGATTTACTTGATACTTTATTTTATTTTGTAAAGGTATTTTCCACCATTTTCAATCCAGAGTTTCCCTTGACCAATAAAATCTTCTTTACGGATTGAATCAGGATTACGATAACCCAATCCTACTGATTCACAAATATCTTTAGAAATTCCGGTAGCCAAAGTGACTTTAAAATTAAACTCTTCTTTCCCGGAATTAACATCAAAACTCCCCGCTCCTCTAACATTTATTACATGAGCAGCAATATTTTTACTAAACTTAGGATTTGATTTTAAATATTTTTTTACATAATCTTTATAATGATAACCTATCTGCCTTAAGGCAAAGTCCATCTCCGGCCGAGAATGAAAACAATTAATATGAGGGGCATAAATAATGATCTCCCCACCTGGAGCCATTACTCCGGGACTCTGCAGTTTATAAGAACCTTTCCCGGCAGTCCAAATCTCATCATAACTTTTATCAATCACCTGGACAGCACACTCAAGAGGTTTATCTATATAAACTACATGGAGTTGAGAGCTCGCTTTTGCCGCTTGTTTATAGGCCTTGATAAAACCATCGAACCCCACACCTATGTATAGACCTTTTGGTATTACCTGATGTTCTTTTTCTTCAAAAATCATATTAAATAAGAGGACTGGCACTTTTATTTTATTAAAAACATAAGAAGAACCTTTATTTATAACTTCCCGGGCAGAGTTATCAACAGTGCCAATAATATGGGGGATTCCTACAAGCACCGCCACCCAGTGAAACAAATCAATTACTCCCGGACCGGAGATACCGGGAAAAAATACTTTTAATCCCCCGGCATAACCGGCAGCTTCATGGGGAACTGTTCCACTTAAGGTAATAATCAAATCATAATCTTCCACAATTAATTTATTGATAACTACCGGAATAGACTGAGAGAGTTCTCCTTGAGTTTTTTCTGCTACAAAAGAGGCGGGAATCTCCCCCACGGTCACCAGTTTTTGAGGGTTAATACATTCATGGTTGTAATAATTATCAAAATTAATCTGAGAGAAAAGGCCCAACTTACTCCGGATCTCTTCTCCAGCCATTGCCCGGTGGGTACCACCCGCATTTAGAGAATCAATTTTTTCCATTCCCTTACTTTTTAACTCGTGATAAATAAGAGGAACCAATTTATCAGAAAAATCTGTTCTGGTATAATCAGGATGAATCAAAAGAACTTTTTTTACAGAAGAAAAATCTTTCAGACTTTCCTTTACAATTTCTTTTAATTGTTCTTCTGTTAATTTATTTTGAAAATTTTCTATTGAAAGCATAACCAAGTTCTCCGTGTTATCATAAATTTTTTAATGATATCAAACATAAACTTTATCTTTATCTTAATAGATTGCATTCTTTTCTATAAGAAAGAATAGAAGGTCTAAATACCACTAAAAATTAATACAATTTAATAAAAGAAATTAATTGGTGTCATTTATATTTAACCAAGCCCTCTGCCTTTTCGATAACATTTTCTGATGTTAAAGAATAATGTTCGAGAAGCTCTTCATGGGTTTGGGCAGATTGGCCAAATACATCTTTTATTCCTACTCTCTCTACACGTACCATCTGATTACTTAAGGCTTCAGTAACAGCTCCTCCCAGGCCTCCGATTACACTATGTTCTTCAGCGGTAATTACTCCTTTCACTCCTTGGCTATATATCTTTACGGTCTCTCTGTCCAAAGGTTTAATTGTGCTAACATTCACCACACGAACAGAAATACCTTTATTAGTTAAGGCTTCTCTTGCCCTTAAAGCTTGATAGACCATTAGACCACAAGCGAAAATAGTAATATCGGAACCATCTTTAATAAGGGACATTTTACCAATTTGAAAAGGGGTATCCTCTTCAGTTAATATAGGGAGTGGTGTTCTACTAATCCTTACATAGACAGGGCCAGGATATTCTATAACAGCCCTTACTACTTTCTTGGTTTCAATGGCATCAACAGGGACAATCACAGTCATATTAGGAATAACTCGCATAATAGCGATATCTTCCACCGATTGATGAGTAGCTCCATCCCCTGCATCAGATAAACCACAGCTAGAACCGAAGATCTTCACATTCAGATTAGGCAAGGCTACTCCTTGTCTAATCTGATTATACGGTTGTCCAGTAGTAAAAACAGAAAAGGAATTCACAAAGGGTACTTTCCCTACCAAGGCTAAGCCAGCAGCAACAGAGACCATATTTTGTTCAGATATTCCCATCTCAAAAAACCTTTGCGGTATTTCCTGTTCCATATAACAAGTCATAGTAGATTCACACAAATCCGCATCTAAGACAACAATGCGGGAATCCTTTTTGGCTGCTTCAACTAATTCTCTTCCATAAGCCTCTCTTAAACTTTTTTTTCTTACCAATTTCTTCACCTCATGCTTCGATATTAGCAATATCATCTTTTGCTTGCTTCAATTGCTCTTCAGTTAATGCAGTATTGTGAAAGCGATAATTATTTTCAGCAAAAGAAACACCTTTCCCTTTAACAGTATGAGCAATAATAACTGATGGGGAACCTTTTACTTCATCAACTGAATCCAAGGCATCTACTATCTCTCGCATATTATGCCCATTAATTTCAAAAGTTTTCCAACCGAACGACAAAAATTTAACTCTTATATCACCCAAATCGAATCTTTTTTTAATCTGACCAGTAGCTTGTAATTGGTTATTATCAACTATAGTAACTAAATTATCTAATTTATAAAAATTTGCCGCATTGGCGGCTTCCCAAATTTGACCTTCTGCTAATTCACCATCCCCGGTTATTACATATACCTTATAGTTTAATTTGTCCAGTTTACCACCTAAAGCCATACCTGCCCCTATAGATAAACCCTGTCCTAGGGAACCGGTATTAGCTTCAATCCCAGGTGTTCTGATTTCTGGATGACCTTGTAGTATAGAACCCAAAGTTTTGGTCTTTTTTAGTTCAGATTTGGAGAAATAACCCCATTCAGCTAAAGCAGCATATTGTGCCAAAACTGAATGGCCTTTGCTAAAGATAAAACGATCTCTATGGGGATCATTCGGATATTTAGGGTTATGATTTAACTTATAAAAATAGAGAGCGGTAACTAAATCAGCTGAAGACATAGAACCGCCGAGGTGACCTTTCTTGCCAACCCCTATCATTTCTAAAATATCTGTTCTGATTATCTTTGACATTTTTTTTAGCCATTTAATGTCTCTACTTTTCTTCAAATATTTCACCTCCATAAAGCAAACTCTTTCATGTTTAAAAGCTGATTTATCAAACATTTAAGACTTTCCTGTTTTATTTATTAACTAATAAGCTGCTCAGAAAATTTTAAATAGTACTTTATTCGATTTAAAAAATTCGCTGCCATTGCTCCATCGATCAAACGATGATCAGCAGATAAAGTCATCTTCATTATAGAACGAATCTCTATTCTTTCTTCTCCATTTTCCTCTATTACCACAGGAACTCTTTTAATCTCTCCAACTGCTAAAATAGCTGCTTCAGGAGGATTAATAATAGCAGTAAAACTCTCTATCCCATACATGCCTAAATTAGATACAGTGAAAGTTCCTCCTTTATAATCTTCAGGCATTAACTTTCTCTCTCGAGCCAATTTAATCAGTTTTTTTGCTTCTGCAGATAATATAGATAAGCTTTTTTTATCAGCATTTTTTATTACTGGGACAATAAGACCTTCTTCTATGGCTACTGCAATTCCGATATTTATATCCTTATAATAAACAATTTCTTCACCAATTAATGAGCAATTAATGTTGGGTTGCTCCTTTAAAACCTTAGCTACTATAAAAACTATTAAATCATTAATTGTTACCTTTAATTGAAGACCCGAGTTATGGGTATCTAGAAAACTTATTGCACTTGTCATATCAACAGATATGGTAAAGTATATATGTGGAGCAGTAAATTTACTTTGAGAAAGTCGATCACCGATAATTTTTCCTATATTTGTATATGGTATTTTTTTCTCTATTTCTTTTTCTTCAATAAGGGTTTTAGATATTTCTTTTTTAAATTGAAAATAGTCTAATATATCTTTTTCGATCACTACTCCCCCTGGGCCACTTCCTTCCACTAATTGCACTTCTACTCCCAATTCTTTTGCTTTTCTTCGGGCTCCAGAAGAAATCTTTTTAAACTCTTCTTTTTCTTTTTTTGATTTTATTTCCTGGCTCTCCTCTATTACTGGAGGAACTTCTCTATTTATTTTAGATTTTTCTTCTATTATTTCAGATTTTCCTAATTTTTGATAGGCTTCATCAATCATTTTACTAATATCTTCATATTTATCACCTATAATAGCAATAGGTAGAGTTACAGGAACTTCTTCGCCTTCAGCCATCAATATCTTTCCAAAATTTCTTCCTGTTCCTTAACTGAATTCCCCTCTCTTACTAACCATTTTACTACTGTTCCTTTTTCCATATTAAAGCCTAATTTAGGCATTATTACATATTCTGCCATTTATTTACCTCCTTATCCTATTACCATTTTCTTTGCTTTTTGGTAAATCTTCTTTTCATCGGGAATAAGAGGGAATTCCAAGGCAGGACTAAAAGGTAAAGGAAGATTAGCTGTAGTTAGACGTTCGATCGGCGCATTTAGATAATAAAAAACATCTTTTAATATAGACATAGCAATTTCTCCTGCTACTCCACAACGTTCATATCCTTCATCTACAATAAGTAACCTCCCGGTTTTTTTTACTGACTTAATTATAGTATCTCTATCTAACGGGACTAAAGTCCTTGGATCAATTATCTCTACATCTATCCCCTCTTTAGTTAGCTCTTTCGCTGCTTGAAGAGCCTTGAGAGCTTGATTAGAAGTCCCGACAATGGTAATATCTTTTCCTACTTTTAAGATATTGGCTACCCCAAAAGGTATAGTATACTCCTCTTCAGGTATTTCATAGGTTTTATTATATTCCATTTTATGTTCGAAGAAAATAACTGGATTATCGTCGCGTATTGCTGTCTTTAATAAACCTTTAGCCTCAGCAGCCGAAGATGGCATTACTACTTTTAGCCCTGGAATATGGCAAACTACTGCCTGGAGGCTTTGAGAATGTTGTGCAGCAG